>Ga0105047_10015957_pt1 | contig 11806 bp, 5 predicted proteins | sample MAT04_FD_78384 | JGI IMG/M metagenome (GOLD analysis project Ga0105047, IMG submission 78384) | Freshwater microbial communities from Lake Fryxell liftoff mats and glacier meltwater in Antarctica - MAT-04 (megahit assembly) | ecosystem: Environmental > Aquatic > Freshwater > Ice > Liftoff... | reverse complement strand
GCCCGTCGCGCCAGCCCCGCCAGACCCCGCCGCCGTCCCCGACCTGCCCCGCTTCATCGCGCCCCCGCCCATCGCCATCGAGCCACCCGCACTGCTCGAACCCGCCGCCACCCTCCCGCCAGACGCCCTCGTCGCCAGGCCCATCGGCAGCGGCGAGATCAACGACCACCTCCCCGCCACACCCGCCGACGGCGGAACACGCCAAGACATCGAAAAGTTCCCACCCTGGGGCGTTCTGCTCAGAAGCTGGCCCGCACTCAGCGACCACGGCGTCTTCGTCCAAGACAGCACCCGCCTGCTCGGCTTTGACCGTCTCACCGCCCGCCCACGCTGGACCATCGACGCCGCTGACCTCCTCGCCTGGCCCGCCACCGACGCCAGCCGCAGCGCGCAGCCCTCCCTGGGCCGCCGCACCATCTTGGCCACCGAGCGTGAAGACGCCTTCGGGCCCGCCGTCATCGGCCAGCTCGTCGTCGCCGCCCTCAGCGCCGAAGGCCAAGTCCGCCTTGACTCACCAGAGGCCGTCGTCGCCGTCGATCAGCTCACCGGGCACGTCCGCTGGCTCAAGCCTTTGGCCCAGCTCGATCCGCAGCTCTTCCGCGCCAGCCAGCGCGGGCCCGTGCTCCAAGGCGCCGGCCTCGCCGTCTTCTCGATGGTCCGCAACCTCCCCGAGCGCCGCCTTCGCGCCGCCGTCATCGCCGCCATCGACCCTGAAACCGGCCAGCTTGCCTGGGTCCGCACGATCGCCTCCAGCGGCGCGCTGCCCTACCTCGCCAACGAACGCGTCGCCGACGGCGCCACTCTGCGCGCTGGCGTCATCTACCGCTCAGACCTTTTGGGTGTCGTCGCTGCCTACCGCGTCAGTGACGGCCTGCCCCTCTGGGCACGCGTCATCCCCACCGCCGTCTCAAGCAACGCCGACCCCACGCCCGACGGCCCCTGGGCCATGAACACCCCCGCCATCGGGCCCAATTCGCTCTGGCTGCTCGCCCCCGACCGCACCGCCATGTTCGAGCTTGACCGCCGCACCGGCGCGCAGCTCGCCACACGCCCCACCGCTGATCTCAGCAGCCCGCAGTACATCCTCGCCGCCGGCTCATGGCTCGCCCTGGTCAGCCAAGGCTGGGTCGCCACGCTGCCGCAGTCCGGCTGGGAGACCGCCGAGCCGCTCTCTTCTGGTGAGCTTGAGCCCCGCCCCGTCGGCATCCGCGGGCGCGTCAGCGTCGCCGCCGACCGTCTCGTCGTGCCGGTCCCGCGCGGGCTGCTCATCCTTGATCCCGCCGCCCCGCGCCCGCCGCTGCGCGAGATCCTCCTTGACGCCCCCGGCACGCCCCTGGCCACGCCCACGGGCCTCATCGTGGTCGATGACCGCCGCGTCCACGCGTACAGCACGTGGGACCTCGCCTCCGCTGAGCTTAAAGCTCAGGCCGCCGTCGGCGGCGGACGCCTCGTGCCCGCCAGTGAGCTGCTCTCCCTGGCCGAACGCTCCGGCCGTAGCCAAGACGTTCTGCCGGCACTCGATCTCGCCCTCGCCGGCGCGGCCCGCGCACAAACGCAAGACCCCGACGCCGAAGGCCTTCAGGCCGCACGCCGACGCATCGTCGAGCTCGTCTTGACCATCGTCGAGCGCTCCGAGCTTGACCTTCGCACGCCCGGCGCACGCCTTGACGCGCAGGGCGTTGACGCGGCCATAACCAAGCTCGAACGCCTCGCCAACTCCCCGCAGCAAACCGCCAGCATCCTGCTGACGCGCTCGCAGCTCATGCTCAAGCGTGGTGATCCCATCGGCGCGATCGCCGCCGCCCAGCAGGTCCTTGAAGACCCCGCCCTTGCCGAGTCTTCATGGAGCGGCCCGGGCCGCGCGGGGCTCAGCGCCGCCGGCGAGGCCCGCGCCCGCCTCGCACAGGCCCTGCGCGTTGCAGGCCGCGCCGCCTACGCCGCCTTTGACGCCAAGGCCGACGCCGCGCTTGCCAAAGTCCCCCCCGCCGGGCCCAGTGATGCCGTCGAGTCCGTCCTGCGCGCGTACCCCGGTGCCAGGGTCGGGCCTGACCGCTGGCTCGCTCTCGCGCAGGCCCGCAGCGCAGACAAGCCCGCGCAAGCCCGCGCCCTTGAGCTTGGCCTGCAGTTCGCCGCCGCCATCCCAGACCCCGCCCCCGAGACTATCGCACGCCTCCAGGGTGAGCTGATCGACAACCTCCGCCAGCGCGAGCTCATCGCCGCCGCACTTGACGCCCTCGACCGCGCGCAGCGGACCTGGCCCGGCGTCCCTCTGCTCACCGCCGCCGGCCCGATCGATCAAGCCGCCCTCCGCGCCGCCCTCGCCACCGAGGTCAGCGCCGGCCCGCGCCTTCCCAACCTCGGCCCGCCCTCACCCACCGGCGCACTGCAAGAGCTCACCGGCTGGGCCCTCGCCGAGCCCATGATCCGCCTGACCTCCCGCGCCGGCACCACCTTCACACCCATGCACAACGCGCAGGGTGCCTTCGCCATCTTCGGCCTCGCACCCGGCGCGACCGTCGCCGAAGCCACCACCGCCGCGCCCGCGCCCGTCTCAGCCCTCTGGCAAGACCCGCTGATCACCTCGCGCCCGGACGTCCTGCTTCAAGACCCGCAAGGCTGCGTCATCTTCATCCCCACCGGCAAAGGCGGCAAGCTCACCCGCGCTCAGGCCGACGGCTCAACCCCCTGGCAAACCAAGCCCTTCGGCGAGCTCTTCCCGACCCAGCCGCCGCTGCAGTTCGGACAGTTGCTTGAGTCCAGCACCGTCCGCGTCGCCCTCGCCGGGCTCAGGCCCGTCTCTGAGCTTGTTGCCGCCGCCGACGCGCGGACTATCGCGCTAGTCGAGCGCACCGGGCGCGCCGCCGCCTTTGACGCGCAGACCGGCGAGCTGCTCTGGACCGCCAAGCTGCCCCTGGGCTCTGTCAGCGAGGCCGCGCTGGGCTCGGGCCAGCTCGTCGTCACGGGCCTGGCTGACAAAGACCTCGCGCAGCGCGTCGGCCTCGCCCGCGCACCGGTCATCCTCACCATCGACGCGCGCTCGGGCGCACTTGCCACCACCACGCCCAGCCCCGTCTCTGACGTTGGCTGGGTCCGCGTTGCTCCCGGACGGCTCATCGTCGGCGGCGAGCAAGGCATCGCCTCCATCGACGCCCGCTCAGGCGACATTCAGTGGAGGCTCACCGCACACCCCGCCGCCAGCACACGCGAGGCCTGGCTGCTTGACACCTTCAGCGCGCAGGGCCCCACACCCCAGGCCAGCACCCAGGCCAGCACCCAGCAACTGTTGGTGGTACTAACCGACGACCGCGCGCTCTGGCGCATCAACCCGCAGACCGGCCGCCCAGACGACCAGCCACTTATCACGCGCCAGCGCCTTGACTCACCCGGGCCCGTGAGCGTCACGGCACTTGACCAAGGCCGCATAGCCCTGACCTCCTCCCGCGGCGTGGCGATCTTTGATGACCAAGGCAAGCTCGTTGGCCTCGACGCGACCGGCTCAGAAGATGCCACCATCATCCCGCAACTCACGCAGGCCGGCGCGATGACCATCGTGCCCGCGCCCGCCACCGTTGGCGACATACCAAGCCCCACCGGCGGCATTACCGCCTACAGCATCGTGCGGCTTGAGCTGCCCTCCGCCCGCGCTGTGGGCCTCACCCCGCTGCGCCTGCCCAACGCCCCGCTGCGACTAGTGGCCATCGACGGGCGGCTGCTCGTGACGCACGCGCACTCGACCACCGTCATACCCGCCCCCGCTTCGGCCCGATGACGGCCTCGGCCCTGTGTGCGACGCACACTTCTTGCCGTGCAGGAGGTTTCTTGCCGTGCTGCGCGTCAAACGCCGTCGATGTGCGCGCAAACCTGTATCTGGCCCAGGATCGATGCCGAGGGGTTGGGTGGTACCTCGGGGTGCTTCCACGCGCGCGTGCGGCAGGCGAGCCCTGAGGCCCTCTGGAGCAGGGCTTCGGCTGGCACGCTCGCGCGTTAGTTCGGAGTAATGGTCGTAACGTACTTGGGACGCGGCGGGTCGCCAGCCATCTCAACAATCACGGCAGACTTTTCCGCGTCACGTTTATCGTTGATGGTGATGTTCCCCGTGACGCCCGCGAAGTTCTTGGTGCTGGCGATGGCGTCGCGCAGGAGCTTGCCGTCGGTGCTTTTAGCGCGGGTGATCGAGTCAAACAGGATCCGGGCCGCGTCATAGCCCAGGGCGCCCAGCCCGTCGGGGGTCTGCCCGTTGAAGCGCGCCTTGTACGCGATGATGAAGGCCTGCACACGCGCGTCGGGCTGATCGGGGGCGTAGTGGTTGGTGTAATAAGAGCCCTCGATGGCGTCCTTGGCGATGTTGGCCAGCTCGGCGCTGTCCCAGCCGTCGCCGCCCAGCAGCGGGGCGGTGATGCCCTGCTTGCGGGCCTGCAGGGCGATGTTGCCCACGTCGGTGTAGTAGCCGGGGATGTAGATTACGTCGGGGCGAGCTGAGCGGATCGCCAGAAGCTGGGCCGTGAAGTCCTGTGCGCCGCCTTGGTACGTCTGCTTGACTGTCACAACACCGCCCATGGCGATGAAGTTCTTCTCAAACTCCTCACCAAGCCCCACGGCGTAGGCCTGCGCCTGGTCGATCAGCACCGCCGCGGTCTTGGCCTTGAGGCTCTCGCGCGCGAACTTCGCGCCCGCAAGGCCCTGGAAGGGGTCGATAAAGCAGACGCGGAAGATGTAGTCGCCGATCTGCGTCACGCGCGGGTTGGTGCTGCTGGGCGTGATCATCGGGACGCCTGCTTCCTGGCAGACAGGCGCGGCGGCAAGGCTCAGCTTGCTGGCCACCTCGCCCAGCACCGCGATGACCTTGTCGCTCTTGACCAGGCGCGTGACCGCGAGGGTTGCTTCCTTCGCGTCGCCCTTGGTGTCGTACTCGATGAGCGAAACGGGGCGGCCAAGCACGCCGCCGGCCTTGTTGACCTCTTCAATTGCCAAGCGGATGCCGTTGGATGTGGACTGCCCGAAGGTCGCCTCGCTGCCGGTGAGCGAGCCGAAATGCCCGACCTTGATGGGCTCACCGGCGGCGGCGGCGGGTGAGGCGGGCGCGGCGGTGGTCGCGGGGGCCGTGGGCTGGGCGATCGTCACCGCGGCGAGGGCGGCAAGTGCGACGGCGGCCAGACGCTGGAGGTTCTTTCGCATAGTGCGGGCGTGTCCTTTAAGCGGGGCTTGAACTGGAGCTTGTGCGGGGGGTTCACCTGGTGCTTGGGCCGGTGAGTTGGTTGGGGCTTCGCCGGGCGAGAAGGGTTGGATGCTGCGCGGGCGGGCAATCAGGCCTTGAGAGGCTGCGCCGGCTTCGCTGGCCTTGCTCTAGCTCGCTTTTTTCTTGTCGTCATCTTCGTCGGAGAAGTCAAGGTCTTTGAGCAGGTCCGAGAGGTCACCGCCCGGGGGGACGTTACCGAGCCCGGCGAGGGGCCTGCCTGTGCCGCGGCCAAGGAGCTCCTCCTCATCATCGTCGGTGTTCAGTTCGTCTGAAACGAGGCCGGCCATGTAGCAGTCTTTGGCGTCGATTCTGGCGGGAGCGCCGTCGATGCGGACGACAAAGACGATGCCGCCGATGGTCAGCAGGTCGCCTGCGGCGAGCTCGGTTTCACGCTTTTTGAGGCCATTAACGTAGGTTCCGTTGGATGAGCCCATGTCGCGGACAAGCAGGTCGCCATCGTCGCTGAAGATTTCACAGTGCCTGCGGCTGACGGCGGAGATGGGGATGCGGAACTTGACGGAGGGGTCGCGACCGATGACCAGGGGGAGCCTGTTGATCGGGAAGTCCTTGGCGGAGCCGTCGGCCTTGACCATCACCAGCGATACCTTCACGGTCTGCTCCTGTCGCGGGCGGGTGGTGCGGCGATAGACTGTTCTGTCTTCGCTGTTGACCCTGGCCCTTGACGCTGCTTATGCCCCACCAACGATCAAGCCTGCCCCGACGCGAACGTGGACGTGGACTGCTGCGCGCGGGTTTGGAGGGGCGAAGTCGCCCGACTGAGGCCGCGTGAGCGAGAGTGTACACATTTCGATCAAAGGCCAGCCGGGGGGCCAGCCGGGGGGCCAGCCGAGGGGCCAGCCGGGGCCGGGTTCGGGACCGGGTTCGGGACCGGGTTCGGGGCCGGGAGGCGGGCTTGGCTCGCTGCCGGGCTCACACCTTGCGACGGCCGGGGTGGCGCTGGAGGGCGCGGGTCGTGGCGAGCGCCCGGCGGTGCGGTCGCTGTACATCCACACGCCGTTTTGTGCGCACAAGTGCGATTACTGCGACTTCTATTCGTTCGTAGATACGCAGGACCTGCAGGCGGCGTTTGTGCGTCGGCTGTGCGCCGAACTGGAGGCGCTGGCCAAGCACTCGGCGGGCGCGCCGCTGCGGACGATCTTTGTGGGCGGGGGCACGCCGAGTTTGCTGCGGGTAGAGCTGTGGCGCGACGTGCTGGCGTGTCTGAGCGATCACTATGACCTGGGGCTGATCAGGAAGTGGCAGGGTGGTGATGAGCAAGAAGGGGTGTTGAGAAGCTGGCCCGAGGCGGAGTTCACGGTTGAGTGCAACCCTGAGAGCGCGAGCGCGGAGCTGTTTGATGTGCTGCACGGCGGGGGCGTCGGGCGGGTGTCGATGGGCGCGCAGTCGTTCTTGCCCAAGCACCTTTCGACATTGCAGCGGCTGCACAGGCCCGAGCGTGTGGCGGTGGCGCTGGAGGCGGCGCGGGCGGCGGGGATTGCGCGGCGGAGCTTGGACCTGATCTATGCCGTGCCGGGGCAGACGCTGGAGGAGTGGGCGGTGGATGTATCGACGGCGCTGAGCCTGGGGACGACGCACCTTTCGTGCTACAACCTGACGTACGAGCCGAGCACGGGGATGACCAATCGGCTGAAGCGCGGCGAGGTGACGGCGGTGGACGAGGAGGTTGAGAGCTTGATGTTTGAGCACACGGGGTTGGTGCTGGAGCGCGCGGGGCTGAAGAGGTACGAGGTCTCAAACTACGCGGTGCCCGGGCACGAGAGCCGTCATAACTTGGCGTACTGGCTGGGTGAGCAGTGGCTTGCGGCGGGCCCGAGCGCGAGCGGGCATGTGTGGGCGGGTGCGAGTGCGCACGGCGGCGGGCACCGGTTCAAGAACGTTGGCGGCATGAGCGCGTACTTGGCGGGCGGGGCGGATGGTTATTCACCGATTGGCGATCATGAGCCGCCCGACCCGGTGCGCGCGCTGCGCGAGCGGGTGATGACCGGCCCGCGGCTGGCGGTGGGCGTTGATGTTGAGGGCGTGCTGGCGGATGCGGTGCTGGTGCGGCCTGCGTGCGCGGCGCGGCTGGAGGCGGCGGCGCTTGAGCTGGTCGGCGATGGGCTGCTGGTGGAGGCGGTTGATGGTGGGCGGCGGCGTTGGCGCGTGACCCCGGGCGGGTGGTTGATGGCAGACTTTGTGGCCAAGCGACTGATGAAGGCGGTGGGCGAGTGATGAGTGATGAGTGAAGAGGGGCAGGCCGATGGCCGGAAGGCGGGTTGGAAACCTGCCGCACCCGAAGCGAAGGAGGGGTTTAGAACGGGACGTCTAGCGAGAAGCTGAAGATACGGCGTTCGTCGGTCTCTTGCTTGCGGATCGGGATGCCGAAGTCAAAGGCCAGCGGGATCGGGCCCAGCGGCGGGATGTAGAGGCGCAGGCCCACGCCGACGCTGACGCGGTACTCACCGAAGGAGAAGTCGCGCGTGACGGTGCCTGAGTCAACGAAGACGACGGCGGCGACGAACTCATCGACAAGCGGCTTTTCGAGCTGAGTGCCGGCGAAGAACGACCAGTTTCCGCCGACAGATTCGGTGGTCAGCTGGTCGGGGGCGTCGTTGCGGACCCCGCGCGGGCCGACGCCGCGGAAGCGGAAGCCGCGGAAGTCTCGTCCGCCGAGGTACGCGCGTTCGTAGACGGGGACCTTGTCGTCGCTCTCTGGGACGTAGATGGCGCTGGTGCGAAAGAGCATGACGGTGCGTTTGCCCAGGGCGTCCTCGTCGACTGGGACGTAGGCGGCGCCCTCGGCGGCGAGGCGGGTGAAGTTGTAGTTACCGCCGAGGATGCCGATGCGTTCGACACCCAGCGAGACGCTGGTCCCGCGGGTGGGTCGGATCGGCCTGTCGAGGGCGTTGCGTGAGAGGCGCAGGGCGGCGGAGGTGATGAGGTTGCTGCCCTGGTCTCGGAAGACTTCGGTGGCGGCATTGGGCTCGATGTTGCTGATCTCGACTTGCTCGGCTCGGAGCAGAAGCGAGCCGCTCCAGCGTTCGCCGAAGCGACGCCCGACGCCGCCGCGCGCGCCCAGGCGAGCCTCGTCGTAGCGGCGGAAGGCGCGTGACGAGTAGGCGCCGGTGATCTGGCCGGAGTAGTCGGTCTCGAGCAGGTAGGGCTCAGAGAGGCCGACGCTGTAGGTCTGGCTCTCGCTGCCGGGGGCGATGGTGAGGTTGAAGGTCTGCTGCGCGCCGCGGAAGGCGCGGCCGGTGTAGAACTCATCGAAGGAGTCTGGCACGTCGGCGATGTCAAAGTTGCGTTGGGTGAGGGAGATCTGGCCGATGACGCCGCCGTCGGAGCTGGCGCTGGCGCCGAAGCCGATGTCGCCGGTGTTGGTTTCGGCGACCTCGACAAGGACGTCGCGATATCCGGGGTTGGCGGGGTCTTCGCGCTGCGGTGTGACGCGGACGGCGCCGCGTTCGAAGATGGTGCTCTCGGCGAGGCGGCGTTCGGTTTCGCGGAGGGCGACGCCGTCGAGGGGTCGATCAGGCTTGACGGTGACGAGGCGGCGCACGACCTTGGACTGTGTGAGGTCGTTGCCCTTGACGCTGACAAGCCCGGTGCGGGCGAAGCGGCCCTCGGTAACGATCAGGACGAGGTCGGCCCCTGGTGGCGGGCTGAAGGCGTCTTGCGTTGAGTCGGTCGTGTTGGTGGGGGTGGTGGTAGTGGTGTCGCTGGATTGGCGGAGGAAGGCGCGGACGTTGGCGTCAACGTACCCGAGCTGGAGGTAGGCGTCGCGGAGTGTGTAGGCGGACTTGGTGGCGGCGTCGGTGGTCATGGCGGCGCCGGCCTTGAGCGGGATGAGGGCGGCGGCCTGCGCGGGGGCGATGATGTTGCTGGGCTGGGCGGAGCCGTCGGGCGAGGCGTCGTCAACGACGACCTCTACTGAGCGGAGGACGAAGCGCGGGCCCTGGTCGATGATGAAGGTGACGTCGGCCTCGCGGCCGTTGGGGCTGATGGTGACGCGACGGTCGACGCGTGCGCGGAGGTAGCCGTTGTTGGCGTAGACGCCTTCGAGTGCCGCGACATCGCCGGCGAGGTCATCGTCGTTGAGGAAGCCTTTGCGGGCGCGGCGTTCGCGCGTCTCGCGCGAGAGGGCGGCGCGGACGGGCTCGTTGAACTTGAGGCGAACCACGGTGCTGACTGCGCCGGGGCTGAAGTCCAGCAGCGACCACTCGCGGGTGACGCAGGCGCGAAGGAGCTCGCCTTCTTCGACACCCTGGGCGGTGCCTTCGAAGCGGACGCGAGTGACCTTGAGCGGGTCGCCCTCGCGGATGCGGAAGACGACGGTGCCGCGTTCGGCGAGCTCTTTGGTGTCGATCTGTACGTCGGCCTGATAGAAGCCGCGTCTTTGGTAGAGCTCGACGATGCGTCGTTTTGCGCCGTCAAGGAGGAACTGGTTGGCGGGTACGCCGGCGGTGATGCCGACGACGGCGGCGAGTTCGCCGTCGTTGATCTCGCGGTTGCCGGCGGCCTGGACGTCTTGGATGACGGGCGCGGCGACGAGGGCGTAGGTGATGAGGACGGAGGAGTCATCGAGGGGCTGGAGTCGGGCCTCGATTTTTTCGAAGCGGCCGAGGCGTGCGAGACGGCGGACGTCTTCACGGACGGCGGGGCCGTCAAGGGGCTGGCCGGCCTGAACGCGGACTTGGTTACGGACGAGCTCGATGTCGGCGGGAAGGGCGCCGGTGATGGCGACGTCACGGACCGGGCGGCCTTGGAGTGCGGCGAGCTGCTCGTCGATGATCTCGATGACGCCGGTGGGTGCGGGGCTTACGGATGCGGGGGTCGTGGATGCGGGGGTGGCAGGCGAGCTGAGGGGCTGAGCGCCGACGTGTGCGAGGGTGGGCAGCAGCGCGCAGGCGATGGCCGAGCCGGCGAGGCGGCGGTAGCTGGCGCTGATGCGTGATGAGGGCGGTATTGAGGGGCTGGAGAGCGGGCTGGATGGGGGCATCGGACGTCCTGGCGGTGGCGTGTCGGCTAGAGCGAAGGGGCGATGGTAGCGAAAGGGTGGGTGGGGCGACTGGGGCGTACCGCGGCGATGCGGGAGCGTTTGGGTGGTGCCGTAGTCGGGTGTGGATGTGGCGGCCTATGACTGGCCCCCTGTAGGTACACCTGAGCGAGTGGCGGCCAAAGGCCTGTCGGTGTGGTGGGGTGGTGTTCGAAGGAGGCTTGATGTCATCGTTGGCGAAGGACTGCATAAACGAGGCAGCGGACATTGAGCCAAGGCGCAGGCCTGAGCGGGCGCTGGGCGGCTGGGCGTTAGGCGCGGGAGTGTTGGGGTCGGAAGCATCGCCCAAGCGGGTGCCTAGGAGGGTGTTTGGGCGGGTGTTTGAGCGGGCGGCGAGCGTGGATTTGTCTGGGCGTGGGCCTGTTGTGCGGTCGGCGTTGTTAGTGATGGCGGCGCTGGTGGCCGTGCTTTCTGGCGTGGCGATTGTGTGGGCGTTTGCGCCGGGGCTGTTTGGCGGGTTGGGGGCGGGTGAGCTGTTGGCCGTGGTGGGGCTGATAGTGCTGCCAACGGTGACGCTGGTGGCGCTATCGAGAGATAGAGCGGGCTTGCGCGGCGGGGGCGTAAGCGGCGGGGGCGTAAGTGGCGGCGTAGTGCGCTGGCGACTCGCGGCTGAAGAGGGCGCTACAGAAGAAGTCGGTGGAGATCAGGCCGGTGCGGGGGCGACCTGTAAGCAAGCTGGAACGCTGGAGGACTGGCCCGAGGACGGCGGCGGCGGGGGGCTGAGCTTTGATCGCTGGTCTGAGTGTGCGGCGCGGAACGTGCGTGTGAGTGGGGCGGCAAGGGCGGGGGCGCGGGTTGAGCCACGGCGTGTGATCCACGAGCCGGGGTATGTGCCCGAGCCCGCGCGTCAGCGTGCGTAGGCGGGCGTGGGGGGTGTGGCTGTTTGCGAGCGAGTGGTGCCGGCTTGTGGATGACACGAGCTGGTTGCCCATATTGATGGCGAAGCGGGACAGAGAGTGAGTTATATTATTACAATAGGTTATGTGTTTGAGGAGGCGGGATGGACCTTATTCCTGCGGCTCCATCCTAAAGAGACGTTTCGAACGAGCGCGGGCTTAGTATGATCCGCTCGGGCCGGGCGGATGGCGGGTCTGGCTCTGCTGCATTGGCAACAAGGTGGCGCTATGCAAGAACGGTGGTGGCTATGAAGACACGTGAGCTGTTGAATCTCGGGTCGCCGCCAGATGAGCCGCTTCGGTGCGCGCAGGCGGCGTGCGCGGCGGCGAGCAAGGGCGGGCTTGGCGGTGCGCGAGTCGCTGCGTGCGGTGCTGGCCGACTTGGCGAGCTTTGCGGGTGATGCGTTATTCGGTGCGTTGGCGCGTGAACTGATGGCGGCGAAGAAGCAGGCGCGGTTTGTAGCGCGCAGGGCGCCCGCGCCGATGCGGAACTGGGGTGAGGGCCTTGAGGCGGAGGCGGTGACGCAGATGACGCGTGCGTGCTCGCTGCCGATCGCGGCCGCGGGTGCGTTGATGCGCGATGCGCAACAGGGATATGGCCTGCCGGTCGGTGGCGAT
>Ga0105047_10015954_pt1 | contig 11811 bp, 8 predicted proteins | sample MAT04_FD_78384 | JGI IMG/M metagenome (GOLD analysis project Ga0105047, IMG submission 78384) | Freshwater microbial communities from Lake Fryxell liftoff mats and glacier meltwater in Antarctica - MAT-04 (megahit assembly) | ecosystem: Environmental > Aquatic > Freshwater > Ice > Liftoff... | reverse complement strand
TTTTTGCTCGCCTTTGGCGAGCAAAAACGGGGGAGGGGCCGTGGGCGCAGGGGCTTGTCGTTGTAGCTGATCAGTCTTGCTTCCACCGGCACAGGGCCGGATGGAGAGCTTAAGTCCACGCCACTGGCACAGGGCCAGTGGGGCCGAAAAGGTGCCAGTGTATTTGTAATTCGCCTACGCCTAGGGCTCGCCGTTAAACGAATTATGCTCGATAACTGGTGCATGGGTGCTTACGCCGCACCAAGATTCATCATACGGCGCCAGGCGCTCACCTGACCAAGATGCATCATCATGTGACCACCGCAGTAAAATGTCTGCAGCGAACCCAGGGTTGGAAACAGTTCCGTCATGCGACCACCCATCGGGTTCACAGCCTGAAAGGCATCGTCCGGCAAAGAACGCACGACGGGCAAAGCGGCCGTGTAGCCATCGAAGAACGCCTGCGTCACGGCGGCCATTGGGGGATAGACCGTTCCATCCGGATCATCGACGCACCTGGCATCCTTTGAAAACACGGCGTCAAAGCCTTCCGGTGCAACCGGCCCCGGCTGTCCTAACTGGGTGAGGATCCGCGGCCCATACAGGCACAGATGTCCGTAGACGAACGCGGGATGATTGGATTCAATGACCTGACCATTGACAATCGCAAACCGACCGAACTGTTCGGGTTTCACGTCCTTCAAAAGACGCTCGGCGTAACGGAGACACTGCTCCAGAGAATCCGCCATCACATTTCCGAGAGAACGATTCATAACCAGCCTTCGTTTAAAAATCTGAATTCATACTCAGCGCGATTGAAAATGACACTTTTACGACCGCCTGAGGTATAGTGAGACAACACTGTTCCGTTCACGGCTTTGCATCCAATTCAAATCGACCGTGTTCGACCGCCATCATCAGCACCAGATAATTGAGCCGTGCGGCGTTCGCGATTTTGGCAAAGTTAATGCCATCCATTGTATCGGTGGGCTTGTGATAGTGTGGACTGAAGCCACCAAAAAGAAACGTCACAGGGATTCCTTTCTCAGAAAATGACGCATGGTCGCTGCGTCCATCGACACGTTCCTCTTCATCGTATTCAAACACAAATCCGATGGACTCATTCGCCTTTTCCACCATCTGATGCAGCTGCATCGAATGGTCTTTGCTGCCCACCAGATGAATCGTGTTGAGGTTATCGGATGCGGGCTCCGAAGCTGATTCCTCATTGCGCCCGATCATGTCGATATTCAACATGCAGATCATGTCGTTCAGCGGTCGCAGCGGATTGTTCGTATAATGTTTCGATCCCAGCAGCCCGCGTTCTTCGGCGCAAAACGCAATCATCAGGACACTGCGTTTCGGTTTCAGCGGATTCGCGTGGATAGCTTTTGCGATCTGAATCAACGAAGTCGATCCGGAACCATTGTCATCGGCTCCCGGATAGAGTTCGCCGCGCTGCGTGCCAAGATGATCGAGATGTGCCCCGATACAAATATGTTCGTGTCTCAAGGCCTCGTCACTCCCCGGATACCAGCCGACGACATTCGGCACGTCGATCGATTCGCGTTCGATCGACAACCTGCAGTCAACGATCTGTGAGGAATCGAGAGTCAGATTCCCTTGCGGATTCTCATCGGCAAAGAATCCTTCCGCTGCCCCGCATTTCGCCGCAAGTGAATTCGCAGCCGTGCGTGTGATCAGGGCCACAGGGATCGCACTTGGAGTTTGCGCGGACTGATTAACTGCTTCGTTGCGGACCCGTCCGTCATCAGCCACGATCAGCAGGCAGGCCGGTTTTGCCTTCAGGACAAATTGATCTTCGGCATTGAAACGGCGTCCGGCCTGGACGACCAGCAACCGACCGGCATACTGACCGTCTGAAATCTCCGGCGGCGAATTGGTGAGCTTTGCGAATGTAACCGGAATGGAATTTTCAAATGTCCCGGCAAATGAGCTGATGCCGAACGAATTGCCCGAAATGCAGTCCACACCGTTCACTCTTACACTACAGGCGTCGGAATGAACAAGAAGCTTGATGAAAGGCACATTCTGAAACCACGAACCGTTCTCACCCGCCGGCTGAAAACCGTTGGCTTCCAATTGTGACGCAAACCATTTCGCGGCATTGAGGAATCCTTCCTGGCCGGTTCCGCGTCCGGCCATATCGCCTTCAACCAGATGCCGCAGAATCTGTTCAGAATCCGCTTCCGCGATACTGGAAAATCCGGCGCAGTACTCGACGGGCACCGGCGTCACAACGTTGAATGAACCTTCGGTCGCCGGAGCTGCTGGCGCAGCCAGCATCAGAGTCCACGCGAAAATCACAATTCGCTTAAAGTTGGAGACCACGCCAGCATTCCTTGGAAAGCATCGGGAAGAGAATCGACGGCTGAGGAATGGTAGGTAATGCGGCTGCGTATTTCGAGCGGTCCACGAGTCGAGATCCGTAAAACCCGGATATTCCAGTGGCGCATGTTCAGGCTGCGGCCAGCAGGGCCAGTTCGTCGGCGTTCACGGCAACGATTGCGATCCCAAATTTGTCTGCGAGTTCGGCAACTTCTTCAGGGCTGATGATGATGGTCATCCCGGATTCAATCGCCAGGACTCTGCCGCCGGATTCGTGCATTGTCTTAATGGTTTCAATGCCAACTGTGGGCACGTCAAAACGTAAGTCCTGATGCGGCTTGGCAACTTTCACGACCGTAAATCCACCACGGCGACAAAGTTCGCCGGCACGGCGGATGCAGCGATCGGTTCCTTCAATCGCCTCAACCGCAATCACCGCAGTGTCATTGATGACAACGGTCTGTCCAATGTCCAGGCGACCCATTTCACGAGCCAGATCCCAGCCGAAGCGAATGTCTTTCCATTGCGCTGCGGACGGACGACGATGTGTGAGAAATCCATGTTTCACGAGTAGCTCCGGGCAGTACTTAAGAGCCGAGTCGAAAATAAAACCATCGCGTTCAAATTCGCGAATTACGGCCAGCAGAATAGTGTCATCTGTCTTATTCTCTCGTGCATAGCGATACCACATGTGAAGAGTTCGCAAGTCAGGCATCAGCCGTATCCAGCGAAACGGATGAAACAGGACTGTCTTCTCAATCTTCCCCGCCATAATAATCCGCTCGACGTTCGCCCTGCGAAACAACCGGATGGCTTTTCCAAGTCGCGCCAATGGGGCGTAGCGAAATTCGTCGCAATCCTGAGCCAGATCTTCGGACGCCATGCCGCCGATGCCCAGGGCGTAGACATAGTGACCCGCTTTCCGCGCACCACGAGCGAACCGAATCGGAAATTCGCCAGCACCTGCCAGGAGTCCCAGTCGCATAGGCGGGTTTGATTCCGTAGTGCCGCTGTGAGGCATCGTCCGGGTAAGGGAAGGACGCATGAACGGCAAAATGTCGGGATTTGGATCTGATTCCTGTTCAGACGACATTGAACACCATGTCCGATTTCAAGATTTGATGCTGCATGTTTTCGGGCTTAAAAAAGGGGTCAGGAACCAATAGCCTAACCGCCCAGAGGGTGCTCCGCACTATTGGTTCCTGACCCCTTTTTTAAGCCGACCGATGTTTGTTTAGGCGAGCGGCAGATTAGGAACTACCAAGCCGAACAACCGGACGCTAACGCGTGGCGGCTGATTTTATCAGCCGCAGGGTGTTAGCCCCGGTTTTCGACGGTAACCAGAAATCTGCCGCTCGCCTTACCGCTACGCTGCTGCAGACTCAACTTCCGGGCCACGATCATTGGAAAGTTTCGCGCGCAGCACTTCGAGTTCCTTGTCCATTCGTTTGATCGCGTCACGCATTTCCGGTAAACGACGGAATGCGGCCAACTGTTTCGAGGTCTCAGCCACCGGGCCTGCTGGATTGCCGAGGTAAGTCTGGCCACTCGGCATATCGCGGGTCACACCTGCTTGTGCGCCGACAATTGCTCCGTCACCCAGATGAACATGATCAGCCACACCAACCTGTCCCGCACAGACCACATAATCACCGGTGCTGACGGATCCGGCAAGGCCAACCTGCGACACCAGCAGGTTATGACGTCCGATCTGACAGTTGTGCCCGATCATCACCTGATTGTCGATCCGAGTCCCTGATCCAATCACGGTCTCGCCAACTTTGGCGCGATCGATTGTTGTGCCGGCTCCGATTTCCACATCACTGCAGATACGAACCGTGCCGTAGTGCGGAATATGCTGATGACCACCGTTCACAAATCGATAACCGAAACCGTCCGCTCCGATCACGCATGAAGCATGGATCGTCACATGATCTTCAATCACAATGTCGTGGTATAATACGGTGTTCGCATACAGGACGACGTTGTCTCCAAGCCGACATCCAGCACCAATCACAACGCCCGGCTGAATTTCGCAATTGTTCCCAATGACCACGTCCCGCCCGATGACTGCCATCGGATGAATATTGGTATTGGCACCAATCATCGCAGTCAAATCGACGACGGCGCGGTCCGAGATTCCCGTAAAAATACGTACACGATGTGGTCGCAGCATGGCGGCAATCGCCAGAAATGCCGTCTCAGCTTCCGGAACCAGGATGAATGTCCGATCGCTGAATTTTGCCAGTTCGCCTCGCACCGTTTCCGGCGCGACAATCAGCCGACTGTGTGAGTTTCGAACGCGGTTGAGATTTTTCAGATCACCGACGAATGATAAATGAGTCGCAGTCGCCCGTTCGATCACATCAACATCATCAATGCTGATCGCAGTATTGCCGATCACTTCGCCGCCCAGCACTTCGGCAATTTCAGTCGCCGTAAGTTTTCGTAATGTACTTGCAGCGTTCATCGAGCCCTCCGTATGCTCGTCAGAGTCCAACATCCATGCCTCCGCGTTCCTGAGTTGTAAGTCATTTCCCTCAAATGCCGCAATACGAACACCCAGGACTGAGGAACAGGGACAACGGAACACACTGCGGCGACTGGGCAATTTGCGATCTTCGCGTGACGCTCTACTTCTCGCAGAGGACTGATTCGGTATACTACGACTCACGCGGTCGATGGTATATTCCGCTTGGTCACAAGGGCGACAATTAGCGAGCGGCATGCGTCAGCTTGCCAGTACAAAAGCGAGGTCCCGGAGGACTTAGGTCGCTCTGCTCACCGGACTCATTTCCGGTCGCGTCGAGTATGACTCGTGTATCGTTCAATGCTGCCGTTCACTCGGAAGAATTTCGCCATGATTCGTCATTGCTGTTTACTTATCGCGGCATTTTGTCTGACACCCGGACTATCGACGTCGGGCGCATCTGCTGAAGACGAGCCTGTGCAGCTGAAAATCGGTGACGAAGCGCCGTCCTGGGCAGATTTGGTCGGCACCGATGACGAAAAGCATTCGCTGGCGGATTTAAGGGACAAGCAAGTTGTCGTGGTTTGTTTTACCTGCAACTCCTGCCCGTATTCTGTTGACTATGAAGACCGCATGATTGAATTCCACAGGAAGTTCAGTGAGCGCAAAGAAGGTATTGCATTGATTGCCATCAATGCCAATCTTAAGCCTGCGGAACGGCTCGACAAAATGAAGGAACGTTCAAAAGCGAAGGAGTTTCCGTTTCCGTATCTGATGGATGAAACTCAGAAAGTCGCGGCCTCGTACGGTGCGAATTTTACTCCGGAGTTCTTTGTACTCAATAAAGATCGCCGCATCGTTTACATGGGTGCGCTGGATGATCAGACGCAGGCCGACAAAGTGGAACAACGATTTGTGGAACTGGCGGTTGAGGCAGCATTGAAGAACGAGTTGCCGACAACCACCACGAATCCCGCCCGAGGTTGCTCGATTCCGTACAAGCGGACAAAGCGGTGAGCCAACGGACATGAATGTCCATCCTACAGTTATTTCAGGGCAGATTTCACATGCAGCAGTTTCAGGGACGAACGGCCTTTCTGACAGGGGCCGCTTCAGGCATCGGACGGTGTCTGGCAATCGAATTGGCTCGCGCCGGTTGCCAACTTTGTCTTGTCGATGTGAACTCTGAGGGATTGAAAAAACTTGCCACAGAATTGTCGCCGTCCGGGGTAAGAGTGTTGTTGTTTCCGTGCGACCTGACGAACCGCAACGCTGTGTCCGCGACGATTGCGTCGGCTTTGCACCAGACCGGCACCATCGATCTGCTCATCAACAACGCAGGAGTCGCCTATTACGGGCCAACCGACCAGATGACCCAGGCGCAGTGGGACTGGCTGATGACCATCAACCTGCTGGCACCGATCCAGATCACTCGCGAGCTACTGCCCACACTGCTGCAGCGTCCCGATGCGCATATTGTGAATATGTGCAGTATTTCAGGTCTCGTCGCGGGCGGACGGTTTTCGGCCTACCACACCAGCAAGTTCGGATTGATTGGATTTACAGAATCGCTTCGTGCCGAATACGGACGGCGAGGACTTGGGGTGACGGCGATTTGTCCCGGTCCCGTGCTGACCAATCTGTATGAGTCCGCTGCCAGTGGCCGAGCCGATCAAAAGGTTCCGTCGCCTCCGAAATGGATGTGTGCCACGCCGGAACGAGTGGCCAGGCTCACATTGAAGGCGATTCGCAAAGACCAACGGCAGGTGTTGATCACGCCCACTGCGCATGCGCTGTTTCAACTCAAACGATTCGCACCGTGGCTGCTTGATGTCGTCAACCGCTTCAGCCGCAGCGGTCGCAAGAAACGCAAAATGGCTCAACAAGTCGCGGAAGCCGAACAACGTCGCGCGGCCTGATATGCGGGAGTGACACTGTGATACTTCGCGCGGCCAGAAATGATTCCGGCGAGCGGAGCGACGTAAGCCCTCCGGTACCTCGTTTTGTACCGGCAAGCTGACGCATGCCGCTCGCCAGTTCTCGCTCACGACCGAGTGGAGTATTCCTGCCAAGACTGCGTCCACTGCAAGTGATCGCTGAATGACTGCTTGCTGTCGCAAACACATGTCGTCATAATCAGGATGACGACGATTTGCGAGTCATTGGGAGGCCGTTATGCCATGAAGTTTGCAACCAATCCACTGCCGGGCATGAATCCCTGGCTGGAAGCCTATTGGGGCGACATTCATACGTCGCTCACCACGTATGCTCGCGATGCTCTGCAGTCACAATTGCCACCGGACCTCCAGGCGCGGGTGGAAGAGTACTTGTCCGTCTACGAACCGGATGAAGAGTCCCGCAAGCTCCGACGCATCTCGCCGGACGTGCAGTTTATCGAGCAGCCCGGAATCGCAAAGTCCACCGACGGTGGTCTGGCTGTTGCAGAGCTGGTCGCTGACGAACCACTGCGTGTCCGGCGCCGCAGTCCGCCTCAGACGCTGCGTTACATTCAGATTGTCGATCTCAAGGCAAATCGCCGCGTCGTCACGGCGATTGAGTTTATCAGTCTGGCAAACAAAGCCACCGCAGCTGCCCGAAAGCAGTACCTGGCGAAGCAGAGTGAATTCATTGATGCAGAAGTGAATCTGGTTGAAATCGATCTGTTGCGTGAAGGCACATGGGTGCTGGCGGCAGAACAGGAGATTTATCCGGATCGACTGAAGAGCCCCTATCGCGTGTGCGTGATCCGGGCGGAATCATCGGAAGAGGCTGAACTGTATTCGGCCAGCTTTTCTGCACCGCTGCCGACGGTTCGCATTCCGTTGCGGCCCACTGACAAAGATGTCCTGTTGCCGCTGCAGGCGCTGGTGAACCAAGCGTATGAGTGTCTGGGTGTGGCGGTGTCTGGTGCTTTGAATCTGCTGCTGTTGCCAGGTCATCCATATTGGGAGTCTTCACATCCGTCGCGCCGAAACAGCCGACGTCACCGTAGCCCTGATCGTCGGTAAAGATCACCACGATATTGGGCACTTGACCGTCATCGGCAAACGCCTGTACGGCAATCACCATGTCGACAACAAGCCCTACAACCAGAGGCACACATGTTCGCAATAGAAGCGTCATCAAAGATTCCAGATCGGGAATTGTCCAGGATCGATTTGCAAAGCAACGAATTCTGTCGCTGGCGGCCTCACATCGCAACCTTGCATCGAATCCTGTCGAGAAACAAGTCCGCGAATCGGAACCGTGTGATTCGGAGCCGGCGCGGCTCCACGGATTTGTTTTTGGAAAGGCGTTAGAAACGGGCTCAGAATCTGGTCTCGATTTTTTGACGATTTTTCACAAAAATTCATCGCCGGACGATTCCCAGCCACGCGGTGAAATAAAAGTCCCGGGCGTCTGGATTTCATCGCCAGAGTACTTTGGACCGTTTTTAAGAAAAGGAAAATGATGTCGCACAAGAAATACACGAAACGTATCGCAGCAACGGCTGGCTCGCTGGCCTGTCTTGCAGCGGCTCCGGCAGCCTCAGAAGCCGGATTGGTGACCGTCACCGGAAGTCCAGTAAGTCTGGCTACCTCGGCAGCCAACGGCACTTCTGTCACGTGGGATATTGACGGCGTGGGGACAGGTGAATTTCGATTGTTCAGAGGTTCTAGTGCCATTTATGTTGCCAGCAACACGTTCTTAGGTGGGACTGGCAATGGCCGCGGGATGGTCGCCCCATTCGCCACTGACAATGTGTTGGCACAAGTCGCTAGTGCCAGTGTTGGGCCCGGCAATACTTTTGGTCGTGGTGGCGGTTCCGCTTCTAACGGTTTATACCGATCTCGAAATGCCATGTATTCGGGGGGGGGAATTGGCTACGACTTTAACTACGGCTTCGCTCCGGGCGATAACTTCGTGGGCTTTCGATTCGATGACGGCATTGGCGGCGGCTTGAACTATGGCTGGGCGGTGTTCAATTTCGACACGGTGAACGCCATTGTTTCAATAACGGAGTGGACTTACGACACGCTCGATGACACCGCCGTGCATGTCGGCACTCGCGCCGGAGCTGCGGTACCGGAACCGAGTTCGCTGGCTCTGCTGGCCTGTGGAGCTGTCGGCTTGATGGCATATCGCCGCCGCCGCTCGGCTGCCAAAGTGGTCGATGACGCACCGACGGAACTTCCCGCCTGAAGCGGGTAATGTTCATGATTTCAACACCAGGCGTTTGAGGAGTCCGCTCTTCAAACGCCTTTGGCGTTTTTGTACGGCAGGCTGATGGCTGTGACGAGGCCATCGTTGTGATATCTTTCGCGCGGCCAGAATTGAGTCCGGCGAGCGGAGCGGCGTGAGCCCTCCGGTACCTCGTTTTTGTACCGGCAAACTGACGCATGCCGCGCGCCAATTCGCTCACTCATGACCGCGTGGCGTAAGCACCCATGCACAAGTTAAATGGCATAATCGCAGGAATCACAATCAGGGGACTAACGTCCCCCGCTCGCCTGGATCTCGGCGAGCCGCGAGGCGTCAGTCTCCGGATACTGTTTGCGCAATCGATTGTTATGCCCCAAAACTTACCAATGGGTGCTTAAAACGCCCGTATCGAATCCTGTTACCTGATCGCAGCATGGCGGAGAGACATTGTGGCTGAGCGTTTGGCGAAGAAAGTCCTGTTGATCGGTTGGGATGCGGCTGACTGGAAAATTGCCGCCCCGTTGATGGACGCTGGCAAAATGCCGCATTTGGAGCGGATGGTATCGCAAGGGGTGATGGGGAACATTGCCACGCTGTTCCCAGTGTTGTCTCCGATGCTGTGGACGTCGATCGCAACCGGGAAGCGGGCTCACAAGCATGGTGTGCATGGCTTTGCCGAGCCGGACCCGCGGAGTGGTATGGTGCGGCCGATCACGAATCTGAGCCGCAAATGCAAGGCTCTGTGGAACATTCTGCAGCAGAACGGCCTCAAGTCCAATGTGGTGGGATGGTGGCCCTCATTTCCTGCGGAACCAATCAGCGGAGTGATGGTTTCCAATCACTTTCAGGAAGCAACGGCAGCATTCGGCAAGGAATGGCCGTTAAAACCGTTCTCTGTCCATCCCCCACAACTGGCCGAAAAATTGGCGCAGTTTCGCGTTCATCCAGGCGAAATTGCCGAGCAGCAGGTGCTGCCGTTTGTTCCGAGGCTCCACGACATCGATCCGAAAGATCGCACCACGTTGTCGGGTTTAATCAAGATTCTGGCCGAAACCGCGACAATTCAGGCCGTGTCAACAGCCATTATGCAGCACGAACCCTGGGATTTCATGGGAGTCTACTTCGACGGGATCGATCATTTCTGTCATGGCTACATGCGCTATCATCCGCCCCGGTTAAGCTGGGTGGCGGAGAAGGAATTTGAATTTTACAAAGATGTGATCAACGTCGCGTACCAGTTCCATGACATGATGCTCGGGGCCATGCTCGCGCTCGTTCCTGACGACACCACAGTCATTCTGATATCCGATCATGGATTTCATTCCGATCATTTGCGGCCCAGGGACCTGCCCAACGAGCCGGCTGGTCCGGCGGATGAGCACCGCGGATTCGGTATCTTCGCCATACGCGGACCGGGCGTGAAACAGGACGAATTGATTCACGGGACCAGCCTGTTGGATATCACGCCCACAATTCTCACATTGTTTGGCTTACCGGTCGGCGGCGACATGGACGGTCAGCCGGCCACATCGGCTTTTGTCCAGCCACCGGAAGTCGAATGGATCGAGAGTTGGGAAGACGTACCGGGCGACGCTGGTCGGCATCCGCCGGAAACGCAGATCGATTCGGTCGATTCCCGTGAATCGCTCAAGCAGTTAGTGGCACTGGGATACATCGACAAACCCGATGATGACAAAGACAGGGCGGTCGCACAGACGGTCAGGGAATTACAGTTCAATCTCGCACGCAGTTACGTGGGTGCCAGAATGGTTCCGGAAGCGAAGGAACTCTTTGCACAGCTGTGGGGTCAATTCCCGGATGAAGGTCGGTTTGGAGTCAAGCTGTTCGAATGTCAATTGCAGTTGCAGCAGACGTCCGAGGCTCAGGCCACGCTCGATCGCCTCGCAATCGAGAAGGAACGCTACGCCGCACAGGCGAAAGATGAACTGCTCAAATTGAAGGAAGAGTGGAAAGACAAGAAACCAGAGGAGATGACGAAGGAAGATCGCCAAAAGTTGCAGACCCTGTCCCGCAGAGCGGCCGTCAATCCGGCAACGATGTCGTTTCTGCGCGGCACATTACTGCACGCGCAGACGCACTACGACGCAGCATTGGCTGAGCTCGAGCAGGCACGTGAAGTCGCATTACATAATCGACCCAGCCTGTACGATAAGATGGGAGATTGCCTGATCGGGCTGAAGCGGTGGGACGATGCACTCGCCCAATATCAGCAGATTCTGACCATTGACCCGGTGAGCCCTGACGCGCGCATCGGTCTGGCGCGGGCTTTTCTGGGACTGCACCAGAATCGGCAGGCACTGAATGAAGCCACGGCGGCGGTAGGCATGATTTATCATCACCCCATCGGCCACTACCTCTGCGGTCGCGCGCTCCGACGTCTGAAACACTACAAGCGTGCCATCGCGGAATTTCAGACGGCGATCTCACAGAACTCCGTCTTCCCACAAGCTCATCGTCACCTGGCCGCCGTGTACGACCTCGTCGGAAGGCCAAAGCAAGCCCGTCATCATCGCAAACTGGCAAAGGTAGCGCAGGAACGTGTCAAGGCATTTCGATCCGGCTCGCCCTTGCCGGATGACGCTGACATCGAACTCGATGCTGTCCTGACTGAGCCGATCCGTATTGGCGATTCCTGGGGAGCCCATGCGGGGAAAACGCCTGGCCCGCAAACCGTCATTATCGTCTCCGGGCTGCCACGATCGGGGACGTCGATGATGATGCAGATGCTGTCTGCCGGCGGACTTTCCGTCCTGACTGACGGCGTGCGCAACGCCGACTCGGACAATCCCCGAGGCTATTTCGAGTATGAA
>Ga0105047_10015952_pt1 | contig 11812 bp, 8 predicted proteins | sample MAT04_FD_78384 | JGI IMG/M metagenome (GOLD analysis project Ga0105047, IMG submission 78384) | Freshwater microbial communities from Lake Fryxell liftoff mats and glacier meltwater in Antarctica - MAT-04 (megahit assembly) | ecosystem: Environmental > Aquatic > Freshwater > Ice > Liftoff... | reverse complement strand
GCAGTTCTGCGCCCAAGTCTCTTTTTTCATCAGCTTTTCCCAGCGCTTCTGCTTTTCATACTGGGTCAGATTAGGAACGGTGATCATGATCAGCATGCCCGCGCGTTCCATCAACTGGTCGCTCTTGTGTTCCATTCCGAGCGGATCTTTCAGTGCAAAGGCCGGCGCGTAGGAACTAAAAGGACCCGAGCCATTCGCCGATTTCGGTTTCGTCTGACGGACAGGTTGGGTAATCTCGCTTTTTTTCTCGCTCTTCAATTCTTTGTCATCGGCCAGAACCGAGCACGCCACTATCGCACCCATCAACGCCGTCAGCCTTACACTCGCGCGACGGAAATCCATGCTTCGGCCCTCCTCGATGTCATACTGTTGTCGAATTGAACATAGGCTAGTGGAATGCCATTGAGTCAATACTTCAAAAATTTACTAACCCATTTTGTAGAAGCAACTTATGAGTCCGACTGAATTCATAATTTATAAAAATTCGACTGATTTCCGGCGCGCGCCCGATTATCAGTCGGTGCGTGCAGACGAAAACTCCGCCCGAAGGCGGAGTCTCGACTTAAAATTTAGAAGCAATGCTTAACGTCGTGAGGCGCGAGCGTCGGCGTCTTTCGGCGACAGAACGCGGTCGATGCCGTGGACGATACCTTCGCCGGCGCGCATATCGGGAGCGATCACCAATGCGTCGTTGACCGTGGTGCCGCCGACATTCTTGAAGTACACAGGCTTACCGTAGAGCGTCGAAACCTGGAGAATGATGCCGCTGACGTCCTTCGTTTCGTTCTTCATGCGCGGCGAGATGTGGTAACTGAGCACCTGCTCGAGGCGCGCTTTGTCGCTCATGAGGCCTGGGTCTTTTCCAAAAGCTTCGTCGGTCGGAGCGAACAGCGTGAACGCCCCCTGATTAATCCGTGCGCCTAAGCCAGTGCTTTCCAGAGCCTGCAGCATAACTTTGTAATTACCTTTGGTCTTGAGCACTTCAACGAGGCTGGCCGGCGGTTTTAAAGCCGGGATCTCGGCGAGATTTCCCTGCGGCCACATCACCGCATCGATGAGATGCACCGCGCCGTTTGAGGCCGGCGCGCTCTTGGGGGTCAGGTTGGCTTCATTAATAGAGAGCGAATCGGCGTTGCGGCCCTTCAGCGCCAGATTGTGCCCGCTCATCGCGGTCAATGACCGCATTCCTGGCAGATTGGTTCGGAAATAGCGGCCCGGAGCGATGTGGTACATCAATAGATTCTTCAGCTTGTTCGGGTCGCCTTCGAGCTCGACCATCTTCTCCTTGGGAACGCGGGAAAAAGCGGCATCGGTAGGTGCAAAAACGGTGTAGGACGTGCCGGCGCGCAACGTGTTGCCGAGGCCGGACTTCTTCAACAGCATATAAAATGTAACAAGATCGGGATTGTCGCGGATCGTGTCAATCAGCGCGCCACGGGCCGGTTCAGATGCGCCACAAACTGCCCTGGCTTGTGTGTCAAATAACAGTGCGCAACAAATCGCGGCCACCACTACGGCGTACGCTAAACTTCGTTTCATCGCTTCATCTCCAGTAAAAGTTAATAGCAACTATAGCATAATACAGTGGGTGTTAGCAAGAACACAAGCCTCACAACAAAAGTTCATTCAACCCAAATTTGCGCGCCATATTTCTTGCAACAGTGTAACTACTCGCTCGGATCAGAAACGCGATCGGGCGGGCATCTAGCCCGCCCGATCTGCTGTTTTCACAGCGGTTAGCGTGGATCTAAGGCAGACAAAGGCTGCGGCAGCGCGAAGACTCTGTCCACCAGATGAATGACGCCGTTGGAGGCAGGCACGCTTGATATCGAGAGTCGAACGCTGTTGACCGCAAGCGTTTCGCCCTTTCCCGCAATATCGATCGGCTCGTCGTTGATTGCGTGCAGGTTGCGCTGCGATTCCAGATTCGTGCGGTACAGGCGCCCCTTGACGATGTGGCTCATCAGCATGCGGCGCAGGGCGATCTTGTCGTTCTCAAGCGCAGCCAGCTTCTCGTGCGGCATCTGCCGGAATGCGGCATCTGTCGGCGCAAAAACCGTGTAGCTCGAACCGGTCTTCAACGTGTCGGCCAACCCCGCCTTGCGGATCAACATATAAAAGGTGACGAGCTGCGGATTGTCGCGAATCGTGTCGAACGCAGATTGTTTAGCCGGTTCGCTGGCACCGCAAACGGCGCGCGCCTCGTACACAACGCCGCTGATCAGCAGTACAACAAAAGCCGCATGGATTGAAAGTTTCATATTATCCTCCGTTCATTTCCAATTGTTTAATTGGCTCGCTCACAGTGGCGGGCCGAATCAGTCTTGCTATTTTTTCGCCGCGGAATTGAGCCGGTATCTCCGGGTCATCACGCACATTTATTTGCCACTTATTTGAGTCCAGTTAATGAAGAGAAAGAAGACTTGAAACGATTGGCAGTTGAATCGTTTCAAGTCTTCTTTACCCACACTGGACTCAATAAACTGTCCGATCGCGCAACAGTGGGCGGGCGTTTTTACCTAGCGGCGCAATGTCTTAAATCTCGATGAATCGAAAGCAAACGTCGCGCCGACATCACGTGGGGTTGACTTGAGGCAAAGAGTGAATCCAACGGAAAGTAAAATTGGAGCAGAAAGTAAAGGTGGAGCAGACATTCCTGTCTGCGCGTTCATGGTTCGGGCAGACAGGAATGTCTGCCCCACTCTGAAATCAGTTTATGCATCAAAATTAAAAACCCAGCTCAGACACCTGAGCCGGGAAACGGTTGGTTTTTTTAGTATGAATTTCTTCGGGAGCCACCAGTGTACTTGTACTTAGCGCGGGTCCAGATCGCGCGGGTCGGTCCTGGTTGAAGCGCTGGGGTTGCGGAACTCAGACGGTGTAGTGACTGATGCGTTCGTCGAGCCGATCGCGCATTCCGTTTTGCGCCACACCTGTCGAGCGGGCGCGGTGCAGACTTCACGGGTGCGGGTTTCGTACTGGGCCGGGATATCGATGCGGCGCTTGCTTGCGGGCTGCACGCAGACTTTGCGGTCAACCATGGTGTACTCGGCCGGGATCGCTTCGAAGGTCTTGCTTGCCGGGCGCACACAGACCTGGCGAGTGCGCGTTTCGTAGACGGCGGGAATGGGCACTTCGATTTCGCATTCCTTCTTGACGCAGACCCGGCGGGTGACTTCCTTGAACTCGGCGGCGATCGGCTCTTCGATGCAGCGCGCCGGTTCAACCAGCACCTGGCGGGTGCGCATCGCAAATTCGCCGGGGATGGTGACCAGGCACCAGCATTCGTTCTTCTCCATCTTTACATTATCCGCGGAGACATTGACGGTCTTGCAATCGCTGCGCTGCCACTCGGTGCGGGAGGGAGCGACGCAGACGCGGTACTCTTCGGTCTTGTAGACGGCGGGGATGGTGATCTTGCGGCTGCTGGCCGGGCGCACGCAGACGCGTTCGGTGCGGTCTTCATAGACGGCGGCGACGCGCTCTTTGCGGGAGCAGGCTTTCTTGACGCAATCCTGGTATGTCTCGGTGCGGTACTCTGCGGGGGTCTCAATGGAGCGGCGGCTGGCGGGCTTCACACAGATGCGCTCGCTGCGCGTTTCAAATACGGCCGGAATCATTTCGTAGCTGCATGCCGCAGGACTGACAAGAACCTGTTCGCTGACGGTGCGGTGTTCGGCGGGAATCGTGAACAGGCACCAGCATTCACCGGGCAACGCGCTCGGCGGTCTGCCGCCGTTGAACGCGACTTCGTTTTGAGCTGCCAGGCAGCCGCCAGCCAGAGCCAGGCTTCCGATTAAGACACAGATCATTTGATTGACTTGCATACAGATTTCTCCCCCATTCTCTGCTGTCTCGCCATGCTGCTGATCACATTTCAGCGGCATGGCTGAGAGCTGCGTTTTTTGTCCCAGTTAATAGAGACAGGAGGCAAGTGCCGTGCCGAGCTCAACAATGCGTTGCACATGTATCAGCCTAGGAAGAAGAACGTAAATTGTTGGGACAGCGTAGCAAGATTCTCCGCTGCATGGCGCTCATGGCTAAGAAAACGGTCACAGCCCCTGCCAGCTTGGCAGATTTTGCACGGAGAAACGTCTTTTTCGGGAACGAGAGAAAGCCTTCCCTGCAATGCGCTGTTTATCTGGAATACAGAGCGCCGTTCGGTTTTCGAACGGCGGTGACGAAAATCATAAGTCCATCCGTTTTGATAACTGCAAAACTTTCCACATCGGCATTACCAGTTGGTGAAACCGCCCGCACTATCTGTTCCGCACGCGCCGGCAGAAACGCCCGCGCCAGCACTGCCGTTATTTTCCCGATTTCAACGATTCCAGAAACGAGAGCAGGTTTGCGAAATCCGCGACGGTCATCGCAGATAAAAGTCCCTCCGGCATGCTGGACTGCTTCTGCACGACCTTGTTTTTGATCTCCGACTTTACAATCGACTTGGTCTCGCCCTGCAGGTTGCGCGTCTCGACTTCTTCGCCGGTCTCGAGGGTGATGAAACCTTCCACGATCACGCCGCTGTTGAGCTTGAATAGGTAGGTGTCGTATCCCTGCGCAATGGCCAGGCTGGGCTTGAGAATCGATTGGACCAGTTCCGCGCGCTTGTACTTGTCCGCCACGTCGCCGAGGTACGGCCCCTTCGGTTTCTCGGTCGTCGCGGTGGTGTGACAGTTGACGCAGGTCAGCTTGGTAAAGAGCTCCTTGCCGGCATCCTTATTGCCCGTCAATGTCACGACCTTCGCCAACACGTCCTCGTACGTCTGATCGCCGATCGTGTTCGCCGGTTTTGCTTTTCCGTCGGTCTTGGCGATGCGCGCGATCAGCTTCTTCTGCTCGTCGCCGCCGATGCCTTTGTGCTGGCAGAAGATTTTTACGGTATTCAGTCCGTCCTTGGCGACGGCCGCGTCTTTCGATGCCGCGATCTTGGGCGAGAGCGTGACCAGCCGTTCGGCGATGGGTTTGGCTTTATCGTTGCCGAGTTTGCTCGTGCCGATGCGGTTCAGTGCGCGCAGCGCTTCGCCCATCTCGGTCTCTTTTTCGGCCAACTCCACGAGCGCTTCGATGCTGCCGTTATCTTTCAGCTCGCCGATTGCATTCGCCGCGGCTTTGCGCAGCTCGGGCTTGGCGTCTTTAAGGAAGGGGCGCAACTTTCCGCCCATCTCTTCCATCTTGGATTTGCCCGCCGCTGCGATGATCAACTCCTGCCGCTGTGATGAAACGTCCTGCCAGGCCTTGCCGGCCTCTTCTTTGGCGGGCGCTTCCTTCGCCTTGAGCAGCGCGACATACGATGCCAAAAGCAGCTCCGGCGTGTCGCCAAGTTTCTGCGTCAGACCGATCAGCACCTTCGCCTTGGCGTCGCCATTGATGCGTTCGATCGCTCCGAGTGCATCGCTGCGCAGCGCCATCTCCGCAGTCTTATTGAGCACGACTTTTTCGAGCGGAACCAGCGCCGCCGGCCCGGCGTCCTTCATCTGCGAAAGCGCCTTCAGCGCATCGGCCTGCATCGGACCCGGCGACTCAACAATCTTCGCCAGTATGCCCACCGTCTCGGGACTGCTGATCTGGAACGAGCCGATCGAATCCAGCGCCGCGCGCTTGAGCGGCTCCTCGCCTTTCTCCAGCGCCTCATTGATGACCTTGGCGATAGCGGGGCTCTCCTCCCATGTGGCGGTCTTGAAGTACGGCCCGCGCGTATCGGGTCGTATCGCCCACCACTTGCCGTCCCACGGCGCTTCAGTGAAGTACAGTCGCGCAATCGTCTTCAAAATCTCGGGCTGAATCTGCGCATCTTTGACGCTGGCCAGCTTGGCCGTCAGGCCGCTGACGGCCTTGGCGTCGTGCATGTCGCGCAGCGTCCGCAGTACCGCCATCTGCGTCTCGGGCGTCCCCTTGCCGATGGCATCGACGAGTGCATCGACGGCTTTCATCGAACGGAGCGAACGCATTGCAATATGGGTAACCGAAGGTTCGGGATCAGTAAGCAGCTTGATGTAACCGGCCGCCAGTTCCGGGCGGTTGAGCCGCGCGCCGGCCGATGCAGCGGCGACGCGGACGCGCGGATCGGCGTCACTGAACGCCTTGCTGAACAGTTCGCTCGGAACATTATCGAGCTGCGACTTGCGATCCGCCAGCGCGCGCAGCGCGTACTCGCGCAGCTCAGGTTTCTCCGCGTATTTTATGAGCCGGTCGTGCGACTTGACACCGAGCATCTGCTTGAGCGTAAACATCGCCGCGACGCGCGCATACATCGGCCCGCCGCCGAGCACCGTCTCTTCGAGCGCACTGACCATCTCCGGCTTGGCCTCGCGGCGCAGCAGCACCCGTTGCGCGTTGACGCGGACGATCTCAGCCGGACCGGCCAGATATTTGAGCAGCTCGGCATCCGTCGACTTCTCCAGATTTGGAAACGCCTCGAGCTTGGCCTCCTTATTAGTGATGCGGAAGATCGCGCCGTGTGAGTTGCCAGCTTTGCCATACGAATGATTGCCCCAATCGGCGAGGTACATCGCGCCGCGACCGTCGGCGTCCATGTCCACAGGGCGCGTGCCCTTCAGAAATGTATCCTGCTTCTGATCGAACGTGGCGCCCTTCGGCGTCAGCAGAATCCGGTAGATCGTGCCGCGGCCCCAATCGCACGTGTACAGCGTATTGTTGAATCCCTCCGGGAATGCCGGATGTTGGAACCACATTGAACCGGTGCCCGATCCGCCGCCGAAGTCGTGGATGAACGGCATCAGTTCGTCCGAAAAGCGCTTGTACAATCGCGGGTAACCGTAGTTTGCGCCCTGATAAATCTGGCTCAGCCGCACGTTCCAGCCGTCGCCGTCGTTGGTGTTGTCGCGCGTGAATCCATTGAAAAGCGGGTCGAGACCCAGGTCGTAAAAGTTGCGCAGGCCGGTGACGTACAGTTCAATCTCACTGCCGTCGGGGCGGACGCGCACGATGCCGCCGCCGTGCAACTGCACTTCCTTGCCATCTTTGCCGGTGGCCTTATGCATGCCCTGGTCGCCGATGGCCAAATAGAGCCAGCCGTCGATATGCAGCCGCACGCCGTTGGAACTGTGATCGGGCGCAAGCGTCTCGGGCGTGTGCCCGACGCCGCTGACCAGGATGTCGGCTTTCTCGGCGACGCCGTCGCCGTCTTCATCGCGGAAGGCCGTGAGGAACGGCGCGTGAACCACGTAGAGCGTGCCGTCAGCGAAGTGCATGCCGCGCGGACAATTGGTCTTGTCGGCGAAGACGGTCATCTTGCCGCCTTTGCCGTCCGCGGCCGGCACCCAGAGTTTGACGCGCCCTTGTCCGGACTGTTTGCAGCGAACGTTGTATTCGTCCTCGCCGATGAAGACGCGGCCGTCGGGCGCCGCCGCCACGCTCGCCGGCGCGTTGATCTCCGGCGGCTGAGCCACGACTTCGATCGTGAAACCCGGCGGCACTTCGGGAAGCTTCGTCCCAACCTCACCCGCGAACATGGAACCTGCAACGAACAGTGAGCAACTTAGAGCAATCAAAAGGCGCATCGAATTCCTTCCAAAGGTTTAACTATTTCCAACCCTAGAGATAAACCAAGCAGCGGGCGTTTTCCTGACAAATCAACGGATTGACCGGTGGGTGGCCGGTAGCCGTGGGTGCCAAGGAGCAAGACGGCTGTATAGTCTTGCTCCTTGCTGAGCGCGTTCTCATTTACAGAGTCGAAAAGCACGGAGCAGATACGGCCCTGCTCCTTGGCACCCAAGTTCGCTGCCAGCCACCCGCCCTCGGCGATTCCATCAGGCAGGTCAGATTCGCCTCTATCACTTGACCGAAACGTGAAAAGGGCTTTATGATGTTTCATCATGCGGCCGACGAAACCTTCCAGCGAACTGCCACCCGAGGATCCCGTTCCCGAACCCGGAGAACAGCCTGTGGACGACAGCATAAAAGAGCTGCTTCGCTTTCAAGGCAAGCTCGCCAAAGAAGCGGGCAAGTCTTACTTTTCCGACCGCTTCTCGGGCATCTTCGCGCCGATCCTGCCGGGCACGGCCAGCATTCGCTTCGATATCTGGGCCTTCGTCGCAGCGCTGCTGCTGCTCGCCGCCGCGGTGCCGCTGGCGCTGCTCGGACCCGATGCGGTCTGGTATCTGATTCCCTCCATGGTGCCGATCTTGATTTTCGGAGTGCTCTGGCGCAGCCATGTACTGGCCGTGCTTGCGATCCTCTTCGCGCTCTCGTCGCTGGGCGCCGGGTATGGCGGCATCGCGTACTTCAAGCAGCAGGCTCTAGAGCAGAAAAAGCATGCCGAATGGACGGTCCGTGAAGAGCAGCGCTTGAAGGCTGACTCTGTAGTCCAGAAAGAGCTGGCCGAGATGAAAGCCGCCGAAGATAAAATCCTGCGCGACGCCGAAGCCGTCAAGGCCGCCGCCACCGCGAAGAAGGCCGCCGAGGAGGCCGATGCCCGGCGCATCAATGCCAATTTTGACCAGACCCAGGCCGCGCTGGAGAAGAAGCGCGAGGCCGAGCGCGCCGCCGTCGAACAGAAGCGCACCGAAGAAGCCGCGCTGCTGAAAAAGCGCGCCGACGAAGAGAAAGCGCGCATCCTTCGCGAGTTCGAAGCCGAGAAGGCCAGGCAGGCAATGCTGGAGAAGCGTGCTGCGCAGCTCGAGCTGGCCAAGCCGGATTATCTGGCCAAGTCTCTGGCGCTCGATGACCTCTCGATGACGCTGAAGAAACTGGAGACCCAGTACGGCATCGCCCGGGAAGACATGGACAAACACCAGCTCGTGCTGGACCGCGAAGCGAGCCCCACGCCGCCGACAAAGAACGAGATGGAGCGCGCACGGAAGGCGCACGCCGAAGCGAAGAAGACCGCCGACGAACTCGGCGCGCAACTGCCGCAGCTAAGGGCGAAAGTGGCAACGGCGAAGTCGGAGAAGGAGAAGGCAAAGGCGTTGCTCGAGGAACTTTCGAAATAGGTTGGCCCCAATCCACGAACGCTTCCAAACAAGCCCCGCAGTTTCGTTCCTTTGAATTTTGGCGACTGTCGTCTATTTAAAGTTGCCGTCATTGAACTTCCGAGCGCGCCCTTTGACGTTAACTCTGCTGATAACGAAATCGTCCCGACTGGTAAACAGGCGCCGCGTTGGGATCTCTGGGCTTGATCGGGTGCTTCTTCACGTACAGGCACTCTTTGACGACCAGGCAGTTCTCACAGTTGGGAGAAACCAGATGGCAGACGTCGCCGCCATGCCGGAAGAGCAGCCCGTGAATGCGGATCAGTTCGTCCGGCTCCTTCTTCGGCGCCTCAGCCTCGAGCGCCTTCTGAATCTCGATGTATGACTTTTCGTAATCCTTTTCCGACTTCATCTTCGCAAAGCCCAGCCGCACAGCAACGCGCGCGATGCGCGGGTCCAGCGCGAAGACCGGGAAGCCGGAGTACATCAAAAGCAGGTCGGCAAACGAACGCGTTTTGCCCAACTCGACTTCGATGAATTTGCGCGCTTCAGGCAGCGGCTTCTTGAATATCTTGATGAAATCCTTGCCGCACTTTTCTTCGATCACATCCGCGTAAGAGTAAAGTTCCTTGGCGCGGCGGTCGTCGTACGGCCCGGCGGTCTGGCAGATGGTGGTGAACTTTTCAGGCGCAATATCCAGGAGCTGCCCCGGCGTCACGCCCTTGGCCCGGCGCAGCGCGTCGTAGGCGCGAGCCTGTCCGTTCCGTTTGGCGTGATGCCCCAGGATGCTCCACGCTCCGACCTGGAACGGATCGCGCAGATCGGTCAGCTCGCCTTTTTTTCCTTCCACTTCGTATCGTTTCGCCAACTGGTCGACGATTTTCTGCAGTCGCTTGGACGCGGGCATAGCGGATTCCTGGGAGCTCAACCACCTACGTCCGGCTTCGGCGCCGGCTTTTTCACCCTTCGGGTACGACTTTCAGCGAGCGATTCCGGATCAGTGCAAAGCCCGCTATCTCCCCCTTTTTAGACTGCCAAAAGGAAGCTTTTCCTACAGCTCAACCGACTTTCAAATCCCACCTTCCCGCATCGCCAGCAAAAAACAACCGTGTTATTGTTTGCCCGCCGGCGCGCTGCGGCGCAGTTCTTCCAGCTTGCGCACCAGCGGATCCAGGTTGCCATCAATGATCTCCTGTATCGGCCAGTTCTTGTCATCACCTTCAATCCGATGATCGGTTAATCGCCCCTGCGGGAAATTATACGTGCGCACGCGCTCGCTCCGCTCGCCCGATCCGATCTGTCCCAGACGCTGGTCGCTGCGCGTCTGTTCGATCTCCGCCTTCTTCAAGGCGTACAGTTTCGATCGCAAAATCTGCCACGCGCGCACCTTATTCTGCATCGCGCTGCGCGTCTCCATGCAGTGCACCATGATGCCCGTGGGTTCATGAATAAGCTGGCACTGCGACGCCACTTTGTTGACGTTCTGTCCGCCCGGTCCGCCCGCCGCGCAGAACGACTCGCGCACGTCCTTGGGATCGATGTGGACGTCGACTTCCTCGGCCTCAGGCAGAACCGCGACGCGCGCCATGCTGGTGTGGATGCGCCCCTGCGTCTCGGTCTTCGGCACGCGCTGCACGCGGTGGCCGCCGCCTTCGAAGCGGAATTTTCCGAACGCGCCTTCGCCCTCGACGCGGAAAGTCACTTCCTTCAAGCCGCCGTAAGTGGCGTGCCCAATCTCCAGCTCGGTCATCTTCCAGCCGTGCTTTTCACAGTAGTAGCGGTACATGCCATAGAGGTCCGCGACAAAAAGCGCCGCCTCGTCGCCGCCGGTTCCGGCATGCAATTCCACGATCACATTTCGGCTGGAATCGTCGTCTTCATTAAGCTGGATATCGACGAGCGTGCGGCGCACTTCGTCCATGCGCGCCTTGGCCGGTTCGAGCTCTTCCTTGGCCAGCGTCTTCAGATCGGAATCACTGTCGGCGGCGGCAAGGATCGATTCAGCTTCGGCGATCTGCTTGCGCGCGGACGTGTACTCCTCCCAGAGCTCCCCGAATTTGCCGAGCCGGCCGTGCTCGCGCAGCCAGTTGGGATACTGCGGATTGGTGGGCGCGTTGGGATCCTCCAGGAAGCCCTTGAGCTCCTGGTACCGATGCCCGCGCTTTTCAATCTCTTCCCACATGGCCATTCACCTTCCGCTTGTACCCATTGTATCACATTTATTGAGCACAAATAAAAAGCCCTGAGCCGCCGCTGTTCGGCGACGCTCAGGACTCCAGGTTTTCGCGGAACGTAACTACTTTTTGTCGGCAGGCTTTTCAGCCTTGGGCGTTGCTGCTGCTTTTTCAGCCTTGGGCGCTTCGGTCTTCTCGGCCTTCGGGGCTTCAGTGGCGTCAGCCGCCTTTTCCCCCTTCTTGGCCGGCACAGCCGCCCACTTCTTCTGGAAACGTTCGACCCGGCCTGCCGAGTCTACAAACTTCTGGCGGCCGGTGTAGAACGGGTGGCAGTTGCTGCACACGTCGATGTTGAAATCCTTACCGCGCGTGGAGCGCGTTTCCATCTTGTTCTGGCAACCGACGCAGGTAACTGTGACGGGCTTGTACTTCGGATGAATGGCTTTCATGACCTTTGGACCTTCTCCCCAAAACTGTTCTGATGCCGTAAAGCACCCCTATTCGACAAGACAAAACATTCTCTTCAGAAGCCGCTCGAATGCAATCAAAAGTATCGCAAATTTGTAATTTGCGCCCCGCAATCAATCATTCAGGGTGGTGCCGAAGGCTGCCGCAGCAGCCTATCCGTGTCGAGCCAGTGCGGCACGCTCTTCCAAAATGGTGCCACTGGCTCGGCCGCGGCCGTATCGCGGCCTAGCCAGTGCG
>Ga0105047_10015950_pt1 | contig 11812 bp, 12 predicted proteins | sample MAT04_FD_78384 | JGI IMG/M metagenome (GOLD analysis project Ga0105047, IMG submission 78384) | Freshwater microbial communities from Lake Fryxell liftoff mats and glacier meltwater in Antarctica - MAT-04 (megahit assembly) | ecosystem: Environmental > Aquatic > Freshwater > Ice > Liftoff... | reverse complement strand
CTCACCGGTCGGCCGGTCGCCTCCCTGGGCCTGCTGATACGCGAGGACGATGCGCTCCCAGATGACGTCGGAGCGGCCCTCGTCGACCTGCAGCTCGCCGAGGTAGACGTCGAAGCGCTCGGCGCCGAAGTCCTCGCCGTTGTCGTTGGTGCCGGCGTGACGGCCGAGTCCGGTGAGACCCGGCGTGCCGTCGGTGAGCAGGATCTCGAAGCGGATCCAGTCGCCCTCGGGGACGTCGGCGGGCGCGCGCACCACGAGGTGTTCACCGGTGTAGAAAGGCGAGAGCCCCTCGACCAGCTCGGAGAGGTCGTTGAACGGGCTGTGGATCGTCAGAGAGTGCGTCATTTGTTCTCGGGAGACGGGTGGGTCCGGCGGGGGTCGTCCGACGGGGAAGGCTCGGCATCGGAGCCGGCGGCGACATCGAGAGGTCGGGTGCGCACGCCGCCGGACTCGTCGCCGAGCAAGCGCTCGACGCGCTGCTCCGCTTCTTCCAGCCGACGCTGGCCGAGGCGGGAGAGCTGCACGCCCTCTTCGAAGATCGCGAGCGACTGCTCGAGCGGGAGATCGCCGCGCTCGAGATCGTCGACGACCTTCTGCAGCCGCGCGAGGATCCCCTCGAACGGTACCGGCTCCGGGGTCGCAGATTCGTTCGCCATTACGTGCACCATCGCGAACGATGCCCGAGCGATGTGCGCGGAGTCAATCGCTTCAACGTCGCACCGCAGCGCTGGCACCGCCGCGGTGGCATCGCTGCGGTGGCATCGCTGCAGCCCGGCAACTCAGAGGCCCACGAACAGCCGCAAGACCCAAAGGCCGTAGCCGAGCCCGTCGAGGTCCGCGCGGACGTGCGCGAGCGACGCGCCGAAGTGCAACGTGCGCACCGGGTTCACCTCGAAGCCGATCTCGACGCCGAGGCCGAGCAGCGCGTCGGCGAAGGTGGTGGCGAAGCGCTGACCGACGACCACGCCGCACGAGGCGACCGCGACGACGTACGGCATCACGTAGTCGACGAGCCCGACGCCTTGCCAGCCGGCGACCAGCGTCGCGCGCAGCACCGCATCGCCGCCGCCGAGCGCGTAATCGCGCGCGCCACCGTCGCCGATGAGGCCGAGGCGCAGCTGACGCGTCGGCAGATAGCCGCCGAACGAGACGGCGTGAACGGCGCCGCCACCGAAGCCGTCGCCGAGCGAATAGTGCGTGTAGCCGAGCTCGACGCGCGGCCCGGCCCAGGGTGGATCGTCGTCGACCGGTGCGGGCAGCGGCTCGGCTCGGCGTGGCGCGACGCCCGCGGGAGGCTCGCCGAGCCCGGCGGCCGATTCGCTCGGCGCATCGGAATCCGCGGCTGCAATGGGGAGCGCCGTGCCATCCGCGGCGCGTGCTGCGCCGTCGCGCGCGAGCGCTGGCGGGACGATCGCAGTGGCCGCGGGCTCGTCGGCGCGCGCTGCGGAGGCGAGCAGCAGCGTGAGGCCGGAGAGAGCGAGCGCGGCGAAGTAGTGACAATTGGCGGCGCGCATCATCACTCCGCGAAGGGCCGCACGTCGATAGCGCGGAGCATGGCGTCGACCTCGAGATCGTTGCGCGGATCTTCGTTCAGCTGGACGACGACCAGGAGCGCGCGATCGCCCGGCGCCGCGAGCGTGACCAGCTGATAGAAGCGGGCGTTGGTGCGATCGGCGACCACCGCGGTGAAGCCGATGTCGCTCGAAAGCGTGGTGAACGGCGCCGGGTCGCGCAGCACGAGCGCGCCGCCGATGCGCGCGATCTCGGCTTGCAGCGTCGGCAGCGCGAGCCCGCGCACGAGCGACGCTTCGAGCCTGAACTTCGGCGGCGCGCCGGCGTCGAGCGAGCCGAAGACCGGCGGGACGACCAGCTCGATGCGACCGTCGCCGTCGGTGGTCGGCACGCGCTTCCACGGCGGCGCGAGGAAGCGCACACGATAGACGTTGCCGCTGTCTTCCGCGGTGTCCCAGCCGGCGTACGGCGCGCTGCCGTCTTCACCGCAGCCCGCGCTCGGGGCGATGCCGAGCGGGAGCGCTACGCAGCAGAAGAGGAAGGACGCGGCGACCCGCGCTTTCGAACGCACGTGCGACTCTGCGAGCCGACCCGCAGTCGGTCAAGGTCGCGGCGGACCGACGACGGATGGCGGCGCGGCGAGCGCGGTCTCGGTGCGCAGCGTGACGTCGGCGACGCCGGACGCGAGGTCGGGCACGAACAGCGCGCCGCTCGGCAGCGTCCTTCGCCGCAGCACGCGGCCGTCGTCGAGGCGGAGATCGACGCCGACGCCATCGCTGCGCGCGCCGCCAGAGAGCACCAAGCGGACGTAGAGCACTTCGGTGCCGCGTGTGTCGAGCGGACGCGCGCGGCCGTCTTCCGCGGCGGCGATGGCGTCGAGGAGCGCGGCGCGTACGCGCGGATCGGCCGCGGCGCGCGACTCCGCCGCGAGCGCGCCGGCGAGCGCGGCAGGCGCCGGTAGCGCGGCGAGCGCGCGGGCGGCGGCGACGGCAAGAGACGGCGCGGCTGCGGCGCGGCCGTACACCGTCGATGCGCTGCGGACGGCGGCGAGGAGCGCGCGTGCGGCGCGTCGATCGCCTGCGAGCGCGAGCGCGCGCGGCGCGGCGCTGCGGAGCCGTTCATCGGGCGAGCGCAGGCTCGCGCGCGCGGCGACGGCGAACGCGCGGCGCTCCTCCGCGGACGCGCGAGCGAGCGACGTCGCGGCGAGCAACAGCGCCTCGGGCGCCGTCTCGGGATCGTGCAGACGCGCCAGCAGCGGAGCGATGCTCGCGGCCGCGCGGAGGCTCCGGGCTGCGTCCGCAAGCCTTCGAAACGCTTCCGGATCTTGCTCGCGCAAGAGCGCATCGAGGACGGCCGGCGCGAGCTCCTCGGCGCCGAGCGTCTCCGCTGCGAGCGCCGCCGCGGCGCGCTCGGGCGCTGGCGACGTCGGACGGGTGAGCGCGACGCGCAACGCTGGGACGATGCGCGCATCGCGCGCGAGCCCGCGCAGCACGAGCGCCTCGCTCGATGGGAACGTCCTGCACGCCGCAGCGAGCACCTCGTGCGCAGTGGCGAGCGCGCCCGCGGAGAGCTCGTCGCGCCACGAGCGCAGCGCGACCGCGAGCGCGCCCACCACGGCCGCGCGCAGCGGCGCCGGCGCGGTGGACGCGATGCGCAGGAGCGGCGTGATCCCGGCGCCGCCATCGAGCGCCGCGAGCGCGCCAGCGAGCACATCCGGCTGGGCATCGCGGCTGAGCCGCTGCTCGAGCAACGTTGCGAGCGCCGGCTCACGCGCGTCGACGAGGATCGCGCGCGCCGCGCCGAGCAGCTCCGGCGTCGCGCCCGCGAAGATCGCCGCGAGCGCCGCGGCGCCCGCCGGCGGATCCACGGCGACCAGCGCGCTCAGCGCGGCGTGGCGCTGCTCGACGCTGCCAGTCTGCGTCCGCGCGAGCAGCGCAGCACCGTGCGACGCGTCACCGAGCCGCTCGAGCGCGTGCAACGCCGCGAGCACGACCCGGGGCGCGGCGTCGTCGAGCCACGCGGCGATGGCATCGGCGGCGCGCGAGTCGCCGAGCGCGCCGAGCGCCTCGAGCGCTGCGACGCGATCGGCCTCGCGCTCCGAGCGCAGCAGCGCGACGAGCGGCGCCGTCGCGCGCGCATCACCGAGCGCGCCGAGCGCAGCGGCCGAAGCGCCGGACGTCGGCGGCTCACGCAGCGCGCGCAGCACCGCCGGCACCACGCGCGCTCCGCTGCGCACCAGCGCCGGCACCGCCTCCTCCATACTGTCGGGCGCTGCGAGGTGCAGCACCAGCTCGCGCAGCGCGACATCGCCATCGATGCCCGCGAGCGCACGCAGCGCGAGGCCGCGCTCGACCGGATCGCCGCGCCGATGCACGACCACCAGCGCCGGCACCGACTCCGGCCGGGCGCGACGCCCGAGCGCGACCAGCAGCGCCTCACGCACGCGTGGCGCTTGCTCGCGCTCGAGGGCCGCGAGCAGCGTCGCCTCCGGTGCCGTGCCGGTCGTGATATCGCCTAGCAGCTCCGCCGCCGCGATGCGCTCCGCCTCGTCGCTGCCGCGCTGGCCGAGCAACGCCGTGCGAGCGCGCGCCGTGCCGAGCAGCGCGGACCACGCGCGCCGCGGCGGATCGTCTGTCAGCGTCGCCGACCACACGTCGCGCGGCGGATCGTCGGCCGCGGCGTGCGGCGCGGACGGCAGCGCAGCGAGCAGAAGCGCAGCGATCAGGAGCCCAACGCGCGACGCGCGCAGCGCACACGACGACATGCGCCCCAAGCGCGACGCGCGCAGCGCACACGGCGAGACGCGCCCGAGCACGCGCGGACGCGACGGCGACTTCACGCGAGTAGACCGATGGCCGCGATGAGCAAGCTGACGCCCATCATCAAGCCGCCCATGCCGCGCAAGAGGCCGACCGTCTCGTCGCCCGCGGAGATCATCGACGCATCGGTGCGATACGAGATCTGCGGCGGGCACTGCGGATCGTTCACCGCCTCCCACACCAGCGCGCGTCCGCGATACGGCCCATCGTCGCCAGGGATGGCGCGCTCGCGTGGCTCGAAGCACGCGACCAGCTCGATCTCTTCGCCGACGCGCAGGCGGCGCTCGGCGGTGAGGCCCTCGTCGGCGTCAATCATGACCGCATCGATGGAGGCGAAGCTCGGGTCGACGAGCAAGCGTCCGGAGCCATCATCGAGCCAGAACGGGTGCGCGCGCGTGCGGTGCTCCACCTCGCGCAGCAGCGGCACCATGCGCGAGCCGACCATGCGGTACTCGGCGCGCTCGAGATAGACGCACGGCGCGCCGTCGACGCCGCTGCGGCTGACCTCGATCGGCACCACGCGGCCGGTCACGCGAAAACGTCCGCGCTCGAGATCCTCGATTGCGCTGCGCTGCGCGGCGTCCGCCGGACGCACGATCTCGAGCCGACGTCGACGCGCCAGAAAGAGGAGCGTGAGCCCCGAGACCGCGGACCCGATCACCCAGACCCAGACCACTCTCGCCTCCGGATCGGCAGCGCTCTGCCAGGACCCAGCCTGACATACGCCACACGCCGCGGCGACTGCCCGCTCATGCACGAGCGTCCTTCACGTGCGCTCCGTTTGACCCGATCCGGCTCGGCACGCATCATCGCGCGCGCCATGGGTGAAGCACGCCAAACGGTCGCGGCGCGATCGTGCGTCGTACCGGGCAACCACGACGGTGTGCACCGCGGTCACCGCGCGCTCATCGACGCCGCAAGCACGTACGCGCAGCCGCGCGGGCTGCGCGTCGTCGCGCTGACGTTCGACCCACATCCGCTGTACGTGCTCGCGCCGGAGCGCGCGCCGGCCCGGCTGACGACCATCGCGCGGCGCATCGAGCTGCTGCGCGGCGCGGGCTGCGACGAGGTGCACGTCGCGACGTTCGACGCGGCGTTCGCGGCGCAGAGCCCGGAGACGTTCGCCGACGCCGTGCTGGTGGACACGCTGCACGCGCGCGCGATCGTGCTGGGGCCAGATTTTCGCTTCGGCGCCAGGCGCGCTGGCGATCTCGCGCTGCTCGAGGAGCTCGGCCGGGCGCGCGACTTCGAGGTGGTCCCGCTCGCGCCGCTCTGCGCCGACGGCGCGCCGATCTCGTCGTCACGGATCCGCGCTGCGCTCGGTGATGGCGACGTGCGGGCGGCGGCGACGTTGCTCGGCCGCGTGCACGACGTCGACGGCGAAGTGGTGCTCGGTCATCAGCGCGGACGCACGCTCGGCTTTCCGACGGCGAACCTCGGCCCGAGCGCGGTGCTGCTGCCGGCCGATGGCGTCTACGCGGTCGTCGCGCGTGTCCTCGGCGACGCTGCGGCCGGCGCTCCCGCGCGCGTGCTCGGCGGCGTCGCGAATCTCGGCGTGCGACCGACGGTCGGCGCGGGTCGCTCGGTCGAGGTGCATCTGTTCGACTTCGACGGCGATCTCTACGGGGCGCAGCTGCGCGTCGGCTTCGTCGCGCGGCTGCGTGAAGAGCGTCGCTTCGACGGTCTCGCGGCGCTGACCGCGCAGATCGCGCAAGATGCCGCGGACGCGCGGGTGAAGCTCGCGTCGCGCGAACAGGAGCTCGATCGATGGCTGTGAAGAAGATCGAAGCCGCGGCACGCCGCCTGGTGAAGAAGATCGCCGCGCTCGCGCTCGGCGAGACGGATGCGCACGCAGCAGCAGAGTCCACCGTGCATGCGCGCGCGCAGGCCGCCACCCATGAGGTCGATGCCGTGGCCGAAGACGAAGTGATAGTCGAGACGGGAAGCGATCGCTCGGCCGCAGCGAAGAGCGGCGAGGCGGACGCGTCGCCGATCCGCACACGCACCCTGGCGCGGCTGCTCGCCGAGCAAGGTCACGCGGCGCGCGCGCTGGCGATCTACGAAGAGCTGATCGCCGCGAATCCCGGCGATCTCACGCTGGTGCAAGAGGCCCGCGCGGTCGGCGCCAAGCCGAGCGATCGCGATGCCGCTCCGACAATCGAGGTGGTGCGCGCCCCCGCGGCGCTCTACGGCAGCGATCAGATCACTGCCGCCATCGTCGACGCCAACACGCTGTTCGTGCACTGGGAAGTCACCGAGGCCGGCACCGCGCGCGCGCGCTCCGTCGCCGAGAGCGCCGGCCGCAGCGCTGGCGAGCCCGCGACGCCCGACGCGCCCGCGCTGACGCTGCGCATCGTCGTGCTGCGCGCCGACAGTGATGGCGTCGTCCGCAGCGAGGCCATCGAGCGCGCCGCACCGCCAGCTGGCGGCGAGACGTTCGTCACCGGTCTGCCCTCCGACGCGACGCTGTTCGCGGCTGTCGGCGTGCGCCGCGGCGAGCGCTTCGTCGCGATCACGCACGCCGCAGCGGCGTACACACCGCCCGCTGTGCCCGCCGAGCTCCCCGCGCTCGCTTTTGCGCCGGCGCCACCTGCGCCTGCCTCGCCGCTCGATGACTCGCCGCCCGTGCCGCCGATCGCCGCGCCGATCAGCGCGCACGCTGCCGCCGCGGTGCTGCGCCAGGCCGACGCGCTACGGCAGCCGACGCCATGGCCGCACTCGTCGGACCTCGATTTCCGCGCGACTTCTTCGCGCTGAGCCGCACCGACGTCTTCGGGCTGAGCCGCACCGAAGTCGTCGCGCTGAGCCGCACCGGCGTCTTCGCGCTGAGCCGCACCGACGTCTTCGCGGTGAGCTGCCCGACGTCTTCGCAGTGAGCTGCCGGACGTCTTCGCGCCAAGCCGCCCGGTGCTCAGCGCGCACGCCGCCGATCGCGCGGCGTCGCAACTTCCTGCAAGGTGGTTCGATGACGGCCTCGCGATGAAATCCACGGCGACGTTGCTCGACCCACAGAACTCGTTGCCGCGCTCCGTCGGCTGCGGCGCCACGCGGGTCGCTGCGATGTTCTGTGTCGTGTGGAGCGCGGCCCTCGGAGCCTGCGCGATGAGCCACGGATGGATGCCCGCCGTCGTGCTCGGCGCTACCGTCTCGCGCGCGCGGGCGGACGTCGCGAGCGGCTCGGGCGGCGCGTGGAACGTGCGCGGCGATGTCGCCGTCGCGTGGCTGCCGACACCGCCGGAATCGCACGCGGCGATGCGAAGACGGTCCGCGCCTGCGCCACTGCGCGGGGCGCCGTGCGCGTGGGCGCCGCTCTGTCTCTGGGAGCGCGATGCGCGCGCCCGCGTGTTGAAACAGCTCGTTGCCGAGGAGATCGCCCCATGAACCCCGTTGCCCGTTCCATCCCATCGTCTGTCGTCTTCGTTGCCTCCATCGCGGTGCTCGCGGCCGCCCTTGCCTCGTCTGCGCGCGCGCAAGATCCACCGCCGCAGCCGCGCACCGTACGCCAGCCGAGCCGCGCGGAGATCGCCGCGGCGCTCGCGCGCTATCGCCATGAGCCGAGCGTCGATCGTGTCGTCGCCGCTGCGCTACGCGTCGCCGATGTCCTGCCGGAGCGCGCCCGCGACGCGGCCCATCGCGCGCGGCTCTCCGGCTGGCTGCCAACGGCGCGCGTCGGGGTTCGTCGCGGGACCGGACGCGATCTGGCGCAGCAGAGCACCGACTTGCTCGACCGCACCAACGTCTCCACCGACGACACGCTCGCCGTCGACGGCGCGCTCGTCTTCCGCCTCGATCGGCTGGTGTTCGCCCGCGAAGAGGTCGCCCTGCTGCGCGAAGAGCGCGCGCTCGCCGAGGAGCGCGACTCGCTGATGCGCGACGTCGTCCACCTCTACTTCGAGCGCCGCCGCCTGCAGCTCGAGCGCGATCTGCTCGGCCAAGCCGACACCGAGCACGCGGTGCGCATCGCCGAAGCGACGGCGCTGCTCGACGCCTTCACGCGCGGCACCTTCTCCCACGCGATCGGCGCGCGGCGCGAGCGCGCCGACGCCGACTGATTCGCGCGATCAGAGCGCGCGAAACTCGACGTGCGCGTGCGCGGACAGTCAGCTGTGCTCGACCACACGCAGCGGTGCCAGCGCTGGCCGCCGCCACAGCGCGATGCCCGCGACGAACATCGCGCCAAACACCAGCGCCACACAGGCGCGCGACGCCATCGTGTCGATCGCTGCGGACGGCGGCGCCAGCACCAGTGCGAGCGCCGCGAGCGCGACAGCGCCACCGACGGCCGCGACGCGCGGGAGCGAGACGGGACCAAGCGCACGCAGCCGTGACGTCGCGAGCGACAGCAGCAGCCCGCACCCTGCGACGATCGCCGCGCCGAGCGCGTGAGGCGCGCCCGCAGGCGTACGCGACGCGCCACCGAACGCGACCAATGCGAGAAGCGCGATCGCCAGCGCGCGACGCACGAGCTCCGCGTCGATCGCAAAGCTCGCCTCTGCCGACGTGCTCGCCGCGCGCGCCTCTGCAACACCGCTCGCTGTCCGCGTCTCGCTGACGCAGGCGACGCGCAGCCAGAGCAGCGCGGCGAAGAGCGGCACCGGACCAGCGAGTGCGCCGAGCGTCAGTGGCGCGAGCGACTGCGCTGCCGCGAGCTGCGCGAGGCGGGTCGTGCCCGCGCCCACGAGGATCGCCGCGAGCGCGCCGACCGCGGTGAGCTCGAGCGTCAGCGCGCGACCGATCCGAGCGCGGCGATCTTGCCGACCGCCGCGCGCCGCCGCCACCAGCCGCAGCGCGAACAGCGCGCCGAACACGGACACGGCGTCGATCGCGCGCGGCAGGTGCGGCACGGCCGCGAGCGCAGCAGCGAGCAGCGCCGCGAGCAGCGCACCGACGAGGTCGCGGCGCGTCGTGCCCGCCCGCGCCGCCTCAGCGAGCTGCCGCTGTGCCGCGCCGACGAGCCGCGCAGTCGGTGCGAGGCGCAGCAGCGCGACGAGCCAGAACAGCGCGACCAGCGCCGCGGCCCACGACCACTCCGGATCAGGCGCGCCGCCGAGCCCGCGCAGCGTGAGCGCGAGCGCGAGCGGCGCCGACTCCCCAGCGCGCTTCACGCGAACACGCAGCACACGCGCGGCGCGCCGCGGCGCGAGATCGCCGAGCGACGCGACGATCACCCCCTCGCTCTCGACGATCACGTCACCGGCACGGAGACCCGCGACAGCACCGCGGCCGTTCGCATCGACGCGCTCGAGCCGCACTCCTTCGGTGTCCGCTTCGTACGCCGGGCGTGCGCCGAGAAACGCGAGCAGCTCGTGGGCGTCACGCGCGTGCACCAGCTCTGTCGACAGCCGCGCGGCCGTCGGCGCGACGAACAGCACCACGACCTCGTCGCTCGCGCCCGAGACCGGCTCCGCACCCGGCACCGCCGCTGCGAACGCGACCTCGACGCGCCCGCGAAACGTGCCGCCGCCGCCGAGCTGCGCGAACAGCGCGTCGCCCGCGCGCGCCTCGATGCGTTCCGGCGATACGGCACGCGCATCGAGGACCAGCGCCACGGGACGCGGACTCTCCGCCGCCCGCCTCACCACACCGTCGAGCCTCACCCTCGCGGCGCGTCCCGAAGGAAAACCCGAGCCCGAGACGCGCAGCAGCTCGCCGCTCTCGACCCGCGCAGGCCCAACGCCGGTCACCTCGAGCAGCCGCACCGACGCGGTCCGCGCGCAACCCGTCGCGATCAGCACCGACGCGAGCGCCAACGTAGAGAGCGCATCCGCACGCCATGCCGAGCGCAGACGCGCACGAGCGCGCAGACGCGAGCGATGGAGGCCGCCAACGGCGGCCGAGCGGGGAGGCACAGACACGATGCGAGCCGACCTTCGCCGTCAGCGCTGCGCGCGTCAATTTCCGCGCCATCGCCGCCGCGCAAACCGCGCCGTCTCTTCGCCCCGGATCCACCCGGCTTCGACCACTCCAGCGACCCAACGCCCGACTCCGAGCGTTGACAGCCCCGCCCCCCAGTGCTAACCCGCCGCTCTTCGTTCGGGGTCCTAGCTCAGTTGGGAGAGCGTCTCGATGGCATCGAGAAGGTCAGGGGTTCGATTCCCCTGGACTCCACCAGACTTGACAATGAAATCGAGCGCTTGGCTCGATGTAGCCCGCCGGCGGCCCATTGGCGGGCGCCAGCGAATCCGCCGTTTCGCCCGTGCAACTGCGCGAAATCACGCGACTGCTCTCCGGCACGCGACGTGCGAAGCGTGCGGAGATGTCGCGTCCTCGCCAAGTGTTGCCGGGCTCTACGTATCTCGTGACGCGCCGCACGTTGCGCCGGCACTGCCTGTTTCGTCCCGACTCCGAGATGCGCGGGATCATCGTTTACTTGCTTGCGGTGAGCGCGACGCGGAGTGGCATCCTCGTGCACGGCTTTTGCGCGATGTCGACTCACGTGCATCTCGTCGTGACCGACACACGCGGAGAGCTGCCGGCGTTCCTCGAGTACTTTCATCGCTTACTCGCGCTGACGACGAAGATCCTACGCAAGTGGGAAGGCGCTGCGCTCGACCACCAGCAGACATCCGTCGTGCGGCTCGAGACGAGCGAGGCGATCATCGACAAGATCGGATACGTGCTCGCCAATCCCGTCGAGGCGGGACTCGTGCGTTATGCGCGCGATTGGCCCGGCGCGAAGAGCCATCCCAATGATCTCGGTGGTGGCACGATGACTGCTGCGCGGCCCGGCGTGTACCTCGATGCTGCGCGCTGGCCGGAGACAGCGGAGCTCGCGCTCGCGCTGCCGGTGGGCGTCGAAGATCGCGACGCCGACGCGTGGCGGGCCGCCGTCAAGGGCTCGATCGCCGAGCACGAGGCGCGCGGCCGAGCGGAGGTCGAGCGCAAAGGGTGGAAGTTTCTCGGCGCCGAGCGCGCGCAGAGAGTGTCGCCGTATGATCGGGCGACGAGCTACGAGCCGATTCGCGGCCGCAATCCGACGTTCGCAGTGAGCGGCGTCGCCGGCGCGTACGCCGCCGCCGTCCGCGCGCTGCGTGATTTTCAGCGCGCGCACGCCGAAGCGCGCGCGCGCTGGAGAGCGGGGTTCCGCGACGTGGTGTTTCCGGCGGGCACGTGGTGGATGGCGCGCGGGCACTCCGCGTTCGTCGCAGCGCCGCCGTAGCGCCCCGCGCGGCGCGCCGCGCGGGGCGCCGGGGCACCGGGGCGGGGCCGGGCGGGGTGGGTGTTGGCGGCGGGGGCGAAGGTGGCGCTCAGGGCCGGGGTGCGTGCGCGGCTGGCGTGGAGGCGCTGCGCGAGGCGTCGGACGCGAGGAGGGAGCGCGTTGCGGGGCGGTGAGCGGGCCGTGAACGCTCCGCAGGTGCCTGCGCCGGGGGTCGGGGCGCGGCGGAATGCCGCGATTCACGTGCGACTTAGGCGCTTCGGTGGTCTCTGGGGTCTCTGGCGGGTTCGAGACGAATCTCAAGGTGGGTCGGGACTGGGACTGG
>Ga0105047_10015948_pt1 | contig 11813 bp, 12 predicted proteins | sample MAT04_FD_78384 | JGI IMG/M metagenome (GOLD analysis project Ga0105047, IMG submission 78384) | Freshwater microbial communities from Lake Fryxell liftoff mats and glacier meltwater in Antarctica - MAT-04 (megahit assembly) | ecosystem: Environmental > Aquatic > Freshwater > Ice > Liftoff... | reverse complement strand
CTGTGCCGTTCAACTATCTCTGCTTTTTTGTAAACCGACCAGATTTTGGTATCAGGTTTAAGCGTACAGGGATAGGAGCCAAGTCGCATGGTTCCGCCTTTTTTGCTGACCTTTTTCTGTTCCTCCATAATGTCGATTACAGGAAAAGGAGTTGAAGGGTTCATTTCAGTAGAGTGTGCATCTTTATATCCAAGCACATTGCGGCCAAATTCAATCACGGCGCATTGCATCCCAAGGCAAATTCCCAGGAAAGGGATTTTATTTTCGCGTGCAAACCTGATAGCAATTATTTTGCCTTCGATGCCCCGTTCGCCGAAACCGGGAGCCACCAGAATGCCATCCAAATCCTTAAGCAAATGCTTCGAAGTACTGTCGTTGATAGATTCGGAATGAATCATTTTCAGGTTTACCTTAAACTGATTTTCAGCTCCGGCATGAATAAACGACTCGGTAATTGATTTATATGCGTCCCTTAATTCAACATATTTACCAACAAGACCTATTTGCACCTCACCTACCGGATGTTTGAGCTTATGTACGAATTCTTCCCAGCTTACCAGGTCAGGTTGTTTGCGGATAGGTACCTGCATTTTTTCGAGCACAACCTGGTCGAGGCGTTCATCGCGCATAAGTAAGGGAACATCATAGATCGTCTCAACATCAACGGACTCAATTACTGCTGAAGGGTTTACATTGCAGAAGAGTGCAATTTTATTGCGTATAGCCTGGTTAAGGTGTTTTTCGGTACGGCACACAATTACGTCAGGCTGCACACCCGATTCAAGCAGCATTTTAACTGAATGCTGGGTTGGTTTGGTTTTAAGCTCTCCGGAAGAAGCAAGATATGGAACAAGCGTGAGATGTATCACAAGGCAGCGGGTACCCATTTCCCATTTCATCTGTCTTACTGCCTCAATATAAGGTAAGGATTCAATATCACCTACCGTGCCTCCTATTTCAGTAATTACAAAATCATAATTACCACTCGAACCTAACAATTGGATACGATATTTTATTTCGTCGGTGATATGGGGTATTACCTGCACGGTTTCGCCTAAGTAATCGCCACGTCTTTCTTTATCAATAACAGCCTGGTATATTCGACCTGTAGTTACATTGTTAGCCTGCGATGTGCGAACATTGGTAAACCGCTCATAATGACCAAGATCAAGATCGGTTTCGGCACCATCATCGGTTACAAAACACTCTCCGTGCTCATATGGATTTAGTGTACCGGGATCAATATTGATATATGGATCGAGTTTCTGAATTGCAACCCTGAAACCACGTGCAATTAGCAATTTAGCCAGTGATGAGCTTATGATTCCCTTACCTAAAGAGGACGCTACACCACCGGTAGTAAAAATGTATTTTGTTTCAGCCATGATAATGATTGTATAAAAGATCTAACCCGGTAGCAGGAACAAAATACTTCAGTGCCGGGAAACAGATATACCCAAAATGACAAGTTGAAGATGTGAACCGGATTTTAAAACCGGTGCAAAATTACAAATCACATCCCTGAATTCCTCGAAAATTGATAAAAAAAAAAGCCCGGTTCCTGCCAGGCTATGAAACTATGCAACATACTGATCATCAAACAACTCCATAGGAGCTTATTTCGACACATTCAGATATCACTGCTTTAATATCATCACGTGAACAAGGTTTTGCCAGGAAAGCATTCATACCTGCTTCAGCACATTCTGTCCTCATCTGGTCGTCAGCATACGCAGTAATTGCAACAATAGGGATCAATTTATTAAACACCCTGATATACCGTGTAGCTTCGATGCCATCGAGTACAGGCATGTCGATATCCATCAGGATAGCATTAAAATCATCGGTTCTGCATGCTTCTGTAGCTTGCAGTCCATTATCAACAATCACAAATTCCCAACCTAATTTGCTCATATACCTGCTCATTAGTTGTTGATTCATGATATTATCTTCGGCAATAAGGATTTTCATAAATATGGTTACGGGTTTCAAATCGGAAATGTTCTCAGCAAATATAATACAATTTATGAATGTAACTTTTATTTATGATTCAATTGCTAAATCAATGGATTAATCACTTCTGCCATGAATCTTCCCGAAAAAAAATGCCCGATAAGTAATCCCTTAGATGCTTGAAGGAAAAACTCTGATTTTCTTAAAAATCAACATGACAGAAATGTAACACTTCTGCGTAATGAACTGCAATTATCAGAAACAGCTCTTTATTATCCAAGATACGATTTCAACAACTTGCTTCTGGAGTTATGTTTAAGCCGGCGTATCGCTTTTTCCTTAATCTGACGCACACGCTCACGGGTAAGATCGAATTTGACAGCTATCTCCTCCAGTGTTAATCCATGAGGAATACCAATACCGTAATACAGGTTAATCACATCCCTTTCCTTCTCAGTAAGTGTTGAAAGTGAACGCTTTATTTCCATGGCCAATGATTCGCGCATAAGCCCTGCATCAGTAAAGGGAGTATCTTCATCAACAAAAACATCAATAAACTTGGTGTCTTCATCATCAACCAAAGGTGCGTCCATCGAAACATATCTGGTTGTGATTTTAAGGGCTGCATCAATTTTATAACCAGGAATTTCGAGTGCTTCGGCAATTTCTTCAGCTGAAGGCAAGCGTTCAAACTTTTGTTCGAGACGCGAAGTTTCCTTTTTAATTTTATTGAGGGAGCCAACCTGGTTCAATGGCAAACGTACAATCCTGGATTGCTCGGCTAACGCCTGTAATATAGATTGACGAATCCACCATACGGCATAGGAAATGAATTTAAATCCACGTGTTTCATCGAAACGCTGCCCGGCTTTTATCAGCCCGACATTTCCCTCGTTGATCAGGTCTGGAAGGCTAAGCCCCTGGTTCTGATATTGCTTGGCAACAGAAACCACGAACCTGAGATTTGCACGACACAATTTATCAAGTGCTTTCTGGTCGCCTGCCCTGATTCTGCGTGCAAGTTCTACCTCTTCATCAGCGGTGATAAGTGCTTCCTTTCCAATATCCTGAAGATATTTATCAAGTGAGGCAGTTTCACGGTTGGTGATTGATTTGGTTATCTTTAGTTGTCTCATGACTTTTTATCGTTTACATGTAACTAAGCTGCATAGTCACCCATGCAGCTTAAACACTAAATATCAACTAATTAAAAGTTCAGAAGAATATTCCTTACTTCTATTTATAATAACAAAGAATCACTTGCATTGTTTACTTTTTTTTTCAACATATTAGATTCTCTGTCAGTAAATCCTGTTAATTCAGCCCGAAACCATAGTAAGCTCTGACCCTGTTCGGATAAACCCCTTCGAGTAATACTCCCCCACTTTTACTTGATAGTATTTTGGTAACATCCTCAATAGTACGGATTGGTTTTTTATCAATTTCTGTAATAACGTAACCTTCCCTAATACCGGCATTTCTGAGCAGGCCATCACCCAACTCGGTAACCTGAACACCATGATCTATTCCTAATTTGCGCATTACGTCTGATGAAGCCACCTGCATTTTTGCTCCAAGCATCGGCATTACATCTTTTGCTGCGCTTTTTACAATGCTGGTATTACCTTCGCGGTTACGCAGGGTAACATTAAATGATTTGTCGGCCCCATCGTGGCTAACTACCACAACTATCTTCTCCCCCGGGCGATAGCGGCTCACCTGTTCGAGTAATTCAGAAGTACTGTTAACTTTGATTTTATTAATAGATGTAATTATATCCCCTTTCTGCATCCCGGCATCTTTAGCGGCACTTCCATCGTTAACTTCCGAAACATAAACGCCCCTGAGTTCTTTAAAACCTTTTTCTTCAGCGAATTTACTATCGATTTCACGAATACTTACACCCAGGAATGCACGTTGAACTTCCCTGTAATCGACCAGGTCAGCCACAACTTTCTTTACAATATTGACAGGAATGGCAAAGGAGTATCCGGCATAAAAACCATTTCCACTGGCAATAGCAGCGTTAATTCCAATTAATTCGCCTCGGGTATTCACCAAAGCACCACCACTGTTTCCACGATTTACGGCAGCATCCGTCTGTATAAAAGATTCTATTGAAGTACCGTCGGGTGTTCCTAAAATATTGATATTACGAGCTTTGGCACTCACAATACCAGCGGTTACCGTACTTGTTAAATTGAATGGATTACCGACTGCCAGCACCCATTCGCCTATCTGCAACTCATCCGAATTGCCATAGCCCAGGAAAGGAAGATTGCTTTCATTTATTTTTACAACAGCAAGATCCGTAGATGGGTCGGTACCAATAATAGTACCTTCGTAGGAACGTTTATCGTTTAGTACAATTTCGATCTTATTTGCATCCTGTACCACATGATTGTTGGTAACTATATATCCGTCAGCCGAAATAATAACTCCTGATCCTGCACCCTGCAAAGGCCCTTGTTGCCCAAATTGACTATCGCCGAAGAAATCATGAAAATTAAAGAAGTTGTCATACATGCTGTTTTTGCGGGCATATTCCGTTTTAATGTGAACTACAGCATGTATTGAAGTATTAGCAGCAACTGTGAAATCAGGATACACTATTCCCGGCCCGGTCATACTGGCAAGTTGAACAGGTACTGCGCTTTCAGGCACACCCTGCAATTTCCCGGTATTTTTTTGTAAAAGAGCATAGCCACCCAAAGAAATAAGACCGCCTAAGATTGCCATCAGAAAAAAACCTGCGTACTTTTTCATTTTTATTCGTTTTTAGTAAAAATCTTGTTAATTTCTCAATCAAAATCTCATTTTAGTATTTTCGGATTTATAACGCAAGGATAATACCAATAGTTTTTAAACGGCTGTTAATTATTGTTAACAATCTCTGATTCAGAAGAAGCCAGTACTTTAAGACATTTTATAAAACACTGTTTATCATATATTTGTAATTTATGTTATTTCAATATTAACGTTGAGTATGGCGGGTTTTATTGTTGAAAAATTGACGGAAAAGTAAAAAAATGTCATATTCATAAACCAATCTGACAAATTGACAAGGATTATAGTAAATTTGTTACCGCAATGACTCTACAATTCAGCAAATACGAAGGAACCGGCAACGATTTTATTATGATCGACGACCGGAAGTTACAATTTCCGGTTAGTGAAGAGCTTATCGCTAAACTTTGTGACCGACATTTTGGCATTGGAGCCGATGGTATTTTACTCGTGCAGCACAGTGAAGGATACGATTTCGGAATGAATTATTTTAATTCCGATGGTAGTCCGGCCACTTTTTGCGGCAACGGGGGCCGCTGCATCGTTGCTTTTGCATACCAGATTGGAATAACAGGCAATGTATGCAGGTTTATGGCTGCTGACGGCATTCACCATGCCCGCATTATGGAAAATAACGGACACGAAGTGAGCGTTGAACTGGAGATGCAGGATGCCAAAATCTATAGCACTGAAAACAATACTTATTTCATGAATACGGGCACATATCACGTAGTAAAATTTGTAAAAGACCCCGACAATATCGACATTATGGAATCCGGGCGGGAAATACGATTCGATGCCAGGTACGAACCCCATGGAACCAACGTAAATTTTGCCACTTCATTAAAGAAGGAGTTATACGTGCGTACTTACGAAAAAGGAGTTGAAAACGAAACTCTCTCTTGCGGAACCGGTGTAACAGCTTCTGCCATAGCAGCATCACTTAAATATGGTGGAAATGCATTTTTTGTAAATACCGCTGGTGGAAGGCTGCATGTTAGTTTTTCCCGTAAGGATGAAACATTTAAAGATGTAAAACTTACAGGTCCTGCAAGGTTTGTATTTGAAGGAAAAATTGAAATCTGAAAGATATGATTGGTCCGAATCTTTTACTCAGGGCACCTGAACCTGCCGATATTGACACAATCTTCCGCTGGGAAAACGATATGAGTGTCTGGCATATCAGCAATACTCTTGCTCCCTATTCAAGATTTGCTATTGAACAATTCGTACTAAATACGGATAACGATATATTCGCCACAAAACAACTGCGCCTGATGATCGATTACCATTCATCGGTGCCTGAAACAACTACAGTTGGAATTATCGACCTGTTCGAATATGATCCTTATCACAAGCGTGCCGGGGTTGGAATACTGATTGATGAAAAATTCCGGAACAAAGGTTTTGCCACCGAAGCACTTTATTTACTGATAGAATACTGTTTCAAGACGCTCGATCTTCACCAGGTATTTTGCCTTATCGAACAAAGCAATCATAATAGTATCCGGTTATTTTCCAAAGCGGGATTTATAAAATGCGGACATAAAAAAGATTGGTTGCATTGGGGTGAACGATGGACTGATGTACTGATATTTCAACTGATAAAAAAATAAAATAGTCTTCACCCGAGCATTCCGCATCACAATTAGCCTGATTGCCAACCAAATACAAACCAGTTTTAGATTAATAAATGAAGTTCAAAAAAAACAACGCGAAAAGACCTGAACCATGTCAAATTATTATTCGAGCCGCATAAAACGTGAAAAGAACCGCTCACGTCGAAAGCAAATCATCCTTTCAATTCTTGCACTGCTTGTTTTTGGAGCATGTGTTGCAGGCTACCTGGGCTATAGGATGGTTTACAAATCGAATGTCTGGCTGAATGGACAACCTTCCGTTTCCATAAATATTAAGTCAGGATCAAGCTGGGACGAAGTGAAGGAAATGCTTTACAAAAACGGCACCATTATTCACCGCGCTTCGTTTGAACAACTGGCAGCTTTAATGAAATATCCTGATCATATTAAATCAGGTCATTATATTCTGAAAGAAGGAATGAGCAACCGTGAAATAATCACTAAGTTGCGTGCAAAGAAACAAGACCCTGTAAAACTGGTTTTTAATAATATCCGCGTCAAGCAGGAACTTGCAGGACATATTGCAGAGCAGATTGAAGCTGATTCGGTTACCTTACTGAATCTGCTTAACGATGCCGGATACCTGAACAAATTCGATTTCACCCCGAATAATGTGATAAGTATGTTTATACCGAATACGTACGAAGTATATTGGGATATTTCAGCAGAGAAGTTCATGGAACGGATGCATAAGGAATATAAAAATTTTTGGAACGAAAAGCGAAAATCCCGACTTACCGAAATACGATTAACCGAATTGCAGGCAATTACACTTGCATCCATTGTTGAAAAGGAAACAAACCAGAACAACGAAAAGCCCGATGTAGCTGGTGTATATATGAACCGGCTCAGAGATGGCTGGCTGCTGCAGGCTGATCCAACACTGGTTTACGCATTGGGCGATTTCAGCATTAAGCGGGTTCTTAATGTGTACAAAACTATCGATTCACCCTACAATACTTATATGTACCTCGGACTGCCTCCAGGGCCAATCTGCCTCCCGTCAATCTCATCCATCGATGCGGTACTCAACTACAGGCAGCATAATTATATGTATTTCTGTGCCAGGGAAGATTTTTCGGGATACCATAATTTTGCCGTTAATCTCGATCAGCACCTGCTGAATGCGGCCAAATACCAGCAGGCATTAAATCGTCAGGGAATTTTGAAATAGTTAATGGGAAAATTGTCAATGGGAAAATAGTTAATTGAAATTTGTTCCTGACCAGAATACCGGTTTCGTTTACTTGAATTCTCTTTAAATATGCATTTTACACAACACCTTGTGCGCAAATATCTGATATTAAGTATTATTATCCTTGCACTAACAATCGGAGGAAAAGGAAATAACATCAAGGGTCAGGTCGCTGATTCTGCTGATATTTCATCCGACACCCTTAACCGAAGCAGATTTATTTTGGTAACCGCTACAGGAACTGCGCTTTATGCTGTAAGTATACCCGCGCTATATGTTTTATGGTATAAAGATTACCCGCAATCAGGTTTTCACTTTTTTAATGATAATGATGAGTGGCTGCAAATGGATAAATTTGGCCATACTACAGCATCCTATTATATTGGATTGATCGGCTATTCCTCACTTCGCTGGACAGGTGTGCCCGAAAAAAAATCGATATGGTATGGTGGTATGGCAGGCCTGGTTTATCTGACTACAGTTGAAATCATGGATGGCTTTTCGGAACAATGGGGAGCTTCGCCGGGCGATATGGTTTCTAATACTTTGGGAACTGCACTTTTTATAAGTCAGCAATTAGCCTGGCACGAACAGAAGTTTGTCATGAAATGGTCGTATCACAGTTCGCCATACGCACAGTTCAACCCGGATTTGCTTGGTAACACACCGTTACAAAGCATGATGAAAGATTATAACGGTCAAACCTATTGGTTATCAGCCAATATCAGCAGCCTGGGATTGCAGCAGACGCGTTTGCCAAAATGGCTGAATATTGCAGCCGGTTACGGAGCCGAAGGAATGGCCGGAGCCAGCAACAATCCTTCGGAAATTAATGGTATTCCTGTTCCTTTTAGCGAGAGATACAGACAGTTCTATATTTCACCGGATATTGATCTGAGCCGCATCCCAGTAAAATCTAAAACACTGAAGTTAATTCTTAAAACAATTGGGTTTATAAAAATACCGATGCCCTCAGTGGAATTTAATAAGAATGGGATGAAGTTTCATGCGTTGTATTTTTAACTCAATTATCTAATAATCAATTTATAACACTCCTTTGCATGAGAGAATATATTTTATTAATTTGCTTCGTTTTCCTTTCACACTCAGCATTTAATCAGATTTATGATAGCAAACCTGATGCGCTGAGAAATATTGAGGAGGGCAAAACACTCCTTGGCAACGGGGAAATTCTTAAAGCAATTGATAAATTCAATTTTGCAATTGATCACGGAGCAGAAAAAAGTGCACTACTTTTAAGGGCTGAAGCGTTTTTAAAACTCGCTGATACTTGCAATTCCTGTAAAGATTTTTTTTTGATGGCCAAATTAATTGAGGATACTCAGAAATTTCAACCTGCTATTAAAAAAGGGATTACTATAGTGACAGAATTCACATACTATTTTACATGGACTATTCGAAACTAAACTTGAGAGTGAGAGTGAAGATAAATATTTTGACTTCTACACATTAAACCTGATATTCAATAAATCCCCATCGCAAACCACATAGTTTTTTCCTTCGATGGCAAGTTTACCATTCTCTTTGCAGGCATGTTCGGTTTTTAACGCAACAAAATCATTGTATTTAATTACTTCGGCACGTATAAAACCACGTTCAAGATCACTGTGGATAACGCCGGCAGCCTGAGGAGCAGTCATACCTTTGTGAATAGTCCAGGCACGGTTTTCTTTAACTCCAATCGTAAAAAACGACATTAAGTTAAGCAGCTTGTAAGCCGATTGCACAACTTTATTAACTCCCGGCTCGGTGAGGCCTGCATCCGCAAGAAATATATCGCGATCTTCCTGGCTTTCGAGTTCAGCAATTTCGGCTTCCAGTTCAGCTGCAATTACCAGTACTTCAGCATTTTCGGCTTTCACCGATTCAATAAGAGCCTGTGAATATGTATTGCCTGCTGCGGCCGAAGCATCATCAACATTACAAACATATATTACCGGCTTATCAGTAATAAGGAACATATCAGCAATATGCCTGCAATCATCCTCGTGAACCGGAGCGGTTCGTGCAGGTTTAAAATCTTCGAGGTGAGCTTTGTAAATATGAAGAACATCCATCACCTTTTTAGCTTCCTTATCACCTAATTTTATCAATTTATCAGTACGCTGAATTTTGCGTTCGACCATACTCAGATCGCGGATACAAAGTTCGAGATCAACAATTTCGCGGTCACGAACCGGATTAACCGAACCTTCGATATGTGGCACTGTATCGCTGTCGAAACAACGGATAACATGAATGAGGGCATCAGTCTGCTGAATTTCGGCCAGGAACTTACTGGAAGTACTCTCGGCTTGTCCTGATCCTTTTGTAAGTCCCGGAATATCAACAAGGTCAACGGTTGCATGCACTACCCGCTGAGCAGGTAACAGGGTGTTAAGAACATACAATCTGCTATCGGGAACATTAATCTGTCCCATGTGCGATTTCTGCCCGCCTGACTGATCATGATTTTTTGTGTTTGCAACACAATTGAACAAGGTAGTTTTGCCGCTGTTGGCCAAACCTATAATCCCACATTTCAGAGCCATCTTCCTTTACAATTTAGGAGTACAAAGGTAGTGACAAGTTCCTTTAAAAAAAAGTGAGTCTGAAGTAATGAGATGTCATGCCTGGCTCAGAATACTATTTGAAGAATAAATCACTTTAGTAACCGGATTCTGTAATTCTCTTCTATAAACTTAAAATACCAGAAAAGTTTTCGGTTAACTTCGATACCGTAATCAACTGAACTGTTGTAAAAAATATGATTTTCAATCAACCGGTGGTACTTTCCCCGGTTATAATAATCATTCCAGTTTATTACGCCAATCAGGTTTCTGCTCCGGTAATACTCATTGCTGTAATCTTTTGAAGGGGTGAAATTCATTAAATACCATGTTTCAAATTCGGTATCAATAATGGTGATTTCGTATTCGGTACTATCAATCTGCACAGATGTATTTTTATCGGAAGTACCGGTCTTTTGCGTGGTGGAACACGACCAAACAAGCAACAGAATAAATATGAAGAAGATCAGATTTTTCATGGTTTCAGGTTTAACAGAATTGGTTAAATAACTAACATATAGACACGTTTACATAGTATACTCGAACAATAATTATGCCTTATTGAGTATGTAAGCCATCAAAAAAGAAGATTTTTCACAACCTCAATTCATATAGCTATTATATATACAAATAACTATTATTCAAAAAGTTTACCTTGTTTTAGTTGGGCATTCAGTTCAGCCATTTCTTTTTTAAGTGTCATTAGGGTTGAGGATATCTCGTTACTCGGAAGGTTGGGTTCGGGCAATTCCGAACTGATATAATGTACAAAGCGCCATACCTCCCGCATATCTTTAACATCAACAGAAAAGGATTCATAGAGTGGGTTAAGCGAATGCAGCAGAAGCCTGCTTTCTGTTTTCAACCGGTTTTCGGCCACCTTAAACATTACGCCGTCGTTCAGTGTAAGTATTATGTAGGCCTGGTGATCGCGGATTAAATCCCAGTTTTGCACAAACTCAACGGTAACCCACGATTTGTCGGGAATAGGCAGCATGGAATCACCCGAAATCTGAAAAGTCCGGTACTTGCGGTCGGACGAAAGAAAAGGCATCTGAAATGTTGGCAGTACCTTAATATATTCCGGATCAGCAAAACCAGTGCGGTACCCGGCCGAGGCTTTCTGATTTACCACTTCGATGTTTTCCTTATTACTGCTGTCAACCGTAGTTGTGAGTATGCGGAGACTACCGCCGTTAACAAAAATATCGTATCCATGCTCTAACTGGTTCAACTCGCTTTCGCGAAGCGTACCAAGATCAACCGTTAGCAGCGTATCGACGGATATTTTGAAATATTTAGCTAAGGCCAATAAGGCTTCGATGCCCGGTTCGGCAACACCGTTTTCGTAACCGCTCAGTGTGGAGCGTTTCATGTTCAGCGCGAAAGCGATATCGTCTTGTGTGCGGCTGCGTCGTTTGCGCAGCAATTTGATGTTTTGTCCGAAGGTTGGTTCCATGGTATATTTATTTGAAAAAACTCACCCCCTGACCCCCTCTTTAAAGAAAAGAGAGGAGGTGGAGACGAGGAATTTAGTTTCTATGAGCATCTGTAAACATAGTAATGGTTGATTAAAGGCAATTTATGATCGGAGAGTCTCCCCCTCTCTTCGTGAAGAGAGGGGGCCGGGGGGTGAGTTTTTAGGAACATTTGACGAATTTTCTCTTT
>Ga0105047_10015946_pt1 | contig 11814 bp, 11 predicted proteins | sample MAT04_FD_78384 | JGI IMG/M metagenome (GOLD analysis project Ga0105047, IMG submission 78384) | Freshwater microbial communities from Lake Fryxell liftoff mats and glacier meltwater in Antarctica - MAT-04 (megahit assembly) | ecosystem: Environmental > Aquatic > Freshwater > Ice > Liftoff... | reverse complement strand
TTAGTTATTTTTGCGAAAAAGTTTTAATAATAATTAAAGTATCGGTTATGAAATTCAAATGGAAAATATCTCTTGTTTTACTGATTTTGTTTTTTTTCAGCACAACAGGCTTGTATGCTTCTACGGATGTTGCTATTGATTCGGGAGCAACAGCATGGATGCTTACTTCCACAGCCCTCGTTTTATTAATGATACCTGGCCTTGCATTGTTTTATGGCGGACTTGTACGCACCAAAAACGTACTGGGAACTATGATGCACAGTTTTGTTGCCATGGGTATCATCAGCATACTTTGGGTTATGGTTGGATATAGCATGAGTTTCGGCGGTAATGTGCTGGGTGGCTGGTTTGGCTGGAATCCCGACTATTTCTTTTTAAAAGGAATTGATAACAGTATTCTGCCTGCAGGAATTCCTGAGTATGTATTTTCGATGTTCCAGGGTAAATTTGCCATAATTACACCGGCACTTATTGCTGGTGCAATTGCCGAGCGAGTAAATTTTAAAGCGTATTGTTTCTTTATAGCCATCTGGAGCGTACTGGTTTATAATCCGCTTTGCCACTGGGTATGGGCCACCGATGGTTTCCTGTTTAATATAGGTGCAAAAGGTGCCATCGATTTTGCAGGAGGAACCGTAGTACATATTTCGGCAGGTGTGAGCGGACTGGTTGCCGCTTTATTCCTTGGTGCTCGCCGTGGGTATCCTTACCAGGTAATCCGGCCTAACAATATGGTGATTGTAATGCTGGGAGCAGGCCTTCTTTGGGTTGGTTGGTTCGGATTCAATGCCGGAAGCAGCATTTCGAGCGGACTTAGCACAGCCCAGGCATTGGTGGCCACACAAGTAGCTGCAGCTGCCGGTGCGCTTACATGGATACTGATCGAAGGATTCCACCAGGGCAAAGCAACCGCACTTGGTTTTGCCAGCGGAATATTGGCCGGACTTGTTGCCGTTACTCCGGCAGCTGGTGTTGTTCAGCCTTTTGGCGGTGTAATTCTTGGCGCAATCGCTTCAATAATTTGCTACATGGCTATTCAGTTTAAAAATAAACTTGGCTATGACGACAGTCTTGATGCTTTCGGAATTCACGGAGTTGGCGGAATAGTCGGAGCATTGTTACTTGTTTTCTTTATTCGTCCATCGTGGATGAGTGAGGCTGCAACTGCCGCCGGTGGAAGTTGGACTGTCTGGAATCAGCTTGGAATACAGGCTCTTGCAGTTGGTATTGCCGTAGCTTATGCAGCCGTAATGACATTTATTATCATCTACCTGCTCAATAAAGTTATCCCGTTCAAATCAACCGAAGAAGAAGAAATGGCTGGTCTCGACAAGGCATATCACGGTGAAAGAGGATACGGTATGCTGAATGCGAATTGATTTTTAGTGCGCTGTGCATGGTGCATAGGCTCAAGAACCAAACTCCATGCACTAAGCACTAAGCACCAGCCACAAAACACAACTAATAAAAGGTGATTTTTAAAGGATAACACAATCAACAAACCCCGTAATACCCACAGCATGAAACTAATAACAGCAATAATCAGGGAAGCACAACTCGACAAAGTGCGTGAAGCACTTATCGAAGCCGACATAAAACGAATCACCGTGTGCCGCGTTTCGGGACACGGACAGCAGCGGGTGGAGGAAATGTACCGTGGACAGATCATCGTACCCGACCTTATCCCCAAAATAAGGATAGAAATTGCCGTTAACGAAGAATTTGTAAACATTACTGTTGATACAATTCTTGCTTCAGCTCGCACCAACGGCCCCGGAGGAAGTGTAGGCGATGGCAAAATCTTTATCACCTCGCTTGAAGAGTGTATTCGCATACGCACCGGCGAACGCGGTGGCACTGCAATTTAGAATTTTGGTTTGATGGGGTTCAGATCAGGTCCGGGAATTAAGTTTTCCGGACTATTTTTTTGGACTTCCCGGATAATATATAAAAAGGTACGTTCATTAAATTGTTTTGAATAAACTATTCATAGAATTTATCTTCCTTCCAGTTTTTGGGATTGTTTTCAATATATTTCTGAATACGTTCGAAGGATTCTGCATCGCGTATAATATGGTCATGGAAACGTGATTGCCAGGCAAAATCCCGGCAGATTAAATGTGCATATTTGGAAACAGCAGATTTATAGGATCCCAAAATAGATGAAATGGTGCCTGAACCCTGGTTTTGAAATCGTAATTGTCCAATGGTTTTGTTGGTAGGGGCGGTTGCGGCGGGGACGGCATAGAGACAAGGCATTGCCTTGTCTCTACCATCCCTACCATCCCCGTTTCCGACGCCATTGCCGTTGCGACCGTCACCGTTATTCATTTTATTAATAATCAATATTCCATGAATATGGTTTGGCATTACCTGAAAATTACCCAATTCAATAAATGGGAAATGGGTTGGTATTTCTAACCAATATTGTTCTGCCAATTTGCCTGTTTCATTCAAAAGCATTTCATCATTCATAATTCCACCGAAATAATGCCTGCGGTTTTTGGCACATATTGTAATAAAATATGCTGCATTTGAACCGTAATCCCAATTTTGTAACCGGGATGATGATATCCGATATTTGTTCCGAAACTTTTCAGCCATTTCTATGGATTGTTTAACGAAAGTAGCGACAAGGCAGTGGCTTGTCGCTACATCGGATGAAAATACTCAAACACAATCTTCCCCTTAGCCAATCCCGCTACCTTTTGTATTTCGTCAAGCGAAGCCTCTTTTATGGCTTTGACCGAACGGAATTTCCGCAGCAATAATGTTGAGGTTGATTCGCCAACACCGGCAATTTCAGTAAGCTCGGTTTTAATGGTTCCTTTTTCGCGGCGTTTCCGGTGATGGGTAATACCGAACCTATGGGCCTCATCGCGCAGTTGCTGGATAATGCGGAGCGTTTCCGATTTTTTGTCGATATACAGCGGCAGCGAATCTCCCGGATAATAAATTTCTTCCAGTTTTTTGGCAATACCGATAACTGCTACTTTGCCATGCAGACCAAGTTTATCAATACTTTCCATCGCTGAGCTTAATTGACCTTTTCCTCCATCAACAACAATTAACTGGGGCAAAGGCTGGTTTTCGTCTATCACACGTTTATACCGGCGATAAATAACTTCTTCCATGGAGGCAAAATCATCCGGACCTTCCACCGTTTTAATATTGAAATGGCGATATTCTTTTTTATCGGGTTTCCCGTTGGTAAATACCACCATAGCTGCTACAGGGTATGAACCTTGTATATTTGAATTATCAAAACAGTCGATACGAACGGGATGCTCTTTTAGCCTCAGATCTTTCTGCATCTGCTCCATGATCCGCTGCACATGGCGTTCCGGGTCCACATGTTCAAGTTGTTTGTGCTTTTCGAGCATATAGTATTTAGCATTGCGCTCCGAGAGTTCGAGTAGTTTTTTCTTTTCGCCGCGAATCGGAACGGTGTAAGTCACCCCGGGAAATTCAACATCCGGTTTAAACGGGACAATAATTTCGGGTGAATCTGAATCGAACCGTTCGCGTAACTCAGTAATGGCCAGCAACAAAAGATCTTCGGGAGCTTCATCCAGTTTTTTACGGATCTCAACGGTATGCGCCTGTATAATGCTTCCGCTGATCACTTTCATAAAGTTGATATAAGCAGCAGTCGGCTCATCCACATAAGAGAAGATATCAATATTATGTATCGAAGGGCTTACGATTAACGACTTGCTCTGATAACGATCGAGTAATTCTATTTTTTCTTTTACAACGTGCGCTTTTTCAAACTGATAGGCATCGGCGTATTCTTTCATCATATCTGCAAGATGGTGACGCACAGAAGATATATTCCCACGAAGAATATTCCTGATTTCTGTAAGCGATTGTCCGTAATCCTCTTCAGTTTGCAGTCCTTCGCATGGACCGAGGCAGTTTTTCAGGTGAAATTCGAGACAGACTTTATATTTCCCGGTGCGGATATTGGCAGCACTCAGGTTAAGACTGCAAGTTCGTATCTGGTACAACTGCCGGATCAGATCAAGCAGCGTATGCATCATTTTCACGGAAGCATAAGGTCCAAAGTAATCGGAACCATCATTAATGCGATGACGTGTCGGAAAAATACGCGGGAAAGCTTCCTTTTTGATGCAGATCCAGGGATAAGTTTTATCATCCTTCAGCATCACGTTATAACGCGGCTGGTACTTTTTAATCAGGTTATTCTCCAGAAGTAAAGCATCCAGCTCTGTTTCAACAACTACTATTTGTATATCCACAATCTTCTGAACCAGTATCCTTACTTTGCCAACCTGCGATTCGTCACGCCTGAAATAGGATGAAACCCTCTTCTTCAGGTTTTTGGCTTTGCCGACATAAATAATCTTTCCTTCCTTATCATAATATTGATACACCCCCGGACTGTCGGGCAGCTCGCGGACGATATTTTCGATATGTAAAGAATGCTTTGACAAAAAAGGGGTTAGGGTTTAGGGGTTGAGGTTAGGGGTTTGAAATGTTTGAAGAGTTTCGCGTTTGAAGGGTTTGAAGAGTTTCGGGTTTGAAGAGTTTGAATGGTTTCTATGGCTCAAATTTCAATTGCCTGCGGCGTTCAATGCTTCACGTTCAGAGGGTTCAATTGTTGCAGGGTTTCAGACCCCCACTTAAAACCTCCCCGGTGGGGAGGACTTTAGAAGATTTAGTGGTTGCAGAGTTGTATAGAATAACATGTTTCACCCATTCTGAATTCCGCAATCGCAAATCCATGTTCATCCGCTCTTTCAGCATCATCTGCTTTCCATTTTTTTGCAGATTCCGAAATCGTAAATCCAAAATCGTAAATCCCCTACTCCTCCTCCCGCATATGATTCCACCCCAAAGCCTCAATTTTAATAAGCGGACCATTGTTGCTGGCCAGGAAAACGCCTGCATTCGGCTCAGTCATATGACCGATAATGCTGATTCCTTCGAGGTCCTTCACCTTCTCAAAGTCATTCATATTTATAGTAAACAGGAGTTCATAATCTTCGCCACCGTTCATAGCTGCAGTAACCGGCTGAATATTAAATTCTTCAGCGGCAGCAATAGTCATAGCATCGAGCGGTATTTTATCCTCAAAAATCCTGCATCCAAGGTCTGAATCTTCACAAATGTGTAAAACCTCAGAGGCAAGTCCGTCCGAAATATCAATCATAGCGGTGGGCTTCACTCCTACTGTTTTCAGTAATTCAATAATATCGGTCCTGGGTTCTGGTTTAAGCTGACGCTCGAGTATGTAATCAAAACCTGCCAGGTCGGGCTGCATGCCGGGATCAGCTTCAAAAACTTTCTTTTCGCGCTCCAGCAGCAGCAAACCCATGTAAGCACTGCCCAAGTCACCGCTTACACAAATCAAATCGTTTTCCTTTGCTGTATTGCGATATACAACATCCTCCCTGCTTGCTTCCCCCGTAACAGTTAGCGACAGAAACAATCCATGCATCGAGGAAGTTGTATCGCCGCCTGCAAGATCCACATGATAGCGTTTACAAGCCATACGAATGCCTTCATAAATTTCATCCAGTGCTTCGACAGGGAAGCGGTTAGAAACAGAAATTCCGACAAACAATTGCCTTGGAGTTCCGTTCATAGCAACAATATCCGAGAAATTTACCGTCGCACACTTATATCCCAGGTGCTGCAAAGGCATGTAGGCAAGGTCGAAATGAACTCCTTCGACCAGCAGATCGGTGGAAACCAGGGTTGCTTTATCGCCATAATCTATAACGGCTGCATCATCGCCAATGCCTTTAATGGTTGAAGGTTGCTCATTTACAAAAGCTTTGGTGAGGTGTTTTATAAGCCCGAATTCACCTAAGGATGAAAGCTCAGTGCGTTGGGGTTGTATTGGTTCGATCATGAAATTAAATTTGTGGCAAAATTAAGGTTTTTATTGACCACGGAGGCATGGATTAGAGTAGAGTTTCATGGAGATTAGATTTCCTATGCTTTTAACATGTCATTCTTATGCTTAACATTTGTTGACTTCCTAAAGCTAATAGATTTACCGGCTTGATTTGATCTTTCAGTGTCCCTCTGTGTAATCCGTTCCTCCGTGGTAAACTTTGATTTATAAATCCGGTATTCATTTTCCTAAATACAAAAACAATTCATTGTTCCACTTGTTTTTTCAATAATGTAAAAGCAATTAAGGTATTGCAATACTTTTATTATTACTAACTTTGCGGCCTAAGTTTATTTAAACCAAAGATAAATTAGAGTCGGAATACCACCAAAAATGGAAAAAGAACAGAACAATATACTTGAGGAAGTAACCAACAGCGATTACAAGTATGGATTTCATACTAACATCGAGATGGATCTGGCGGCTGTCGGGCTAAGTGAAGATACTGTGAGGTTTATCTCTGCCAAAAAAAATGAACCTGAATGGTTGCTCGAATTCAGGCTCAGTGCTTACCGCCACTGGCTTACACTCACCGAACCAACCTGGGCTCATATTCATCACCCGGCAATCAAGTACCAGGACATCATTTACTACGCAGCCCCGAAACGAAAAAAAGAACTTACCAGCCTTGATGAAGTAGATCCTGAACTTCTGGATACATTCAAAAAACTGGGAATTTCGCTTGAAGAGCAGAAAAAACTGAGTGGCGTAGCCGTTGATGCCGTGATAGATAGCGTTTCGGTTAAAACTACTTTTACTGATACACTTTCGAAATATGGCGTAATCTTTTGCTCCTTTAGCGATGCCGTTCAAAATCATCCTGACTTGGTGAAACAATATATGGGAAGCGTGGTTCCGAGCAACGACAATTTCTTTGCAGCACTTAATTCCGCAGTTTTCAGCGATGGATCGTTTTGTTACATTCCAAAAGGAGTGCGCTGCCCGGTTGAATTATCAACTTACTTCCGTATCAACGCAGCCAATACCGGCCAGTTCGAACGTACACTGATCATTGCTGACGAAGGCGCTTATGTAAGTTATATGGAGGGATGCACTGCTCCTATGCGTGATGAAAATCAGCTTCATGCTGCCATTGTCGAAATAGTTGCCATGAAAGATGCTGAAGTAAAATATAGCACCGTTCAAAACTGGTATCCCGGAAATAAAAAAGGCGAAGGCGGAATTTACAATTTCGTTACCAAACGGGGCATCTGCAAAGGCAGTTATTCCAAAATATCGTGGACACAGGTCGAAACCGGTTCAGCCATCACCTGGAAATACCCAAGTGTGGTTTTGATGGGCGATAATTCGATTGGTGAGTTTTATTCAGTGGCGGTTACCAACAATTTCCAGCAGGCCGATACCGGATCAAAAATGATTCACCTTGGGAAAAACACGAAAAGCACTATTATTTCAAAGGGAATTTCAGCCGGTCAAAGCAACAACAGCTACCGTGGACTGGTAAAAGTGATCAAGCGAGCCGAAAATGCACGTAACTTTTCCCAGTGCGATTCGTTGCTGCTGGGTGATAAATGCGGGGCACACACTTATCCGTATATCAAAGCCGAAAATCATACTTCAATCATCGAACACGAAGCAACTACATCTAAAATTTCGGACGACCAACTGTTTTACTGCAAACAGCGTGGAATAAGTTCCGAAAGTGCAATCGGTTTGATCGTTAACGGCTATGCAAAGGAAGTTTTGATGCATTTGCCCATGGAATTTGCCGTTGAAGCACAGAAGTTACTGGCTATTAGTTTGGAAGGCAGCGTAGGGTAGCTAACTAAAAAGACATGGAGAAGGGGGGAGTCGGAGAAGGGGGGACTTGAAATCCAGATACTCTTCAAACCCTTCAAACCCTTAAACCCCAACCCCTATTCCCTAACCCCTAAACCCTAAACCCTCAATTACCTCAACTTGCCTAAAGAATAAATTAATATGTTAAGTATCAGAAATTTAAAAGTTTCCATAAAAGGAAAACAAATTCTAACTGGAATTAACCTCGAGGTAAAAGCCGGGGAAGTACATGCAATTATGGGTCCGAACGGCACCGGCAAAAGCACATTGGCATATGTTATTGCAGGCCGCGAAGGCTATGAAATTACAGAAGGTGAAATCATTTTTAAAGGCAAAAATATTCTGGAATTGTCGGCTGAAGAACGCGCCTGCGAAGGAATGTTTCTTGGTTTCCAGTACCCGGTCGAAATTCCCGGCGTATCCATTACAAATTTCCTGCGGACAGCCATTAACGAGCAGCGCAAATACAAAGGACTCGATCCTGTGCCTGCAGCCGAATTCCTCGCACGCATGGAAGAGAAAAAACAACTTCTCGAATTGCAGGAAAAACTGGCCAACCGGTCCGTAAACGAAGGTTTTTCGGGTGGTGAAAAGAAAAAAAATGAAATATTTCAGATGGCCATGCTCGAACCTTCGCTGGCCATACTCGATGAAACCGATTCGGGTCTCGATATAGATGCATTGCGGATTGTGGCCACCGGTGTTAACAGACTCCGCCGTCCCGACAATGCAACCATAGTAATTACCCATTACCAGCGTTTGCTGGAGTATATTGTTCCCGATGTGGTGCATGTACTTTTCGACGGACGAATCGTAAAATCAGGAGGCAAGGAACTCGCATTGCTGCTCGAAGAAAAAGGTTACGAATGGATCAGGAGTGAGTCCTGAACCAGCTACATAAAAACAGAATTTGATTATGGAGGCAGGAACAATAACAACCATATACGACCTCAAAGAATATCTGACCGGGGTTTTTGCTGCACGTCAGCAGGAAATTTCATCCAATGATACTTCTTTTGTGGCTGCAAAACGTGCTGAAGCGTTTAATATATTCAGCAAAGCCGGATTTCCACATTCCGCACTCGAAAAATGGCGCGGCACCGATCTGTCACGGGCATTAAATCATGAATACCATGCTTTGCCTGATTTACCTTCGGCTGATCTGGACATAGATAAAATTTTTAAATGTGATGTGCCGCATTTCGAAACCCTGCTTGTAACTCAACTCAATGGCTGGTATGCCGACAGGAAAAATCTGATAAAAGTTTACCCGAATGGCATGATCATCGGCAGCCTTGCTACAGCTTTCAGCAAATACCCGGAACTCATAAAAGAACATTATGGGAAATATGCCAGTGACAGTGCCGAGAGTCTCACTGCTTTGAATACCGCCATGTCGCAGGACGGAATATTTATTTATGTTCCCGATAATGTAAGCGTTGAGCAAAATGTGCAGATGGTCAACATTACCGATTTTAAAGAGAATTTATTCCTGAACACCCGCAACCTGGTTATATTAGGCGAAAACAGCCACCTGCGACTGGTGCAATGCGATGATTCTATCAATCACGATGTTACTTTTATAAATACGGTTACCGAAGTTAAAATCGGCCGTAACTCCAGCCTCGATCATTATAAACTTCAGAATAAGGATGATCATACCACGCTTATCAATTCGATGTATTTCCACCAGGATGAAGGCAGTAGTTTATCAACAAACGCTATAAGTCTGAACGGCGGACTGATCCGGAATCTCTCGCATGTTACCATGAGCGGACCGCACAGCAGTGCTGATGTTTACGGGCTTTACCTCATGGACCGCTATCAGCATATTGATAACCAAGTGTTTATCAACCACGCTGCGCCTCAGTGCATCAGCAGGGAACTTTTTAAAGGCGTACTCGACGATCATGCCAGCGGGGTTTTTAACGGCCATATCAAGGTTCACCGCGACGCACAGCAAACCAACGCATTTCAAACAAACCGCAATATTCTGTTGTCGGATAAAGCCAGCATCGACACCAAGCCGTTTCTCGAAATATATGCCGATGATGTAAAGTGTAGTCATGGAGCCACCATTGGCCAGCTTGATGCAGAAGCATTGTTTTATATCCGTTCGAGGGGAATCAGCGAATCTAACGCCAAAATATTACTGATGTATGCCTTTGCGGCTGATGTTATCAATAAAATTTCGATTCCCGAATTACGTCAGCGAATGGATGATATGGTTAAGAAACGCCTTCGCGGCGAACTTTCACAGTGCGAGCAATGCGTGCTGAATTGCAGCACCCACGAACATCAGAAAGTTGAGTTTAAAATTGATATTGCAAAAATCTGATTCTCAACTGTAATGAACAAAATTCCAGATTCAAAAATTCAATCAGTAAGAACTGATTTTCCTATCTTGTCGCGCAGCATTTATGGTAAACCGCTGGTTTATTTTGATAATGCGGCAACTACTCAAAAACCACGGGCGGTTATTGATGCCATCAGTAATTATTATATGAACGACAATGCCAATGTGCATCGCGGCGTTCACTACCTAAGCCAGCAGGCAACAGGAGCTTTTGAAGATGTTCGAAAAAAGGTTGCAACATTTATAAATGCAGGCAGCCCTTCCGAGATTGTTTTTACCCGTGGTGCTACCGAAGCTATTAACCTTGCGGCCTGGTCGTATTGCGAATCCTTTCTGAATGCCGGCGACGAAATTATTGTTTCTGTTCTTGAGCATCATTCCAATATTGTTCCCTGGCAGGTTGCCTGTGAGCGAAAAGGAGCTTTCCTGAAAGTTATTCCTATTACAGCCGAAGGGGAACTGGATCTTGAAGTTTTTGGGCAATTACTGAATAACCGCACAAAAATTGTAGCTGTCAGCCATATATCCAATACGCTGGGAACCATTAACCCCATTGACAAAATTGTGGCATTGGCACACAGTAAAAATGTTCCGGTTTTTGTGGATGGTGCCCAGGGATTATCGCATGGTCCTGTTGACGTGCAAAAACTGGATTGCGACTTTTATGTTTTTTCGGCGCATAAAATGTACGGACCTATGGGCATAGGCGGTTTGTATGGAAAAACTGCCTGGCTCGAAAAAATGCAACCTTACCAACTTGGTGGCGAAATGATTGAAAAAGTTACTTTTGCAAAGACCACTTATAACGATATTCCTTATAAATTTGAAGCCGGAACACCGAACGTTGCCGATGCAATGGGTCTTGGTGCCGCTATTGACTATCTGAACGGACTGGGCTGGGATTTTATCACGGCTCAGGAAAACGACCTGTTGAACTATGCAACTACAAGGCTCTTGGAAGTTGAAGGCCTAAAAATTATAGGAACATCTACACATAAAGCAGCTATTATTTCTTTTCTGATTGATGGAATTCATTTTTTTGATGCAGGAACCATTCTTGACCGTCTGGGAATTGCAGTCCGTACCGGAAGTCATTGTACGCAACCCTTGATGGATAGTTTAGGAATAAGTGGTACCTTGCGGACTTCAATGGCTTTTTACAATACCCGCCAGGAAATTGATAAACTTATTGAAGCAATTCACCGCGTGAAAACACTGTTTGCATAACCTGCCGGTAAATAGCATTTGAAAAGCTGGTTGAAAGAGGGTTTTCTATGACTTTTAAAAAATTGACACAATGACGATTAACGAAACAATTGACCAGATAATCAAAGAGTTCGAGCAGTTTGATGACTGGATGGATAAATACAATTACCTGATCGAAATGGGCCGGTCGGTTCCATTGATTGAAGATACTGAGAAAACAGACTCAAACCTTATAGTTGGATGCCAATCGAGGGTTTGGTTAAGTTCAGAGTATAAAGATGGCCTTATTTTTTTTACAGCCGACAGCGACGCGGTTATCACAAAAGGAATTGCTTATCTGCTGATACGTGTTTTCTCCGGCCATACCCCAACCGAAATTGTTGAAGCAGAAACTACTTTCCTGGATATGATCGGCCTTAAAGAGCACCTTTCCCCAACGCGAAGCAACGGATTGCTTTCGATGGTTAAACAAATTAAATTGTATGCTTTTGCTTACCAGGTGAAGGAAAAGAACAGTTAAATGTGA
>Ga0105047_10015944_pt1 | contig 11815 bp, 12 predicted proteins | sample MAT04_FD_78384 | JGI IMG/M metagenome (GOLD analysis project Ga0105047, IMG submission 78384) | Freshwater microbial communities from Lake Fryxell liftoff mats and glacier meltwater in Antarctica - MAT-04 (megahit assembly) | ecosystem: Environmental > Aquatic > Freshwater > Ice > Liftoff... | reverse complement strand
TGGCGAGGACTGTTGTCGATCTGGCCGAGAGTCTGGTCTCGCCCCATTCTGATTAACCAGAAGGTATGAGAGTCAGGGGTGTCGGGGGGCCGAGTGCGGGAGGGGAAGAACGGCATCGACGCTCAAGCAACCTTTCTCTGTTTGGTGGGCGGGAGTCCCCGTCATCCATCGATTCGCGAAGCACCGAAATGAAGAAAAGCTCGGCTTCGCAAGTAGGGCGAAGCCGAGCTGGACGGGTCTCACTGGAAGGAGAGGCAGATCGTTTAGCGGTGGCGGCGGGAGCGAACGGTTCGATGCGTCACATGGCCCGAGGTGGGGCAGGTGTTGTTGACCACCTGATACTGCTTGTGATGTACGGCTCGAATCTCCACATGATGCCCCTGGTGAATGATGGCTCCCACTTTCGCGGGGGCTGGCAGAATCACCTTGTCAATGATGTGGATCACGCCATTCGAAGCATCGATGTCGGTCGCGACGAGGCCAGATCCGTTCACCAAGGCTTTGCCATCGACGATAGTCGCCTTCAGGAGATCGCCTTGCAGGCTCTTCGCCTCTTTCGCTTTCAGCAGGTCGGTCGAATACACACAACCGGCAAAGACGTGCAGCTTCAAGATGTCGGCCAGCTTTCCCTTATTCTCTGGCTTCAGGAGCGTTTCGACAGTGCCCTTCGGCAGCTTGGCGAAGGCTTCGTCTGTGGGAGCGAACACGGTCAGCGGAGCTTCTCCCGACAGTGCGTCGACAAGTCCGGCAGCAGCGGCAGCGGCCAGCAAAGTCTTGAACTGGCCCGCAGCATCAGCGGTGGCCGGAATGTTCTTGGTCGAGGGCTGGATGACCGCATCAATGACATGAATCACACCGTTGGTACAAACGATGTCTGTCTTCAACACATTCGCGTCATCGACTTTGACACCACCGTCTTGGACTGCGATATCGACTCGCTGGCCATTGACCGTGGTGGCTCCCGACAGCTTGACGACATCTGTTGCCAATACCTTGCCGGGCACAACATGGTAAGTCAGAATTGAGACCAGCAACCCCTTGTTCTCGGGCTTCAGCAATGTTTCCACCGTGCCCGCTGGCAATTTGGCGAAGGCTTCGTCCGTGGGGGCGAAGGCCGTAAATGGACCAGGCCCCTGCAATGTTTCAATGAGGCCCCCCGCGGTGAGTGCGGCTGCGAGAGTCTTGAACGACCCCGCTTCAACAGCTGTCGTCACAATGTCCTTTTCGGCAGCTTGCGCCGGAGCCGAGGCGACTCCGAGAACTGCCACAGCCGCGATGCTCGCGAACAATTTCCGCTTCCACATCTTACATCCCCCTGATTGCGTTTTGAGACAGGTCACGACTTTCAGACAAGAAAATCGTTCATCTCGTTCAGTCCGGTTTTCAGTGGGCTTTATCACCCGAAAATCGCGGATTTTGAAAAGTTTTCTCCAAACGGTCCGGCGTGGCCCTTGGAAATGCAAGGACTTCAAGATGCTTCGGCATGTTTTTGGGAAAGAGGCGGACTCGAACTTTGCCGATTTGTTCCCGTCGCCCGCGGGCGAGTCGACGTGAGGCATGGCAATGCGAAGAGCTCGATTGAAGTTCTCGCGAAAGTGGGTGACGCGTAAACTAATTGTGTGTATTGTATGTGGGAAGCGACACGAGTGATGACCAAGCCGACGAGTCGACTTCAGGCGGAACTCAAAAAGCGAAGTCCGTTCGAGACTCCCACCCGGGAAGTGTGGTTAAATCTGATGCGGACAACGAGTCAGCTCCAGATCGAGTTTGAGCGCCTGTTTGCTTCGTTCGGGTTGACCTCCCCGCAGTACAACGTTCTTCGCATTCTCAGAGGCAAAGGACAGCCGCTCCCTATTCTGGAAATTGCGCATCGGATGATCGTAGTGGTCCCCGGAATCACAGGGTTACTCGATCGATTGGAAAAGGCGGGGCTGGTTCTGCGCGAACGCTGTACACAGGACCGGCGAGTGATCTACACCGCCATCACCGACGCGGCTCAGCAGCTGCTGGGGCGGATCGATTTACCTCTTCAGGAACTTTATGAGGATGCGATGAGGCCGCTCGACCAGTCTGAACAAGGGGAACTCGTCCGATTGTTGGAGAAGCTGCAAGCGGGGACTGAAGATCGATAGTCCAGAATCGCGTTTTTTTTGCCTCGAAAGATGACATGTCAACTGTTTCTGTATGAATCAAGTCCTCGGAGAGATCATGATCCGCATTCGACGCTCCGCCGACCGGGGAGCCTTTGACCATGGCTGGCTCAAAACTCAACATACTTTTTCATTCGGCGAGTATCTCGACCGAGAGCAGATGGGATTTCGATCACTGCGGGTGATCAACGAAGATCATGTCGCTCCCGGAAAAGGGTTCGGCATGCACCCCCACCGCGACATGGAGATCGTGACGATCGTCCTGGCGGGCGCACTCGAACATCGTGACAGCCTGGGGAACGGACAGGTGCTTCGCCCCGGCGAAGTCCAGCGCATGTCTGCGGGCACCGGCATCCGTCACAGCGAGTTCAATCCTTCACCCACAGAACCAGTCCACCTCTATCAGATTTGGCTGCTCCCCGAGAGCCCGGGAATGCCACCCAGCTACGAGCAGAAACGATTTGAACCCGCTGATCGCCTCGGACGCTGGCAGCTGATCGCCTCGCCCGATGCGAGTCAGGGTTCGCTGATTATTCAACAAGATGTGCGAATCTGGCTGGCGGGGATCCCAGCGGGCCAATCGTTGTCATTCGAACTGGACGCCGAACATGGGGCTTGGGTCCAAGTGTTGAAGGGCGCGGCGACTCTCGGGCCGAATGGTCTCCGCACCGGCGATGGAGCTGCCATCGAAGGGGACACTGCGCTCAGTTTTGCCTCTGCGGACGGAGCGGAAGTCCTGCTATTCGACCTGGCCACGATCTGATATCACAACACCGACATCCGCGCGGGAGGCCATGTTGGCTTTCTGCGATGACACCATCTCGATCCCTGTTGGAGAAGACTGATGAACTCGAAGAACACTCAAATCGCTGGACTGGTTCTGCATCTGTTGGTGGGAGGGCTGATGATCTTTGCAGGTTCCGGAAAGGCCTTCGGCTTTGCCCCCCCGGACATCATTCAAAAGATGACCACCTACGGTCTTAAAGAGCAGGTCCAGCTGATCGGCTATGGCGAAATCATCGCCGCTCTTTTGATGCTGATTCCGCGAACCTCCCCACTCGGAGTTCTGGCGACAAGTGGGTTCTGGGGCGGTGTGATTTGCATCCATATGGCTCATCACGAAGACTACATCTTCCCTTCAGTGCTGCTGGCTGTGACCTGGATTGCTGCAAGCCTGCGAGGTTCCATCCACTTGCGGCTTCCAGTGATCCCTGCAGAACCCACAGACGTATAGGCTGGTCGCGCGGCTCGCTCCGCCTGTCGCTGATGAACTACTCTTCTCTTGAAGGAACGTCACCCATGTCTCAGTCCAGTTCTCTCCTCACTCCGTTTGACCTGCGTGGTCTGCCACTTTCCAATCGCGTCGCGATGGCTCCCATGACCCGAGCGCGGGCGGGTGAGTCGCGGATGCCCAATGCGCTGATGGGCGAGTACTACGCCCAACGAGCCTCAGCGGGGCTCATTGTCTCCGAGGGCGTCTCGATCAGCGAAGAGGCCAACGGCTGGAATCAGTCCCCCGGTATCTATACCGATGAGATGACCGTTGCCTGGAAGCCGGTCGTCGAGGCAGTCCACGCCCAAGGCAGCAAGTTCTTCCTCCAGCTGTGGCACTGCGGTCGAGCGTCACATAGCACCTTCCGAGCCGATCGCTCCCCGGCGGTTGCTGCGTCTGCGATCAAGCCGGGTGGTGAGTACATCCACACTCCGACGGGTAAGCAATCCTACGAAACGCCTCGCGCCTTGGAGACCGCCGAGATGCCGCGAGTGGTCGAGGACTACCGCCGAGCGGCCGCGCGAGCGAAGGACGCAGGCTTCGACGGCGTGGAAATCCACGGAGCAAATGGTTACTTGGTCGACGGATTCTTGCAGTCGAAAACCAATCTTCGCACCGACGCTTATGGGGGTGGTGTCGAGAATCGGTTTCGTTTGCTGCGAGAAATCGTCGAAGCCCTGTCGACGGTCTGGTCTCCCGCGAGAATCGGTGTCCGGCTCTCCCCGAACGGGGTCTTCAACGACATGGGGTCTCCCGATTTTCGCGAGACATTCACCTATGCCGCTCAAGAATTGAATGGCTATGGGATTGGATATCTGCACGTCATGGACGGTCTGGCCTTCGGCTTCCACCAACTCGGTGAGCCGATGACGCTCGCGGAACTCCGGCCCATCTTCACTGGCCCGCTGATGGGGAACTGCGGCTACGATTACGCCACAGCTGAGGCGGCGATCACTCGCGGCAATGCCGACTTGATCTCGTTCGGTCGGCCATTCATCAGCAACCCCGACCTGGTCGCGCGATTCCGTAATCACTGGCCGCTCAACCCGCCCGCTGAGATGGCAGCTTGGTACAGCTTCGACTCGCACGGGTACACGGACTACTCGGCGCATGCCTAACACTAAAGAGGACGCCGGAGCCAGGCCACTCCCGCGAGGGGCTTGGCTTTGGCCTCCTCAAAGTCGGTCAGACAATCTTGTCTGACCCTCGCCTGTGGGCTCGCGTCTACATCTCAGACGCCAAGCTCTGCGATACCCACTGCCTTTCGTACTCACGATTCTCACACGACCGCCGACCAACGAATGGGACAAGCAGGATTGCCTGTCCTGCATTTTGGATCGATCACATCCCGAGTGAGACGAGGGGGCACCGAATCGCAGAGCACGTCTCGCATACGATGATGACCGTCCCGAAAAGAACGCCTAGGCTGCGAGTCGATGCCTATCCCGCGGTTGAGGGAGTCTCTGTCATGGCAGCTGCCATCAACTGGAATCTGGTCTCTGAGGTCGAATACTTGCGAGGGGAATTGCTCTCACGGACCAAGCACGAATACTTGGGCGGAGTTCTCTACGCGATGGCCGGTGCGTCGAACGGACACCATTGGATCGCGACCAACATGACGGCAGCGTTGACACTTGGCCTGCGGGTCCGCCCCTGCCAAGCGTTCAACTCCGACACCAAGATTCGCCTGCGATTCTCGTCGCAAGTCCGATTCAATCATCCCGATGCATCAGTGATCTGCCGAGCCAATCCCAGTACCGACTCGTTCCAAGATGAACCGGTCGTGGTGATCGAGGTTCTCTCTCCTTCAACTCGTTGGCTGGATGATGGCGAAAACGGGAAGCCTACTTCGCGATCCCATCTCTCAAAATCTATCGAATGGTCGAGACGACTCATGCCGGGGTGATTGCCGATCGCCGAACCGAACAGGGCTTCGTCGCGGAACGCTACCGAGGACTTAAAGCCGTCATTCCGCTGCCGGAAATCGAAATCGATCTCCCCTTGTCGGAACTCTATGACCGAGTGGAACTCATTCCAGAACCAGAGCCCGGCGAATAAACTTTAGCGCAGCTTCTCTTCGGGAAGCTTCTCGAAAAAGATGATATGCTGACGAGGCAGTCTCGGGTCAGTCTCAAGCCAAACGAGGCCGAGGGTCGAGTCCCCAGCTTCCTTCCTGACCTGCATCTCGCTCATCTTATGGACCTCCTTGATGGGCACTTCGGGGTCCTCTTTGCGGTACTCGACAAACGCGATTCGTCCGCCGGGCTTCAATGATTTCGAGATCGCCGACAGCATCTCGTACGGCATGTCGAACTCGTGATAGACATCGACCATGATGACCAGATCGACCACGGCCGGTTTGAGGTTGGGCGAGGTCGTTGTCCCCAGCACCGGTTCAACGTTGGTCACCTTGTTGACTTTGCATCGCGCCGCCAAGGCATCGAGCATCTCTTGCTGAATGTCGACTGCCAGCACGGTCCCCGTGGGGCCGACCCGTTCGGCCATCATCAGGCTGATCATCCCCGAACCTGCTCCGATATCGGCCACGACCTGGCCTGGTTTGAGTTCGAGAGCATCGACGAGCAGCGTCAGCCCTTCTTCCTCCTCGCGCTCGGGCCGTTCCAGCCAAGAGATCCCCTGGTGCCCCATCACATGTGCGATCTCTCGCCCCAAGTAGAACTTTCCGATCCCGTTCGGGTCATGCAACTCCCGAAACTCGTACCGTCCCCCACTCGTCAGATCGGGCTCGGCGTCCTCCGAGCGCAGTTCACTCGCCGCGAAACACCCGGCTGCCAGCAGGCCCATGAAACACAGAAGTCGAGAATGCATGAAGACCTCACTCAGTCCGGCACGACAACAAGTCCGGTCGATCCGATCGCCGCAGGTCACGCCCACCGGTTGGATCATCAGTTTACAACTGCGATCCCGGAACCGCGATACTGAGAGAGCCGGGACAATCGAGAATACTCGCATCCGCGCTTGCCCCGGTGGCTCCCGCGCTTGTGCGCTACTGTGGCGCACAAGCGCGGGAACCACTTCGATAAGCGGGGTGGCGGGTACTTAGTTTTCCCACCGTTGCCTAAGTGGTTTCGCACGAAACTGTCAGCACGTATCAAAAAAAAGAAGTCGCGGCAGGGAGCAGTCGTCAGCCCCTGTGTGTCAGAGTGTTTTACGGCTGGCGAGCCATGACGGAATTCCAATCCTCGACCGATAATTCCACGCCGCCATCAGGGAGCAATATCGGGACATGGTCTCGGACCGGATAGGCGAGCCGGGTCGCCGCATCGCGACTGACGAGGCGCTCGCCGTCGATGGCCAGCTTTGCTCCGGTCCGTGGGCAACGCAACCACTCCATCGCCGCCATCCAATGAGGAGCGAAAGAGGCTCCAACCGTCGAGGTCTTCATCACACGCCTTTCATCGATCGCGGTTCAGCACAAGATTCGCCCCGTCGAAGGCGATGTCGCTCCGAGAGTCGCAATCCGTCAGCCCAACCCACTCGTCACGGCACTCCGCCTTCCTCTTAAAACCCGCGGGCCTGGCGGATGTCATCCATCGTCCGCAGTTCATACCCAATTCCGGTGTAGTCCAGAGCCGAGCACAAGGCTCGCATCGCGACGCCCAAACCGTCCGGCCCGCTGAACCCACCGAACTGTCCGCCCCCTTTCAGGTGCGGTTCGAGTTCCAGGAAAAACCCAGGTGCACCCAAGCGTTGCATCCGCGAGGTCAGCTGGGGCAGGTGGTTTCGCAGGTCGCGGAAGATCGCCTCATGTCCCGAATCGCCGATGTTGGCGGGGACAAAGTTCTTCAGCCGCTCTTCATCGACGACGCCGGTCCAATCGAGGGTCGTGTCGACTTTGTAGTCCTTAATATGGATCCAGCCGATGTGATCTCGCATCGCCACGAACTCGGCCAGTACCTGCCTGGGAGAGAGGTTCTGGCAAGTGAGGTTGCCGGCATCGAAGATGCACACCATGTTGTCGCGTTTCACCCGCTCGGCCAGCGCCGCGAGCAAATGACCGTTCTGCCCAATCAAGTTCGGCTCGACTTCCAAGCCGAAAATCATGCCCTGTTTCCCACACTCATCAACAATCGGTAGCAGCCGTTCGACTGCCTGGTCGACATACTTCCACGGGTCTTCGCCCGCGGGATGGTAGAACGAAAAGCCGCGAATCAGCTTGGCGCTGAGCCCCTTCGCCGCTCGTATCGTGCGGGCAACTTCACCGCCGAGATAGTCGGCGGGAGCGACGTACTTATTGTGGGAGCTGTCAGCCACGTCGAGCAGTTTCACCTTGCCGATGCGAGACCCGATACTGGTGACCGACACTCCATAGTCAGCGTGCATCTGGGCCAGCTTGGCGAGGTTCGCATCCGAAAGTTCGGTGACATGCTCCACCTGACCCGTCCCGGGAACATCAATGAACCGAGGGCTGTAGTACTTGAGGCCGATCGCAGCCAGAGCAGTCATCTGCTCGATGGCAGTCTTGAACCGGGCGCCTTCATCGGCGAAAGCACTCAGGATGATCGAGGGGTTCTGAGGCATGGGGTTTGTCTCGCAGTCAAGTTGAGTCTCAAGGACATCACGAATGGGAGTAAGGCCGGAGTCTGGCCGCTGGGTCCGGACGAGGCCGACTTGAGCGTCCAACTTGTCTCCGGCCCACTGCTGGGTTCGTGAAGCAGTCTAGCCCCCGATTCTGAGGCGTCGCAGCCGGGCACGCAAGCGAGTCACTTGGTAGGCCGTGGAACCACGCGGTAGACCTCTAACAAGACGACACTCGCTTGACCTTGCGGGTCGGGTTGCTGAAGTTCGGGAGCCCAGCGCAGGACTTCGTCGCGTTTCTCCTGAGCCAGATCCTCGAAACGAATCACCGGCGAGCGAATATCGCGAGTCAGTACGCCCGCATCGACGAGAGCCTGGAACCGAGCGGGATGCACGAAATCGGTGTACCGATAAGTGGTGCGATACCGAAGTATCTCGCTCCAGTTCACGACGACGTGGGTGATGCCGCGAGCATGCCAGGCTTCGAGGATGTCTTTCGCCGGGCGGAGTAGTTGGTCTTTCGCAGCGGTGGTCGGCTGGGCGGCGCTACAGTCCCTCTCGAAGATCGAGTGGTCGAAGACGGTGTTGTATTCGTACGGGAAAGCCGCGTCGAACATTTCCGCTTCCCCCACGAAGAGTACTTTGTCAGTCGGGGCGAGTCGCTGACTTTCGACCAGGGCGATGCAGGGAGTTTTGACCAGTTCACGGAGGGACTGCATCTCCATCAAGTACGAATTGTTCCCGCCCAGTGGACTGGTCGCCAGAGCGAGGTTAAATAGGACCACGCCAAAGACGGGAATCGCGATCACTCCACGCAAGACGAAGTACACCTCACCCGCGCGGTTCGGCATGAACTCCTCGACCGACTCCCACAACGCAGCCAGTCCCGCCCCCGCCAGCAGGCTCAGCAAAGGCAACATCGGCACCCAGAACCGGTCGATGCGGTGCGTGAGGAACTGCCAGGTGAAGAAGAGCCAGAGTGAGTACGCGACCGCGAGCCAGAGAACGCCCAGGGGTAGCAACCCTCGGGCTTTGAGGGCGCGAGATCGCCAGATCGCGAACACCGCCGCCACTGCCAGCGACAGATACAACGCCGACTGCCAGTCACTCCCCAGAAACACATCCCACAGCCGGTCGCGCGTGTCTCGCACGATCCATTCGGGCCCCGTAATGTCCTTCAGCGGCAGCGGATGCCCGGCCTTCCATTTGGCGTTCGACGCCTCATCCCAGTCGGCCCCTCCGAAGACCGAGTAGAGCAGGGGATAGACAGGGTTCCCCGTCTCGCACAGGTTCTTGCCCAGCCACGGGCCAAAGGTCAGCAGCACGCCCAGGGAGTAGAGCCAGCCGAGGCGGATGATACGGGTAGGACGGGCTTTCCAGCCCGTCCCTTGCGACGCTTGAACCGGCAAAAGAGGGACGGGCCGGAAAGCCCGTCCTACGATCAGCCCCCCCAGCGGAATCACCACTGTCAACACTGCCGGGTACTTACACCCCGCAGCTGCTCCCGCGAGGATGCCGGTGAGCAGCGTCCAGCGGCGGGCCGCGCGTGGCTCGGTGGACTCGATCGCTCGCAAGGCTGCGAAGAACGCCGCGAAGAGGAAGCACGCGAGGCCCCCCTCGGCATAGGCGATTATCGAGATGCGGTAGACCCACGGGCATGTCAAATGGACCAATACCGCGAACCACCCCGCAGTCGTCCCGAGCCAACGCCGAGCTGCCACGAACAGCCCCAGTGCGGTCAGCGGAGCGAATGCTGCGAGAACCGCTTGCCCCGCTAGTGCCCCCGAAAACCAGTCCCGCTGCAGCACCATCCCGGCGAGGCACAGCATCTCGGTCAGGAACGGAAAGCTGGTGTACACATTGTGCGGGAGCATCTCGACCCGCCCCCGCAGATAGAACTCCTTGGCCCCTTCGAGGTGGTACTCCTTGACATCGAAATCGTTCGGCGGTTGAAGCGACCCGAGCAGCATCGCAAGGAGAAACGGAGCAATCGCGATGGCACAAGCGATGCCGATCCCCGTCCACACCCGCCCCGTCGAACAGACAATCCTGTCTGTTCCCCCCCTCCGCTCCCGCCACCAACTGATCCCCTGACACGCCCACGGCCCCAGCCCCAGCACCGTCAACACCACCACTGACAACTCACCAAACAATCCCAATAGAAGCGTCAGCGTTCCCCAAATCGCAAGACCAACAACGAGTGACCAGTACCCCTGTTCGACGCGATCTCCCCACTCCGCACTCGGCAGCAGACGACGCACCGCCAGCCGTCCCCACCCCCAAGCGAAGAGCAGAATGACAGCTGCCACTCCCAGTGGGGCGATTCGCTCGGCGAAGAACCGCCACCCCGACGACGCTGGCGGCGGCTGGTTCGGGGCCACCGTCGGAGCGACGTACTCCCCCAGCAACTCCGGGATCGCCAACCAGATGTCGAGCCGCTTGATGTCAGAGTTGTTCTGCAAGTTCTCCGACGAGAACCACACCACACCCCCATAGATCGCCGCCACCGCCAGCCACCAGCCGGTCGCCAAGTGCATCAACCGGCGACTGCGGGACGTGTTCGCGACGGGTGGGGTCATGTGCGGATCAGACGATTAATGAACGTGCCGAAGCTCGACATCGCCAGAAGAGAAGGCAGGGTGACCCCGACGCTGCTTTGAGCGTCTGGATTGCGGAGCAACAAGAGGCTAACAGTGTGGCACATCGATGGGAATGATCCTCCTGCTCCCGCGTCACCCAGACGTGCAAAGCCACGCCCGGGCCACCCCGCCCGACCTAGCTGTGATTGTAAGACGATGTTGCTACAGCATCTGAATGAGCCGGTCGTAGTCGGCGTGGGAGCCGATGAAATACCAGATCACTTGGTCATGAGATCGGATACAGACGGCTCGCCAGTCGATGCCGATTCTCACTGAGAATATCGGACGGGTCGCATGAATTTGCTTGAATTGGAGACTCGCATGCCACGGGTCGCGCGCCCACAGTTCGTACGTCTCGCGAGCCTGTTTTTGGATGTGCAAGGGCAAGTCGGCCAAAAGCTGTCGAAAACGTTTACTGGTTCGGGAAATCACGTTCGAGATCCAAGGGCCGTGTCTCGCCCGCCTCGAACTCACGCAACGCTTCGTCCGCGAGTTGCGATAATTCGCCTTGCGATCCCCCAAACGCCTGCGACCACTGTTGCTGAGACCGAAGTTCGGCCAGAAACAGCGACGCTAACGCATCCTGCTCGGTCTCGGGCAGCTTGGAGGCTTCGGCAAAAACGTGTTCTAAAAGTTGCGTCATGAACCAATGGTATTTGGAACAAGTGCCCGTGGTCAATCGGATGTTGGAACCTCGTTCCCACCCAGACGCTGCTTTGAGCGTCTGGGTTGCAAAGCAACAAGAGGCTAACAGGGTGGCACATCGATGGGAATGATCCTCTTGTTCCCGCGCCACCCAGACGAGCAAAGCCACGTCCGGGTCACCCCCTCACAACGCCTCGGTAGGCCAGCGCCATGCCGCACTGTGAGTTCTGAAGGGAGGGCGAAGCTCCTGCTGAGCCGCTGCCGAGGTGGACGCTGTCTGGCACGAGCGGCTCAGCGGGAGCTTCGCCCTCCCGAGGGAGGGGCGTGCCGCTCGCCGGGGAGAGGAGCAGACTGGATTGTCTGCCCTACGGAGGCGCTACACGTTCTTCCAGCTCCGGGTCGCGGCGCTGTCGAGGACGGCGTCGCAGACTTTTTGGGTTTCCAGGGCGTCGCGGAAGGTCGGGTGGCAGGGGGTGCCTTTGCCGAGGGCTTCCAGGAAGTCGGCGACTTGGTGGACGAAGCTGTGCTCGTAGCCAATTTGCAGGCCGGGGACCCACCACTTATCCATA
>Ga0105047_10015943_pt1 | contig 11815 bp, 11 predicted proteins | sample MAT04_FD_78384 | JGI IMG/M metagenome (GOLD analysis project Ga0105047, IMG submission 78384) | Freshwater microbial communities from Lake Fryxell liftoff mats and glacier meltwater in Antarctica - MAT-04 (megahit assembly) | ecosystem: Environmental > Aquatic > Freshwater > Ice > Liftoff... | reverse complement strand
GATCGTGAGATCGATCCCCTGCAGTGCCTTCACTGACAACTTACCCAGGGGGTACTCCTTTTCCACCGCGTCGAGCCGGACGATGTCAGCCATGGCGAGCGTTTTCGGCGCACACACCAGGACCCGTCAAGGGTTCGTCCAATAAGAAAGATTGCCTTGACCCAGGGAAGCACCGGGATGACCCAGAGGCATGGCGCCGAAGAAGAGAAATGGCCATGTCGTGCCCGCCGAGGAGCCGCGCCTGCCGGTCCCCGTGCCGCGCAAGAAGGCCAGCGAACAGTCCGGCGACGCGTCGCAGCCGAAGGTCCGCCGGGGCGCGGTCGAGCGCCGCACCCGCGAGACCGAGGTCAGCGTGGTGCTCGATCTCGACGGCGAGGGTCGCGCACGGATCGACACGCCTCTGCCGTTCCTGAATCACATGCTCGAAGCCCTGGCGAAGCACAGCCTGATCGATCTGCGGATCGAGGCCCGCGGCGACGTCGAGGTCGATCCCCACCACCTGGTGGAAGACGTCGGCCTCTGCATGGGGCGCGCGCTGGTCGAGGCGGTCGGCGATCGCGCAGGGATGCGCCGCTACGGCGAGGCATCGCTCCCGTTCGACGAGGCGCTGGTGCGCTGCCACCTCGATCTCGGCGGACGCGCGGCGTTCGTCTACAAGGTCGAGGTCCTGGCGGGGCGCATCGGCAGCTTCGACGTCGAGCTGTGCGAGGTCTTTTTCCAGGCGCTCGCCATCGAGGGCCGCATGAACTTGCACCTGGTGAGTGAGTACGGGAAAAATCGCCACCACCTGGTCGAGGGTTGTTTCAAGTCATTTGCGCGCGCGCTGGAGCAGGCGGTGATGATCGATCCGCGCCGGGCCCACGACGTCGCTTCCACGAAGGGTATGTTGGATTAACAGATGCCGAGTTTCCGCGTCGCCGCCGCTGCCCTCAACCAGACCCCGCTCGACTGGGAGGGCAACCGCGCGCATAGCCTGACTGCGATCGCGCGGGCGCGCGCGGCGGGGGCGGAGCTGCTGTGCCTGCCGGAGCTCGGCATCACCGGCTACGGCTGCGAGGACATGTTCCAGTCGGCGGGCATCCTCGACACCGCGTGGGAGATGCTGGAGTCGATGCTCCCCGAGACGCAGGGGATGGCGGTCAGCTTCGGGCTCCCGGTGCTGCACACCAACGCGATCTACAACTGCGCCGCGCTGGCGGTGGACGGGAAGCTGGTCGGCCTGGTGCCCAAGCGCGCGCTCGCCGGCGACGGCATCCACTACGAGCCGCGCTGGTTCAAGGCATGGCCGAAGGGCATCGCGCGCCTGCACGGCGACCAGGACATCCCGATCGGCGATCTGATGTTCGACGTCGGCGGCGTGCGGGTGGGGTTCGAGATCTGCGAGGACGCGTGGGTCGCCGATCGCCCCGGGATCTCGCTCGCGCACCGCGGCGTCGACGTGATCTTGAACCCGAGCGCGTCCCACTTCGCGTTCAGCAAGCTCGATATCCGCAAGCGCTTCGTCATCGAAGGATCGCGGGCGTTCGGCTGCGCGTACGTCTACGCGAACCTGCTCGGCAACGAGGCCGGGCGCGCGCTCTACGACGGTGGGGCGCTCATCGCCAGCGGCGGGCGCCTGCTCGCCGCGGGGCCGCGCTTCTCGTTCGAGGACTGTGATCTCACCGTCGCGAGCGTAGACGTGCTGAAGACGCGGCTCTCGCAGGCGCGCACGAACAGCTTCCGGCCCAACCTGAGCGACGACGGCCCGAAGGTGATCGACGTGTCGAAGTCGTGGCGCGGCGGCGTCGAGCCGACCGTCGAGCACGCCCCGCTCCCGGCCTGGGAGAGCGGCCCGCACATCAAGGAAGAAGAGTGCGCGCGGGCGCTGGCGCTGGCCCTCTTCGACTACGCGCGGAAGAGCCGCTCGAAGGGCTTCGTGGTGTCGCTCTCGGGCGGCGCGGACTCCGCGCTGTGCGTGGTGTTGATCGCGGTGATGGCCGAGCTCGCGTCGAACGCGCTCGGTGTCGAGAAGGCGAGCAAGCGGTTCGGGCTCGAGGGCATCACCGATCGCCGGCAGTGGATGGAGACGATGCTCACGACCGCCTATCAATCCACGAAAAATAGCGGAAACGTGACCCGCGACGCTGCACGAACGGTCGCAAAGGCGGTCGGATCGCGGCACCTCGAGCTCGACGTCGATGGCCTGGTCGACGGCTACATCAAGCGCATCGAGCAGGCGCTCGAGCGCAACCTCACCTGGGCCACCGACGACGTGCCGCTCCAGAACGTGCAGGCCCGCGTGCGCGCGCCGAGCGTGTGGATGCTGGCCAACCTCTCGGGCGCGCTGTTGCTGGCGACTTCGAATCGATCGGAAGCCGCGGTCGGCTACGCGACGATGGATGGGGACACGGCGGGCGGCCTGGCGCCGATCGCGGGGATCGACAAGGCGTTCATCCTGCGCTTCCTGCGCTGGATGGAGACCAGCGGGCCAGAAGGCGTGGGGCCGATGCCGGCGCTGAGCGTGATCACCGCGCAGCAGCCGACCGCCGAGCTGCGCCCGCCGGATCAGGGGCAGACGGACGAGAAAGATCTGATGCCCTACGTGGTGCTCGATGCGATCGAGCGGCGCGCGATCCGCGACAAGGAGATGCCGATCGAGGTCTGGGAGGGTCTGTGCGCCGAGATGCCGTCCCAGACGCCGGCCCAGCTCGCGCTGTGGGTGGAGCGGTTTTTCCGGCTGTGGTGCCGGAACCAGTGGAAGCGCGAGCGCTATGCGCCGTCGTTCCACCTGGACGACGAGAACCTCGATCCCAAGACCTGGTGCCGCTTCCCGATCCTCTCCGGTGGGTTCGAGCGGGAGCTGGCGCAGCTCCGGCAGCGCGTCGGCTCTTGACCTTGGGTACGGCGAAAACTATCCGTCGGACGATGTTTCGTTTCTCCGCTCTCGCGCTCATCGCTCTCACGTACGCGGGCACCGCGTGCACCGAGGAGCCGAAACAGCCGGCCATGCCGCCGCCGCCCCCCCAGAAGTCCGCAGCTCCGGTCGAGGCGGCCCCGGTCGCCACGGCCGCGGCCGGCGCCGGTGATCCGGCGATGGTCGAGGCGACCCAGCTCTTCGCCGCGCGCTGCGCTGCGTGCCACGGCAAGGCGGGCGCCGCCGATGGTCCGGTCGCCGCCGCGCTGACCCCGAAGCCGCGCTCGTTCGCCGACGCGGAGTGGCAGAAGAGCGTCACCGACGAGCACATCGAGAAGGTCATCCGCGAAGGCGGGCCCGCGGTCGGGAAGTCGCCGATCATGCCGGCCAACCCGGATCTGAAGGACAAGCCGGCGGTGATCACGGCGCTCCGCTCGATCGTGCGCTCGCTGGCCAAGCCCGCGCAGTAAGCGGGGGCGATCATTTCGTCCGTTGAATGACATTCACCTGAACTCCGCCTCACCATTAGGCGATGAGCTCGAAGCAAGACCGATGGCGATCGAGACGCCACTTTAGTGCAGTAATTCAAGCCTCGATCGTGGCGCTGACAGCGGTGCCAGTCATCGCGCACGCGCAAGACAGTCCTGATCGCGTCGAGACTTCGTCGACCAGCACGATGACCATCGCGCCGCCACGGGCCGAGGTGGCCGAGCCCGTGAAGACCGAGGTGTTCACGGCGGACACGCTCGATTCACGCGGCTACGCGAACGACCCCGAAGGCGTCACCGGCGGCGACGTCGCGCTGTTCCTTCCGCGGCTGGTGTTCACGCCGATTCGCTGGGTGCTCACCGGCGTCTACTGGCCCGTGCGCGGCACGCTCGAGCTCTTCGAGGAGCACGAGGTCGTCGGCCACGTGATCGACTTTCTCTACAACGACGAGCGCACGGCGGCGATCGTCCCGAGCATTTCGCTCTTCTCGAAGAGCGGCATCACGCTCGGCGCGACGGCGTTCCACAAGGATCTGTTCGGCCACGACGAGCGGATCTCGGCGACCGCGAAGTTCCTCGGCGCGGTGGTGCAGTCGTACGAGCTGGAGTTCACCGCCAATCACCTGGGCGGCACGTTCCTCTGGCTCGAGACGCAGTTCCGCTACGACAAACAGCCCGACATCCGCTTCTACGGCCTCGGCAACCCGCCCCAGGTGACCGGCTCGCCGATGAACCTCGATCCCTACGCCGCGAACATCGAGACGCACTACCAGCAGGAGCGGATCCTCGGGCGCATGCGCGTCGGCACGATCATCGATCTCGGCGTCGGCGAGCTGCGCATCGGCGGCTCGGCGATCTACAACCACCGCCGCTTCGACGGCGCCGCGGACAGCGCCAAGGACCGCTCGCTCGCCGGGACCTACGACACCAACCGGCTGCTCGGCTTCGCCGACGGCACCGATCTCGTCGAGGCCACCGCCGACCTCATCCTCGATCTGCGCGCCACGCACGCGCAGACCTCGCGCGGCATATACCTCGAGGCGTTTTTCGGCGGCGTGCCTCCGCAGGGCCAGTACGACTATCTGCACTGGGGCGCCGAAGCGGTCGGCTACATCGATCTCTTCCACGGGACACGCGTGCTCGCGCTGCGCCTCGCGATCGAGGCGGTGGAAGGCGGAAACGACGACATCCCGTTCTTCGCGCTCCCCAGCCTCGGCGGCGCCTACCGGCTGCGCGGGCACGACTACGACGCGTTCCGCGACGAAAAGTCGCTGCTCGGCACGCTGGAGTATCACTACCCGATCCACAAGATCCTCCAGGGCGTGCTCTTCTTCGACGCGGGACGGGTGTCGCCCGACTACGACACGCTGTTCGTGGGCGGTGGGCCGAACCCCTGGCGCTTCGGTGGTGGCGGCGGGCTCATCCTCTCCAGCGCGGAGGCCGACATCCTGCGCATCGACATCAGCTACGGCGACGGCCTGTTCATCTTCCTGAGCACCGACTCGCTGGCCGGCTCGTACCGGCGACGGGCGGAGAAGCTATGAAACGCGTGTTACTGCTCCTCCCCCTGTTCGCCTGCGCATCGCAGCCGCTCTTCGTCGATCGTCCGATCGCGTGGGCGGTGAGCGACGATCGCAGCATCTCCGAGCCGGAAGAGCGCGAGTATCGTCGCTACGCGTACTTCACCGATCTGTTCCTCTTGCGGCGCAGCACGCGCGCGCTCGAGCTGAACACGTACCAGCCCGCGGGCGGTATCAACGCGCTCGAAGAGGTTCCCGACTCCAGCTGGTTCAACAACCGCATCGGCGTGCGCGACGTGTCGCCCGAGGAGGCGGTGCGCGGCGTCGAGAAGAACGGCCCCCCGGTGCTGCCGTGGACCGTGGTCGGCGGCAAGTACTCCGGCGGAAATCCAGGCTTCGTCGCCAAGGACGCGACGGGCCGGAAGTTCGTGGTGAAGTTCGACCGTGCCGAGAACCCCGAGCAGCAGACGGCGACGGACATCATCGTCGGACGGCTCTTCTGGACGCTCGGCTACAACGTCCCGGCCGACTACATCAGCGTCTTCTCTCGCGAGCAGATCACGATGGAGCCCGGCTCGAAGATCGGTAAGCCGCTCGAGGGCAAGGTCGACATGACGATCGAGGACGTCGAGCGCATCCTCGCGACCTCTCCGAAGCGCATGGACGGCAAGTACCGGGCGATCGTCAGCGAGCACTTGCCCGGAAAGCCGATCGGCGGCGTGTCACCGGAGGGCCTCCGCGAGGACGATCCCAACGACGTCATCCCGCACGAGCAGCGCCGCGAGCTGCGCGCGATGAAGGTGATCGGCGCGTGGGTCAACCACACCGATATGAAGGAGGACAACACGTTCGACGTGTACGTCGAGGAGAACGGGAAGAAGTTCGTGAAGCACTACTTCATCGACTTCGGCGAGGCCTTTGCGGCGCACGGCTCCGAGCAGAAGCGCATGGAGGACGGCTACGAGCACCAGTGGGACTGGGTCGCGCAGCCGCTCGGCTTCTTCACGCTCGGCCTGTGGGTGCGGCTCTGGGAGCACCTCGAGCAGACGCCGTGGCCGTCGGTCGGGGCGTTCACCTGGGAGCACTTCGATCCCGAGGACTGGCACGAAGCCTATCCGTACTGGCCGATCATGGACTCGGGCATGGAAGACTGGTTCTGGGCGGCGAAGCTGATCATGCGCGTCGACCAGCCGATCATCGAGCGCATCGTCCAGGAGGCCCAGCTCTCGGTGCCCGAAGCCGCGCAGCACCTGGTGACGACGCTGGTGAAGCGCCGCGACATGATCGGCCGCACGTACATCGAGAAGCTCACGCCGCTCGACAATCTCGAGGTCGCCGACGGCAAGCTCTGCGCGACCGATCTCGGCGTGAAGTACGGCTTCGTGAACCAGGCAACGGCCGCGCTCGATGTCATCGACGACGATGACGACGTGGTGTCCACCGCCGCGGTGGGGACCGATGCCCGCGTCTGCGTGCCGGCGCCGACGGGCGACGCGTACACGGTCGTGCGATTGCAGTCGCGCCGCAGCGACGACGACCGCCCGCCGATGCAGGTGCACATGAAGGGCGGAAGAATTCTCGGGATCGTGCGCTACGAGCGCTGATCGGCCGTGCGCGCTGGCGACGGCCGCGTCGGGCACGGGCACCACGCGCGCGAGGCGCTCCAGACGATCGCCCAGCTCCGCTGCGCTCTGGGCGAGCACCGTGACGTGGCCGATCTTGCGGCCGAGCCGCGGCTCCTTGCCGTAGAGGTGCAGGCGCGCGCCGGGGATCGCCAGCACCGCTTCGGTGGGCGGCGGCGTGCCGATCAGGTTCACCATCGCGACCGGGCCGTGCGCCGCCGTGCTGCCGAGCGGGAGGCCGGCGACCGCGCGCAGGTGGTTCTCGAACTGGCTCGTCTCCGCGCCCTCGATCGTCCAGTGCCCGCTGTTGTGCACGCGCGGCGCCATCTCGTTCGCGACCAGCGTGTCGCCGACCTGGAACGTCTCGAGCGCCAGCACGCCGACGTAGCTCAGCGCCTCCATCAGCCGCGTCACCGCGACCGCCGCCTGCGCTTCGAGCGTGGCGTCCAGCTTCGGGGCCGGCGCGATGGAGGCGATCAGGATGCCGCCGACGTGGTGGTTCTCGACGAGCGGCCAGCGGCGGATCTCGCCCTCGGCGCTGCGCACCGCGAGCACCGAGAGCTCGCGCGAGAACGGCACGAACTTCTCGAGGATGAGCGGCCAGCCGCCCAGGCGCACCCAGGCCTCGTCGACATCGCTCGGCGAATGGAGCACGAACTGCCCCTTGCCGTCGTAGCCGAAGCGGCGCGTCTTCAGCACCGCCGGACAGCCGAGCTTCGCGACGCCGCTCTCCAGCTCCTCGCGCGCGTCCACCGAGACGAAGTCCGGCACCGCGATCCCGTGCGCGCGGAAGAATGACTTCTCCGCGACCCGCTCCTGCCCGACCGTGAGCGCCTGGAGCGAGGGATGGAGCGGCATCCGCGAGGCCATGATCTCGCCGGCCTTGATCGGGAGGTTCTCCAGCTCGTACGTCGCGCGCTCGCAGCCCTCCGCCAGGCGACCGAGCGCGACCTCGTCGTCGAACGCGCCGACCACCAGCTCCGCCACCGCGCCCGCGGGCGCCTTCGACGAGGGATCGAGGCAGCGCACGCCGAGGCCCAGCGGGTGCGCCGCGAGCGCGAGCATGCGACCGAGCTGTCCGCCGCCGAGGACCGCGATCTTCACGGCTGAGACCTCGGGTCGACCCTGGGATCGACCCTCGGATCCAGATCCGCGAGCACCTTGTCGGTCTGCGCTTTGCGCCAGGCGTCGAGCCGCGCGCGCACGCCCTCGTCCTGCTGCGCGAGGATGGCCGCGGCGAAGAGCGCGGCGTTGATCGCGCCGGCCTTTCCGATTGCGAAGGTGGCGACCGGCACGCCGCCTGGCATCTGCACGATCGAGAGCAGCGAGTCGAGGCCCTTGAGCGCGTGTGACTCGACCGGAACGCCGAGCACCGGCACCGCGGTCTTCGCCGCGATCATCCCGGGCAGATGCGCCGCGCCGCCCGCGCCGGCGATGATCGCGTTCAGGCCGCGCGCGCTGGCGGTCGCGGCGTACTCGAACATCGCGTCCGGCGTGCGGTGCGCCGAGAGCACCCGCACTTCATGCGGTACGTGCAGCGTCTGCAGCGTCTCCGCGGCATGGATCATCGTCGCCCAGTCCGAGCGCGATCCCATCACGATGCCCACGCGGACGTTCCCGGCGATGCCCACCCGAGCGCTCATCAGAAGGCTTCGCGCTGACGGTTCTCGTCGTCGCTCTGCACCAGCTGGTCGACCATGTGCGCGATGCGGATCGCCTCGAGCACCGACTTGTGCATCCACTGGTTCTCGCTGCCATCGGCGACGCGCCCCGCGATGATGTACGCGGCGTAGATCGCCGACGCGGATCGCGAGACGGCCATCTCGCTCGCCTGGAGCTTGAGCATCACTTGGTCAGCCACGGCGCTACCTTGGCGCAACTCTGGAGGCGGCGCCAGCGGTGCGCTCGGCGAAGCCGCGCCACGCATCGGACAGCTCGACCCACCCCACGACCTCGACGATCGCCGCGCGATCCTCCGACACCATCGCGCCGGCGCGCTCCTCGAACAGGCGCTCGCCGGCGGTCTCGCTGATGACCCAGCCGCCCTCCGTCGGGCGCTTCGTACCCGGGCCCAGGATCGTGTGCAGCTCTTCCCGGGACGTCACCGGGACCACCGAGACGCGCACCCACGCCGGGCCCTCGAGGATGCTGCCGAAGCGCTGGCTGGTGGGCGTCGGATCGCCGGTGATCGGTCCATCGAAGCGATCGCGGCGGGGCATCGCCGGCACGTCCAGCGCGACCCCCTCGATCTCGACGCGCACCACCTCGGGCGCCTGCCGCAACACCCACGGACGACCGCTGGCCAGCGCGGCGACGAGCGATCCGAACAGCACCGCGCCCGCGAGGATCCCCGCCGCGCGCATGCCGATCGACGTCGCCCGCGGCGAGAACGACGCGTCGTCCCAGCGCGGCAGCCCGCGGCGCAGCACCAAGAAGTACACCAGCGCGCCGACGATCCCGCCGCCGAAGTGGCCGGCCATGTCGATGTTCGGGCGGAACGAGACGATGACGTTGAGCACCAGGTTGGCGATCGCCGCGCTGCGCGCGCCCTTCTTGAGCGCCTCGGGCAGATCGCCAGCGGGACCGAAGGCCTGCACGGCCTGCGCGCCGAGCACGCCCCAGAGTCCGCCCGACGCGCCGACCGAGAGCCCGCCGCCAAAGAAGTATGTCGCGATGCCGCCGCCGAGCACGGCCGCGGTGATCAGCACCGCGAACCGCGACGCGCCCAGCAGCCGCTCGGTCCACGCGCCGAGCGCCCACAGCACCCAGCCGTTCAGCAGGATGTGGATGAAGCTGCCGTGCAAGAACGCGAGCGAGACCAGCCGCCACACCTCGCCGTCCGCGATGTGCTCCCGCGACAGCGCGCCGAGCCGGATGATCACCGGCGTCTTCGAGGGGCCGCCGAGGAAGAGCTCGATGCCGAACATCACCGCGATCAGCGCGAGGAACACCACCGTGAACTTCGGGACCGAGCCGCGCACCGTCTCCTGGAAGCGCTCGAGCGTCGCCGACTCGACCGCGCTCTTGGTGATGTCGGCGGCGATCTTGGCCTCGGCGCGATCACGATCGACGGTGCTGGGAACGCCGCGCGCGATCAGCTCGCCCAGCGGCCGCCGCCCGTGCCCGCCGCCGAGCGACTCCCAGTGGTAGCCGTCGTCGGTGACGTGGTGCAGATCGACCAGCATCTGGCCCTCGATCTGCGGGCGCACGCCCTCGATCGCCGGCTCGATCTGCACCGGGCCACCGATGACCGCGACCTCCAGCAGCGGCGTTCGCACCGCCTGCGCCAGCGACAGGATGCGCTTCGCGACCTCTGTGAATCCCTCCCCGCCCCGGACCACCGCGCCCAGCTTGTCGTGCCCGAAGCGGACCAGGAGGAAGTCGTAGCCGCGTGCAAGCGCGGTCACTTCGGGCTCGAGCGCGAGGGCCCAGGCCGCTCGCTCGTAGACGGGCTCGAGTGCCAACGCCCGCAGACTACATGGAATTTGGCGCCGCCGTGTAGTCCTTCGGCGCACCGACCAACGCCGGACGCAGAGTTGAAAGGATGGCGATCTCGCGCTAAGAGGCGCCATGAACATCACCAAAGTCGCTCTCTCGCTCGGAATCACGATGGGCCTCGCCGCTTGCGGCGGCGGTCCGAGCAAGGACGAGGCGCGTACCGGCTACGCGCTGGCCGCCGGCCTCGCGACGGGGCTCGCGCCGATCGCGCGCTCGCAGATGGGCGCGGCGCTCCGCTCGACCGCGACGGTCCCCGGCACCTTCTGCCCGGCGGGTGGCGATGTGTCCTTCACCGGCACCGGCAACGGGTCGTCGTACGACCTCACGTTCGCGTTCAACAGCTGCAACCTCGGCGCCGCGGTCTTCGACGGCAGCTGGCACTTCACCGGTGACGCGACGACCACCAAGATCGTCGGTGGCGTCTCGCTCGAAGGCCAGAACTTCGGTTTCTCCTGCGACTTCGACCTGAGCGTCACCGGCCAGGCCATCAGCGGAACCGCCTGCGGCTACACCGTGGCCGAGCTCAACGCGACCGGCGGCTGATTTCGCCTCCGGCCTTCCCACCCCCGCGCCCCTGCGCTAGATCGCAGCGGTGAAGCTCGCGAACAACCCCCTCGTCCAGCTCTCCCAACTCGGACAATCGGTGTGGCTCGACTTCATCGAGCGGCGCCTGCTCGAGAGCGGTGATCTCCAGAAGCTCGTCGACGACGACGATCTGCGCGGCCTCACCTCGAACCCCGCCATCTTCGAAAAGGCGATCGCCGAGAGCCAGGACTACAGCTCTGCCCTCGCCGAGCTTGCTCTGAAGCACGAGGGCGACGCGCGCGCGGTCTACGAGGCGCTCGCGGTGCGCGACATCCAGGACGCCTGCGACGTGCTCGGTCCGGTCTACCGCGCGACCAAGAAGCGCGACGGCTACGCCAGCCTCGAGGTCTCGCCGCGACTCGCGCACGACACCGCCGGCACCATCGCCGAGGCCCGCCGCCTGTGGGCCTCGGTCAACCGCCCCAACCTCATGGTGAAGGTACCGGGGACGCCCGAGGGGCTGCCGGCGATCCGCCAGCTGATCGAGGACGGCATCAACATCAACGTCACGCTGCTCTTCGCCGAGGCGGTCTACGCCGAGGTGGCCGAGGCATTCCTCTCGGGCCTCGAGGCGCGCGCGGGCGCGGGCCGGCCGATCGATCACATCGCCAGCGTCGCGAGCTTCTTCATCAGCCGCATCGACTCGATGATCGACGCGCAGCTCGAGAAGAAGAAGGCCCCCGAGGCGCTGCGCGGCAAGGCGGCGATCGCCAACGCCAAGCGCACCTACGTCCGCTACGGCAAGATCTACAGCGGGTCGCGCTGGGACGCGCTCAAGGCGAAGGGCGCGCAGACCCAGCGCCTGCTCTGGGCCAGCACCAGCACCAAGAACGCGAGCTACCGCGACGTCATCTACATCGAGGAGCTGATCGGGCCGGACACCGTGAACACGATCCCGCCGGCGACGCTGGCGGCGTTCCGCGATCACGGCGTGGCCAAGCGAACGATCGATGTCGATATCGCGCGTGCGGACAAGGAGCTGGCCGATCTCGCCGCGGCGGGCATCTCGCTCGATCAGGTGACCGCCGATCTGCTCGCCGATGGCCTCGCGAAGTTCGTCGATCCGTTCGACAAGCTGCTCGCCGCCGTGACCCGCCGCGCGCGTGAGGTCGAGGTGCCTGCGACGCGCAACCCCGGCACGCGCTCGCTCCCCGCGGCGCTCGAGGCCGACGTGGTCGCGCGGCTCGACGCCTGGCAGAAGGACGGCGG
>Ga0105047_10015942_pt1 | contig 11815 bp, 8 predicted proteins | sample MAT04_FD_78384 | JGI IMG/M metagenome (GOLD analysis project Ga0105047, IMG submission 78384) | Freshwater microbial communities from Lake Fryxell liftoff mats and glacier meltwater in Antarctica - MAT-04 (megahit assembly) | ecosystem: Environmental > Aquatic > Freshwater > Ice > Liftoff... | reverse complement strand
TCCATATCTTTTACCTTTGCTGCGATGGCGCGATAAAGTTCAGGCTCAAGGGTGGAATCAATTAATGGCAGACGATTTTTCGTGCTCCAAACAAAGTGATAATGAAGTTTCCAGTATGGCATGGATGATTTTTCTCATGGAGTGCAGTGCAGGCTACCCATATCTTTTGATTTACTTATGCTTCTTGCCTTCAAAATAATTGGCGCTCGCCGCATACAGCAGGAATACCCCGATCATGATAAAGAACACAGCTTGCAATCCCAGAAAGCGATATTGAATGAGTCCAAAGCCTGCGAACAGCACGCCAACCAGACCATAAAAGATGGCATTGCGCATGTAAGATGAACTGATTCGCTTGGATTGAAATAAATTGCGCGCCGCGAGCTGTCCCAATTGACGGACTTCATCTTCGTGACGGTGAGTGCAGGCAAGCACATCGTCAACGATGGCGGCGCACTCGGCGCACAGTCCGCGCTGACAGTATTTACATAGTCCAATGGCAGGTTTATCGGGGTGATAAAAACAATTCATACTTTTCCTCTTTTTACTTTTTACTTCTCACTCATTACTTCTTACTTCTTTACCACAGGATGTCTCAATACTGTCTTCATTTTATCAGGCGCGGCTTTACGCGGATCGCTGAGATAGATCTCGTGGTGTTTGCCGTTTGGACCTACATTATCCAGCAATCCATTTTCTTGCATGAATTCCTTCATGCGGTCAATCGTGACGGGTTCGGTGGCATACGGTCCGATGTGCATGGTTTGCACACACAAGCCTTCTTCAAAATATCCAAGTTTTACTTTGGAAAGAAGCGGCGAATCCCCTTTCTTCTTGCGGACTTGCTCACGGGCTTCCTCGAAGATTTCCTGTGTGATGACTTTGGGCTGCATAATCATCAGCGTGTAAAACCAATTGTCTTTTACAGTGATGTCGAAGAATCCATCCTCCACCCACCACAATCCCTCCAGCGCCATCACGGGATAATCAATCGCGTTCGTCTTGCGTTTTTTGAGCATGAACTTGAGCGTATACGAAAGTCCATATAGAACTTGCGTTGCTTCTGCAAATAGGGGGAATGTGCCAGGAGCCTGTCCTTTTTCAATTTCACCGTCCACCATGGCGAATTGCAGGTTTGACACTTGCACAGTTTCTATCTTTTTGGCTGAAGGTTGATACAGATATTTGTATTGTTTTTTGAGGTCAAGAATTTTCATTTCAATCTCCTTGGTTCATGTTGCATTGGCTCTTTTCAAAATTCGTTGTGCAAACAGCGTTAGCCCTCTCGATGGGATTTTCTTTTGGCTAAAATCCCAATCTTTCCAAGCCGTCCAGATGGATTCGGGGACAAAGCGCCCATCACCATCTGCTTTGGATTCGACGATGTTCAGCATTTCCTTGAAGCGCTTATCTTTCCTTGCCCATTTGAAATAGCTCAGCACATCCAGCACATGCAGGATGTCGTACCAGAATAGCGGCGCTTTGAGCTTGCGGAAATCCGTGCCCATGAAGAACATATACGGATGGACTTCCTTGCTTTTATCCCAGAGCGAGAGCAAAGTTTCCACGCCAATTTTTGCGGATTTGCCCTCCCGCAATTCTGGAACCTCAGCCAGCACTTTCAGCATCACCAACGTTGCGTATGGACAGGGATCATTCTTGCTTCCCGGTCCGCGGAATTTCCCCAACTCCGGCGAGACCGCGCAGGGCCAGCCGTTATCGCGGACAAGTCCATCCAGGTATTTGACCGCAGTTTGTACGCGCTTGTCGTCGCCCAATTCCATTTGGATCAGCGCAGATACCAGGATGGGCGCGTCGCACAACGCCCATGCCCATTCATCTTTTCCATTGCCGCCGAAATGGGATGGGATGTTCATGGTCAGTTGGAATGGTCCCTGTTCAGATTGATGCTCCATGATTTTGTTCGTTAATTTCTTTATCGAAGGATCGCTCACGCGGAAACCCAGATCCGCGATGAAAGCCAGTTTATGGAAAGGCTGGCTGGCAGATTTATGACTGCTGAGAACTGCTCCCGGCCAGCCTATCAACTCAGTTAGCAGGGATTGGATTTTTTCATCAGCCAGCAGTGCTTTGCGCGCACAGATGACTTGCGAGTCTTTTTCCGTTTGTCCCAGCAAGTCAAGCCGCGTTCGATATTCGATCTAGGGATCACCTTGCAGAAGCCATTCGACAGTTTTGTCGTTCATGAATGTTCTCCTTTTCTTCGTTACTCAACCTTCGCCTTTGTGGATGACATCTCTTCCATATTTTTCCTGCAACTGATCCACCACTTCCTGCAACTTACGGGACTTTTCGCTTCCTGCGTCCCACAGGCTGAGTTGACGTACTGGAGCGCCCAGCCCGCTGACGCCGACTCCGATCAACCTCACGGCTTGGTTCGGCTTGCGGATGGTTTTCATTAATCTGACAGCGGCGTGGAAAATTTCATCCTCGTTATCGGTGGATGTTGGCAACGTGACTTGTCTTGTGAGGGTCGTGAAATCAGACCAGCGGATTTTGAGCTTGACGGTTTTTCCAGCGAGATCATTTTTACGAAGTTGACGCGCCACCTCGTGTGCCTGTTCTCGCAGAGTCTTTTCAAGTGTTTTGTCGTCACGCACATCCACATTGAAAGTGATTTCCTGGCTGATGGATTTGGTTTCAGATTCGGTGACAATGGGACGATTATCTATTCCCTGTGCGTGACGCCAGAGGTCGCGTCCGTTTTCGCCGAAGAGATGTGTCATTTCATTTTCGGTCCAACGCGCAATGTCGCCGATGGTGTGAATGCCGAGTTCAGTTAACCTTGCGGATGTTTTTGGCCCCACGCCCCAGAGCATATCCGCAGGCAGGGGATTTAGGAATTTGGCTTCTTCGCCTGCGGGGACGATGGTCAAGCCAAATGGAGGTTCGTTCTTTTTCTTGTTTGATTTTTTGCCGACCTCGGTTGCAATTTTTGCCACGAGTTTGTTTGAGGCGATTCCTATGGAACTGGGTAAATGCAGTTCGTTTTTTATACCAGCTTGCAGGCTGAGTGCGATGCGTGCCGCAGGGTCGCTCATGTCTGAGATGTCGAGAAAGGCTTCGTCTATGGAAATCTGTTCGACCAGACCTGTCAAATTATGAAGCCTTTCCATCACTTGCTTTGAGACTTCGCTATATAGATGATGGCGCCCGGGGACGATGATGAGGTTTCTGCATAGTTGCAGTGCGCGTGACATGGGCATAGCGCTGCGCACTCCCACCGCGCGCGCCGCGTAGGAGCAGGATGCGACCACGCCGCGTTCATTTGGTTTGCCGCCCACAGCAAAAGGCTTGCCGCGCAGGGCAGGGTTTTGCGTTTCTTCCACTGAACAGAAGAAAGCATCAAGGTCTACATGAAGGATGGTGCGTGGCATGTCTGTGATTATAGTGTAAGTCACAGACATGCCGGGTTTCTAAAACCTGTCAGGTCTGGTTGGATATGGGAAAAACTTACCATGAAATTGCCCTATTAATATATTGAACATTCTCTTAAGAAAAGTTATACTAGAAGGGCGTATAGTCATAAGGAACTTTTTAGTTTTGTTTAACGTCATTATTATATATTGTTTAACACGGAGGAAGAAATGAAATTCATATCAAAATTTGCAACTGCCCTACTTTTACTCGCATTGATGCTGTCCATCATGCCTGCGGCTACGCAATCTGCACAAGCCGCGACATGTAATTGGGCGCAATTCATTGCTGATGTAACCGTCCCTGATGGCACAAATCATGCACCAGGGACCACTTTCAAGAAGACATGGCGCTTGAAGAATATCGGCACCTGTGCGTGGACCAACACCGATGTTTCTTTGATCTACGATAGCGGACAGAATATGGGTGCGTCCACTTCATATGCCATGCCGACCACTGTCAATCCCGGCAGTACTGTGGAGATTACAGTGGATATGACCGCGCCAAGTGCGGCGGGACATTATTTCGGTTATTACAAGTTCAAGAGCACATCAGGCGGCATGTTCGGCATTGGTTCAACCGCGAATAAATCTTTCTGGGTTGAGATTAATGTCGGTTCATCTTCCGGCACTGGCTATGACTTTACTGCGAAAGCTGCAGATGCCACGTGGACGGGCGGCGCAGGTGCGTTGACTTTCCCCGGCACCGAAGGCAATGCCAACGGTTTCGCCTTGAAGCAGGACAAGCCAAAACTTGAAAACGGAATTGAATCCGCTCAGGCTGGCTTGCTCTTTGTTCCGAACAATGTAACCAATGGTTATGTTCAAGCCGTCTATCCTGTGTTCAAAGTACAGAGCGGTGACCGCTTCCAGGCGACCATTGGCTGTGAATACGGCGCAACCACTTGTTATACGGCTTACCGCCTTGATTATCAGATTGGCACCAACGCGGTCAAGACCTTCTGGACCTTCCGCGAAAAATATGAAGGGCTGAGCTACAATGCCAACCTTGATCTGAGTTCACTGGCGGGTCAGGATGTGAAGTTCATCCTTGTGATTTCTGCCTATGGCTCGCCAACGGGTGACCGTGCTTTGTGGGTCAACCCGATCATTGCGCGCGCGGGCGGGACAGTATCCACACCTACACCCACACCGACGTTTACCGGAACACCGCCGACGCCCACGCCAACATTTACCGGAACACCACCGACGCCCACACCTACCAAAACTGCCACCTCAGTTCCGTCCACTTGTGACCGCGCGCAGTTCATTTCAGATGTCACCGTGCCGGATGGCTTCACTTTCCAGCCTAACGCCATTTTCAGCAAAACCTGGCGCTTGAAGAATGTCGGCTCCTGCACATGGACAAATTACAGTCTGATGTTCGACTCCGGCGAAAGGATGAGCGGACCTGATTCGGCGGTTATCCCAACCTCTGTGGCTCCCGGTCAAACCGTGGACATTACCATCAGCCTCACCGCTCCTGCAAGTGCCGGCACTTATCGCGGCTATTGGAAACTGAAGAATAGCAGCAGCGTTCCTTTTGGCATTGGCTCTGCAGGGACGAAATCCTTCTGGGTTGAGATCAAAGTGGCAGGCACGGCAGTGACTCCGGTGATCAGCGTAACGCCTGGCACACCCGTTGCACCTGCAACTCCGATTGCCGGCACAGTCTATGACTTTGCCGCAAACGTCTGCGCTGCCACATGGGTCAGCGGAGCTGGTACACAGCCCTGCCCCGGTTCCGATGGAAATGCAAGCGGTTTTGTCTTGATTGCCAACCCTTCAAGGTTGGAGAACGGCACAAACGACAACCGCACCGGCTTGATCACCGTCCCACAGCAAATTAACAACGGATACATTCAGGGCTATTACCCCACTTATAAAGTAAAGAGCGGCGATAAATTCCAAACCATCGTAAACTGCGAGAACGGCGCTACGCTCTGTAATGTAGTCTTCCGTCTGGAATATGTGGTTTCTGGCAGTTCAAATGTTCAATCCTTCTGGGGCTTTTGGGAAGTGTATGAAGGCAAATATTACACAGCAGATATTGACCTAACTGCACTGGTTGGGCAGGATGTCAAATTTGTTTTAAGTACGTATTCCAATGGCTCAGCAACAGGTGACCGCGCGCTCTGGGTCGGACCGATTATTTACAATGCGGGTTTTGTCCCAGCGCCAACAAATACAGCAACCGCAACTGCTACGGCTACAGTAGCCGCAACTGCTACAGCTACAGCTACCGCTACAGCGACAGCCACTTTTACTCCAACTCCAACCCCTACGCCAACCTTAACCCCAGTTCCGTAGTCAAGTAAATGAATCAAAAAGTTCCCATTGTTGAAAGACAATGGGAACTTTTTCTTTACGCAATCGCCTTTTTGAGAAAAGGAGATTTAATGAAACGCACCCTATTTTTGATATTGATCTTCCTCACAGCCTGTTCTGCGACGAAACTCACCCCCGCTTCCTATTACCCTCAAGTTAATCCTGCGATTCTGACAGCATCCCCTGCCCCGACACAGGTCGCCGCGCCTACATCCATGCCTGTCGAAACAGGATCAGGCTCAACGTCTGCAAAAGAAGCGGGCGAGTTATATTTTTTCCTGCAACCGCGGCAGGCAGGGGAGTCCATCCAACTGGCAAAAGTCTCTGGCGTTTGTGTGATCGATGCCGCGCAGTGTCCGCCGTTGCAAATTGTGAATGTCCCATTCGCGTTTAATTTTACGATCAACGCGTTAAGTTGGTCGCCGGATGGAAAGGTTGCTGCGTTCTCGTATTCAGATCATCCAAACGGCACGCCGACAAAATTATGGCTATTCGATGCCGCCGCAAACACATGGACTTCGCTCGCAGAATTCGCGTACATCGACCCGCCCTTCTGGTCGCCTGATGGCGCGTGGATCGCGTTTCTTATCCGTGATGGACTTGGTGGGGAGGATGTGTACGTGATCCATCCTGACGGTTCGGGGTTGAAAAAAGTCGGCGCAGACCTGCCCGCCGATGCGCGTCCGTACATTATGACTGGCTGGTATACCGACAAGGTGCTGATGCGTTCTGCATTAATTGCCAACCGGGTCTATCTTGTCAATGCAAATGATGGGCTTTCCCGCCCAATGTTTGACTCGCCATTAATCACGAATGTATTTGTCGCCGCGCCAGATGCCAGCCTGTTGGCGTATGATGAATTTGAATATAACAGCCCTACTCATGTTTTGAAGGCAGTCAGTCCGGATGGAATGAGTGGCTCAACTCTCGCAAACTTCACAGGCGGGAATTTATATCCCATCGTTTGGTCGCCCAACAGCCAGTGGATTGCCTTCAACTATTACAATCGTTTTATCAACGACATCCCCTATGCAGAAGTATACGTGGTCAGCCGTGACGGGAAAAACTTATACCCGGTATACAAAGGCACAACTATCGGTCACTTGATCTTCTCGCAAAATGGAAAATACTTGCTCGTCGAAGAAACCACATCTGTCACGGGCGGTCATTTGTTTTTGGTAAATCTCGCCACGTTGGAAACGAAAATATTGCAAGCCCCTGGGCTATCCACCGATTACGATTGGTACGCGCCTTCGTGGAGACCGTCTGCGCCATGAAAATTTATTTTCCCTGTCTCGCTGCGCTCATACTTCTTTTAAGTCTCTTTTCGTAACTACTCAGCCCCTGTCATTTCGAGCGGAGCGAGAAATCTCTTTTCGCTCGGAGCGAGATTTCTCGTCGCAAAAACCGCTCCTCGAAATGACAGGCTGAGCAGTTACGCGGTATCGCCATCGGCAGCGCTGCATTATTTTTAGGCGGACTGTTCGCCGTGATGACAAGCAAGAAACCGATCTAACAAATTGTATTTTTGATATTTGACTCCTCTCCACTTACGGCGTTACACTCAACCAAATCTATGAACCTGCTCTACACTCAGCGTGAGAAGAGCAGACCGCGAAACCTGGAGACTCTATGATCTTTTCAAACACTCCGCGCCCTGAGACGTTGAAATCTCTTGCGGATGTGAAACACATGCCGTTCTGGTTGGATGACCCGACGCGCCCCGAACCCGCATCCGCATTGACCGAAAGCATCACAGCCGATCTCGTTATCATCGGCGCAGGCTTCACAGGCTTGTGGGCCGCGCTAATTGCAAAGCAAACCGACCCTGCGCGTGATGTGGTTTTACTCGAAGCGGAGTCGGCGGGTAGCGGTGCAAGCGGACGCAACGGCGGCTTCGTGGCATCCTCGCTGGTCCATACCTTTCAAAATGGACTGAACCGCTGGCCGAAAGAACTCAAAAAACTTGTGGAACTGGGACACAAGAATCTGGATGGCATTGAAGAAACCATCAAGCAATTCAATATTGATTGTGATTTCATTCGTTCAGGCGAGATCAGCGTGGCAAACGAACCCCAACAAATTAATGACTTGAAAGAGGAGGTGGAAGAGTCTACGCCATATGGGGAGCATATTCAATTTCTCGATCAGGAGCAAGTCCGCGCGCGCGTCAACTCACCGACCTATCTTGCCGCAGTCTTTGATCCATTTGTGGCGATGGTCAACCCTGCGCGGCTGGCATGGGGTTTGAGGCGCGCATGCCTGGAAGTTGGAGTCCGCTTGTTCGAGGGCACCCAGGTCACAGCGTTGGAAGAGAAGCGCGACGCGAAGCGTGTCCTCGTCAAAACAGATTATGGTCAGGTCGAATCCAAAAAAGTTGCGCTTGCCACCAATGCCTTCCCGCCCTTGCTCAAGCGGCTTTTATTTTATGTTGTGCCTGTTTATGATTATGTTTTGATGACCGAGCCGTTATCAAAATCGCAGCGCGCTGAAATCGGCTGGCACGGGCGCGAAGGCTTGAGCGATAACGGCAATCAATTCCATTATTACAGTATCACACCTGAGGGTCGGATTCTTTGGGGCGGATACGACGCCATTTATTATCGGAATAATCAAGTGGCGCCGCACCTCGAGAATCGTCCCGCTTCCTTCGCCCGATTGGCTGAGCATTTCTTCCAAACATTTCCCCAGCTGACAGGGCTGCGCTTCACACACGCCTGGGGCGGCGTGATAGATACCTGCTCGCGTTACACTGCGTTTTGGGGCAAGGCATATCATGGCAAGGTCGCGTACTCGTTGGGTTACACGGGACTCGGTGTCGGCGCATCTCGTTTCGGCGCGCAAGTGATGCTGGATTTGCTGGATGATAAAAAGACTGAACGCACCGCATTGCAAATGGCAAAATCAAAACCGTTCCCATTCCCGCCTGAACCATTCCGCTCTCCGATTATTAATTTCACGCGCTGGTCGTTGGACCGTTCAGACCATAATCAGGGGAAACGAAATTTGTGGTTGAAGATTCTGGACGTGTTGGGGTTGGGGTTTGATTCGTAAGTTTTTAAAAGTGACAGTCACCTTTAAGGTGACTGTCACTTAATGATTTATTTTCTGGATTTCAAAAATTTCACCCCTGAAACACCGAAGTTAAGATTACCTTATGCCCAACTGGAATAAAAAATATCAGGATATTCTTGTCTCAATTCAAAGGAAACCATTTGAATATTGGTTTTATTTGTCGCTGTTGGGCCTCCTGTTCCTGTCCTACCTGATCATTGGATTTTTCGCAACGCGGATTTTCGAAAATGGGAATGTCCTTCGGGATGCAAATTTTGGGTTCAATCAACTCAAAGCATGGAGGTTCAGAGACTTTGCCTTTGTGCCGTTTATTTTTTTATTGATCCTGATTTTCTCTCGTCCACTAAAAACACGGATCGGACTCTTTTTTGAATGGCTGGAAAGCAAACCCTGGCGGGTTGAATTATTCATCGCCCTTTTCGCCATTGCCATGACCGCGATTTTTTTCATGTTTTCCACGAATTTCCTCAACAAAGACGGACGCTCCTTCCAGCGGAAATTTGGCCGCGACGTCCCCGCATTAGGCGCACATGTGACCCATGATGAAATGTGGGAACTTTACTTTCATTCGCGCTTTTGGTTTTATACCCATCAGTCTTTCGACTGGGACGTTCGGCTTTCCTACCGCGTCGTATCCAGTTTGATGGGTGGGGTCTTTGTGTACGCCTTGCTCAAATATGCACGTCAGCGATTTGGCGCAAGATGGTTTGCGCTGGCTTTGTTGATCTGCTCGGGCGGCTACATGCAGTTATTTTTTGGTGACGTGGAAAATTACACGATGACAGCGGTATTGATCTTTTTCTACCTCTGGTCTACGGATGGATACATCCAGGGAAAAAATTCTCTAGTGGTTTCTTCGCTTGTCCTTGCAATTGCATTGACCTTCCATCTTCTGAGTGGATTCTTCCTCCCATCTTTGGCATACTTGTATTTCCTGGCAATTCAGCGCAAACAATTCCGTTCTGTCATTTCAGGATTTATCCTTTCGGCGCTGATTATCGGGTTGAATTTCGTCTTCTTCTCCTATCATGGACTTCCAATTAGCAATCTCTGGACAAGCAGTTTTGCCTCTGGTCAGGGCGGGAGATATTCCGACTATTTGGTTTCGCCCAGTTTTGAATATTATTCCCAGATTATCAATTTGCTCTTTTTGCTTGTTCCCGCCTTCATCTTTATCATCCCGCTTCTCCTCTTCAAGCGGATCAAACTCACCGAGGCAAACGTCCACTTGCTGATTGCCATAGCGGGCGCATTGCTCCTGACCTTTGGCTGGAAAGCGCAGTTGGGCGTCTACAACGATTGGAACTTGTTCGCCGTTTCTGCGTTGCCCATCTCCCTGCTTGTTTGGAACAACTTCGAAAACATTCAAGACGTTGACCTCAAAAATGAAATCTCCGCGTCTGCTGGCTTTGTGTTTTCCCTCCACTCGTTGACGTGGATTATGTCCAATCATTTGCTGGGACGGTAGGTTGGGACTGGGTAGTATAATTTCCATAGTAGCCACGTTTGAAGCGTGACTTCAAGCAATCAAGCCGTTCAAAGGGAATCAATCGCATGGCAAAGATATTTATCAGTTACAAACGGAACGTAGACTTGGATGCGTCGATGGCGGCGGATCTGGATGAGGCTTTGCGCGGGGAGCATGAGGTCTTCATTGATACCACGCTGCAAGTTGGGGAAAACTGGGCAGACAAAATTCAAAATGCGCTCAAGCAGTCGGATTATTTCATTGCCCTGCTTTCGGAACATTCCATCAGCAGTGAAATGGTAATCGCGGAGATCGAGACTGCTTATCACTTGAACAAGGCGCAGGGCAATCCCAAAATATTGCCAGTGCGGTTGAATTTCACAACGCCGCTGGTCTATCCATTGAGCGCGTATCTTAATCCGCTGCAATGGGCGGTTTGGAATAAACATGCCGACACGCCGAAGTTGATCGCGGAACTGAAGCAGGCTGCCACAGGCGGAAAGCTGCCAGTGGATGAAGCGCAACACGCAGAAATGGTAACTGCGCCCACCGAGGAAGCGCCGACTGCGTTTGCCACTCCGTCTAAACTGGATTCGCCCGAAGGCACGATGACTCATCAATCGCCGTTCTATATCGAGCGCGCGGGGGATGGGCTTACGATGCAGGCGCTGGAGAGAACTGGCGTGACCATCACGATCAAGGCGCCGCGTCAGATGGGAAAAAGCTCACTGCTAAACCGAATCATGATCGAGGGCGGCAGGCGCGGACTTAAATCCGCATATATTGATTTCCAGTTGATCGAAAAATCCGCATTGGATAATCCCGATGTTTTTTATCGTCAGTTTTGCAGCCTGCTGAGTTTTGAATTCGATATCGAAGACCGCACCGAGGCTTTTTGGGGAACGCCGCTTGGCAATGTGCAGAAGACCACGAACTATATTTTCAAACACCTGTTGCAGGAAACGCAGGGCGCGCCGCTGCTGCTGGCAATGGATGAAGTGGAGCGTATGTTTTCTTCGCCCTTCCGTTCGGACTTTTTCAGTATGCTGCGCAGTTGGCATAACAATCGCGCGCGCGGCGGTGACTGGACGCGCTTCAATATGGCGCTGGTCACGTCCACCGAGCCGTATCAATTTATTGCGGACTTGAATCAATCGCCGTTCAATGTGGGCGAGGTGATCGAGTTGGGCGATTTCGCGCAAGCCCAGGTCGTTGATCTTAATCAGCGGCATGGCAAGCCGCTCGCGTCAGACCAGGTTGAGCAGTTGCATAAACTGCTTGGCGGGCATCCATATCTCACGCGCAAGGCATTGTACCTGGTTGCAAGCGGGCGCACGACCTTTGATGAACTGATGCAAAATTGCTGTGAAGATGACGGACCGTTCGGCGACCATCTGCGCAACCACACCTTCCGCATGAGCGGACAGGAAAAACTACAGGCGGGTTTCCTGCAAGTCATCAACCACCAGCGTTGCGCGGATGAACATGTCTTCTTCCAGTTGCGCGG
>Ga0105047_10015939_pt1 | contig 11816 bp, 10 predicted proteins | sample MAT04_FD_78384 | JGI IMG/M metagenome (GOLD analysis project Ga0105047, IMG submission 78384) | Freshwater microbial communities from Lake Fryxell liftoff mats and glacier meltwater in Antarctica - MAT-04 (megahit assembly) | ecosystem: Environmental > Aquatic > Freshwater > Ice > Liftoff... | reverse complement strand
AGGGTATTTGCTGAAGGCGAAAGAGGAGAAGGAACATTAGCAACCGTTCCTAAATTAACCACTGAGTTTTTCCCTGCGGTAGCTGACGATTGGTGTAGCAGCGGCTGGGGCAGCATGTGTGCAATTATCGACCTCTCAGCCTGGGCTAATAAACCCAATATTAAAATTGCGTTCGAAGGCTACAACCGTTTTGGCAACAACCTGTTTATTGATAATATCAGCATTGCAGCCACTCCTGAAGTTGGAATCAAATCAATGAAAAACAACAAAATCATGATTTATCCTAATCCTACATCAGGTTCAATAACAGTGTATTCCGGACAAAAAGTCGAAGATTTAACTTTTACGATTTTTAACACGCAAGGCTCAATGATATATAGCCATAACTTCAAATCGACTTCACATCTTTCGGAAACACTAAACCTGGGTAATTTGCCAAAAGGAGTTTATTTTGTTAAAATAGCAGGTAACAATACGGCGGAGCAACAGAAATTGATACTCAGATAGTTTTTAAATTCATACACTTTCGAAAAAGCCAGCCTTAGTGTTGGCTTTTTCATTTTCAACCTATGACTATAACAAGGCATGGGTTTACGCTTGTTTCGTATCTTTGCAGCGAATCCACTTTTATGCAGCTATATTACATTGATCCGGTTTTAAATTCCGTTCCATGTCAGGTTATCCTTGGCAGCGAAGAGTCATTCCATTGCATTAAAGTGCTTAGGATGCGCGCAGGTGACAAAATTAATCTTTCGGATGGAAGGGGAAACCTTTACGAAGGACAGATATTGGCACAGGACATAAAATCCTGTCCGGTTATGCTTCTAAGCGTACTTCCTGATTCCGGCAAAAGACCTTTCAGGTTGCATATGGCTGTGGCTCCGACTAAAAATATTGCCCGCTTCGAATGGTTTCTGGAAAAAGCTACAGAAATCGGCATCGATGAGATAACTCCTTTACTTTGTGAACATTCCGAACGGGTGCAGATCAGGACTGACAGATTGCAGAAAATTATTCTTTCAGCCGCCAAGCAATCCATCAAAACCTATCTTCCTGTTATGCACGAGCCTGTAAAATTCGGAGATTTCATCCGATTGAACCATCCTTCAGCCCGGTTTGTTGCTTATGTGGAGGAAAATCAACCTTTGCATCTTAAAACAGCCTACCAGCAAGGGGATTGCACTGTAATGATCGGACCTGAAGGTGATTTCAGCAAAAAAGAAATTGAAACTGCCATCGAAAAAGGATTCGAACCTGTAAACCTTGGTCCTTCCCGCCTCAGAACCGAAACAGCTGCCGTTGTTGCCTGTCACATTATTAATATCGCCAACGAATCATGATAAAAAAGAACTGTATTCTCCTGCTATTTTTTTCTGCCATTTTATTAAATGGATATTCGCAAAGTACCTACCAGATTGCATTGTTGAAATACAACGGCGGCGGCGATTGGTATGCAAATCCTACTTCGTTAACCAATCTTATTGATTTCTGTAATAAAAATCTGAAAACAAGTATCACTAAAGAATATGCTACTGTTGATGCCGGAAGTGCTGAAATATTTAATTATCCTTTCGTTCATCTTACCGGTCACGGTAACGTGATTTTTAACGACCAGGAAGCCTTAAATATCCGTAACTATCTGATTGCCGGTGGATTTATTCATATTTCGGATAATTATGGTATTGATCAGTACATTAGGCCACAGATGAAAAAAGTTTTCCCTGAACTGGAATTTGTTGAATTACCGTTTAACTTCCCGATTTACCATCAGAAATACGATTTTCCAAATGGTTTGCCCAAAATACACGAACACGACGGTAAACAGCCACAGGGTTTCGGGCTACTGTGGGAAGGCCGGTTGGTTTGTTTTTATGATTACGAATGTGATCTCGGCGATGGATGGGAAGATCCTGATGTTCACAAAGATTCGCCGGAAAAACGACTAAAAGCCTTGCAGATGGGAGCGAATATGGTTCAGTATGTGTTTACAAAGTAGGACAAGTTTCCTGGGTCGGGGATGTCTGAAAACTCAGTAAAAATTCGTCGGAAACAGTTTTCGCAAAACATTAGATATGTTGAATCCTTTATCGATCAGGAACTTCCGCAATAAAAGTATTTCCGGATGCTTATCACTTAAAAATCGATTTTAGCATGAAGATCATGAAATTTGGAGGCACTTCAGTTGGGTCTCCACAAAGAATGTATGCACTCATTAGCCTGATTAACAACGGTGAACCTAAAATAGTTGTTCTGTCAGCCATGAGTTGGAACTACCAATGCATTGGTTGAAATAAGTCACGTATTATTCGACTGATTTCTAATTGTTTATACACAAAAACCACTTAGGCACTCAGTACACTGAGAAACACTAAGTGGTTTTGTAAAAAAATATAGTTGCTTGTATTTCATAAGGCAGTAATGAACCAGAAAAAACTCTTTGGGGAATTCACATAATAACTTCCTTAAAAAAGATGAAGGGATGAACTTCGTGTTCTTTACAAACTTTTTTTTTTTAGCGCTACGGGCAATATTCCTATTCCGGATTTTCTTTTATTGATATTGAAGTTCTACGGACTATAGCAGATAGCCCGGTGCTCCAACATTCAACACTAATCAATGATCATTTAGTTTGGTGGCCGTAGTTATTTCTATCTCACTTACAATTGGGGAAGTTATTTTAGTTTTTCGCTAAGTGCTCCTTTTTGAACTTAGTGCCTAAGTGGTATAAAATTACTTCTTTAACATCGAAATCTGTTCCTCAATTGTAGTGATTTTAGTCTCGGCATCAGCCATTTTGCGGCGTTCCACATCCACAACTTCAGGCTTTGCGTTTGCTACAAACCGCTCGTTCGAAAGCTTTACCATAACACTTTTCAGAAAACCCCTTGTGTATTCCAGTTCAAGATTGAGCTTTTCGATCTCCGCTTCTTTATCAATTTTATCACCCAAAGGAATATAAAATTCATTTCCTTTTATCAGGAAAGAAGCAGCTCCGTTAACCTTTTCATTTACATAACGTATAGGCGTAAGATTGCATAATTTCTCGATAAGTGAATCAAACATCAGGTTAGGAATCTCCTTATGAGGTTTCAGAATAAACAAATCCAGCTTGTCCTTAACAGATATATTTTTATCCTTTCGTACTGACCGCACCGAGGTTACAATCTCCAATGTGTAAGTAAAATGAGTCAGAATTTTCTCATCATATTTCTGTGGCAGCGGCATTTGCGAAATCATAATGCTGCCTGCTTTTTGTCCATGTAGCAAATGCCAGATTTCTTCTGTGATAAATGGCATAAAAGGATGTAAAACCTGCATTAAATCCGATAACAGCGAAACAGCTGCTTTATGTGTAGCTGCATCAATAGGTTGCTGATAGGCTGGCTTAATCATTTCGAGGAACCAGGAGCAGAAATCGTCCCACACCAATTTGTAAACGCCCATTAATGCATCGCTTAAACGATACTTTGTGTAATGCTCATTTATTTCGGCAAGTGCTTCGTTAAACCGCGAACGGAACCAGGTTACCGATAAAGCAGCATACATAGGTTGTTTCAGGTTTTTATCCACTTCCCAGCCGTTTACAAGGCGGAATGCATTCCACACTTTATTACTGAAATTGCGGCCTTGCTCACATAACGATTCATCGAATGGTAAATCATTACCTGCCGGCGAAGTAAGCAACATACCAACTCGCACGCCATCAGCACCATATTGCTCAATAAGCTGGATAGGATCAGGCGAATTTCCTAGTGATTTTGACATTTTACGTCCGAGTTTATCGCGCACAATACCTGTCAGATATACATTTTTAAAAGGTATATCCTTGCGATATTCCTGCCCTGCCATAATCATGCGTGCTACCCAGAAGAATAGAATTTCGGGCGCAGTTACCAGGTCATTGGTTGGATAGTAATATTTAATATCCTCATTTTCAGGATTCCGGATGCCATCGAACACGGAGATCGGCCAAAGCCATGATGAAAACCAGGTATCGAGCACATCCTCATCCTGACGAAGTTCGGCAAGAGTGAGTTTAGGGAATTTCGCAAGTGCTTTACCAAGAGCCTGTTCGGCTGAGTTAGCTACAATTATGCTTCCGTCAGGCAGATAGTAGGCCGGAATTCGTTGTCCCCACCATAGCTGCCGGCTTATGCACCAGTCGCGGACGTTCTCCATCCAATGGCGGTAAGTATTTTTAAACTTTTCGGGATGGAATTTAACTATGTCATCCAATACCACGTCGAGAGCAGGTTTGGCCATATCAGCCATTTTCAGAAACCATTGCATCGAGAGTTTGGGTTCGATGGCTACATGAGTCCGCTCGCTGTATCCAACTTTATTTACATAGTCTTCAATTTTAACAAGGTTGCCCGAAGCTTGTAAATCTTTTACGATAGCATCGCGAACGGCAAACCTGTCCTGACCGATATACAGCTGGGCTTTATCGCTCAAAGTGCCATCAGGATTGAAAATATCGATGCTTTCGAGGTTATATTTTTGTCCGATCAGGTAGTCGTTTACATCGTGGGCAGGAGTAATTTTAAGGCATCCGGTACCAAATTCGCGATCGACGTACTCATCACTGATCATTGGAATGGAACGACCGAGTAAAGGAACAAGTACGTGCTTGCCTTCCAAGTGTTTGAAACGCTCATCTTCCGGATGATAACAAACGGCAGTGTCGCCGAGTATGGTTTCCGGACGTGTAGTGGCGATAGTAACCCAATCATCTTCTGAGCCTTCCACTTTATAACGGAGATAATACAGTTTACTCTGAACTTCGCGAAAAATAACTTCTTCGTCGGAAAGGGCGGTAAGAGCCTGCGGATCCCAGTTTACCATACGTACGCCACGGTAAATAAGTCCTTTGTTGTACAAATCAATAAAAACACGTATAACCGACTCATAACGAGGTTCATCCATAGTAAAACAAGTACGGTCCCAATCGCAGGAAGCACCCAGTTTTTTTAATTGTTCAAGGATAATACCACCATGTTTTTCCTTCCATTCCCAGGCATGTTCGAGGAAAGCTTCGCGGGTTAAATCAGATTTTTCGATACCATCTTCCTTAAGCTTGGCCACCACTTTGGCTTCGGTTGCAATAGAAGCATGATCAGTACCCGGAACCCAGCAGGCATTCTTACCAGTCATACGTGCACGGCGCACCAGCACATCCTGAATAGTATTATTGAGCATATGCCCCATGTGCAGCACACCTGTAACATTGGGCGGCGGAATTACAATGGTGTATGGTTCCCGGTCGTCGGGTACCGAACGGAAGTATTTATTTTCGAGCCAGTAGCTATACCACTTATCTTCGATTGACCGGGGATCGTATTTGCTTGGTATTTCCATAAAGTTTTGAGCGATTCGTTTTTTGCGGGTGCAAAGGTAGTCAAAGGGGACGAAATTTTAAGGAGTATTTTGAGGTAAAATGGCGATCGGATAAATCGTCAATCGGTTTTGAGCGAAGCGTAAATTTTGAGCACAGATACCATAATTCAGAACATTTATTGCCTCCTATTACGTAATTCGGGTTATATTTGTTTTGAAATAGGGCTTAATCATGCACCAAAGGGGAATAAAAACAGGTTTGCTCATTCTTTACTTTCTGATTCTGGTAGTTTCGTGCATAGCTCCCATCTATCCACGCGAAATGTATCTGCAGCATACAGCTACATTAGTTGTAGCTGCATTTCTGATTTATTCAACTTTTAAGAATAATCTGAGCGATAAGTCCTTTGCGTTGATTGCCATATTTATGGTTTTTCATATCATTGGCGCCCGTTGGATATATTCCTATACTCCTTACGATCAGTGGATTAGAACATTAACTGACTTTAGCATAAATTCGTATTTTGGATTTAAACGAAATCAATATGACCGGCTGATTCATTTTCTTTTTGGATTTCTGATACTTATACCACTTCAGGAACTCTTTCAGCGAAGGCCGGATATAAAACGGGAAACAAGTTTCTACCTGGCATTTCTAAGTATTCAATCACTGAGTATGCTTTACGAAGTTTTTGAATGGGCACTATCAATTGTTTTATCACCTGATGCTGCCGAAGCATATAACGGTCAGCAAGGCGATTTCTGGGATGCTCAGAAAGATATGGCCCTTGCTTTACTCGGTACGTTGAGTATGTTTTTTATAATCCGTATTTTTCATAGGAAAAGGCAATCGTAACATTTTGAAACCAAAATCAAATACTGTTCAATAAAAACAACTCCGTTTTGCAATAAAAAAGGAACCAGTGTGATAGCACTGATTCCTTAAAATTATTTATACCAGCAGTTATCTCTACCTTGTTCCTGTTGAAGATTTGCTGTCAGTTCTCGACTTCTTTGGCGCCGAAGTTTTAGTGTTAGGTTTAGTTGCTGGTCTGGCAGATGATGGTTTTGATGTAGGTCTGTTTATTGCAGGCTTTGCAGTTTCCCTGCTTATTTTCTTTGAAGGAGTAACATTACCTGGTCTGGAGGAAGGTTTGCTCGTTTCCTGACGGGTAGCCGGCTTAGTAGCTGGCCGGCTGACATTATTATTCCTTGATGGATTTGTTGAAGGACGTGTAGTGGTTTCGGCACCTGGCCTGGTAGTCGGCCTTCTTACATTATCATTTGTTGCGGGCTTTGCAGTGGGGCGTGTCGCATTTCTATTTGTCCCTTGAATTGTTGAAGGCCTGCTGGCATTGTTTCGCCTTGCTGCAGGCTGATAGCCGTTTGGATATCTTTTATTGAAATCGGCTGTCCCTTGTTTACGTGTTTCCGGATGTGAATATGTATTGCGATAAGTACCACTTTGCCTGTGCTGGTATACCGTTCCCGAATAAGAACGATGACCATGATAGTAATTGCTACTGTATTGAGGATAGCGATAGTGATTGCTGTAGTGATAGTAACCATAATAGTGATTGTGATAATGCGAATGATATCCATAATAGTAATCCCAGTAAAAAGGTCTCCAGGGATTCCAGTAGTTAGGATAATAACCCCAACGCCAGGGCGAACGGTAAACCACATATGCCGGCCTGTAAATATAGGTAACCACGGGCCATGCTGCTACTTCAACATAAGTGGTTTTGGTAACAACTACAGTTTCTTTTACAACTGTATTTGTATTTCCACTATAACCGGGGTTAGGAGTTGAGGTTGACGAAGCATCATCGTAAATGGGTTCGATAATGTAATTTTTGCCATACAATTCCTCATCCCCTATAAGTTGAATCTGAACCTGGTTGTTGGCATCCTTTTGAACTGTAAAAACTGCTATATCCTGATTTTCCTTTTCGTTAACAGCTACCTGTAAAACAATGGTATGATCTTCACCGTCAACATAATCGAGAACTTTTATGTAGTCAATACTATTATCGGCATTGAGGTCGAGGTTATTGATTTTTGATTCTTCTGCATTAAGGTTTTTCTCGAAGCCTTCGAGTGTTTCCGAATCCTGAAAAAGATTGAAAACTGCATACAGGTTCAGATTGTCGCCTGGCAGATTTAATTTTTCGTCGTTATTAGTCTGAGCTGCAGAAGCAAAACCCAGGGTTGAAAGTAGAAGAAAAACGGAGAAAAATTTTAAGTTTCGCATAATGGATGTTTTTAAATTGGTATCAAAAAAAAATGCCGAAAAGTTTAACAAGTTTCTATTTACAATAATCATACCACTTCAATTTTATAGTTAGGGTCTGCTGAAAAACTCCGAAGGAGTTTAATTTTAATAACCTCCGGTGCAACCGGAGGTTATTGTCGTGCACAGATCAACCCCGAAGTGGGTTGAATATCTTTATTGCGCTGATATTGAACCCTTTCAGGGTTCTGTCTTTTGTGTTTTTTATTATCCACCAGTTTCACTGGTGGTTAATAAAATCAAATCCCTTCAGGATTTCAAAATCTAATTCAGCATAAGGTGCAAAGAATTTGACAAAATAGTAAAAAAAGCTTGCACCTGATTCCATAAATAAATTGTTATCTGGTTGTATGTCGGTCATATATGTGTTTTTCAGCAGACCCTGGTTAAGCATCATAATGCTGAAAAAGTGTTTAAATAGACCTAAAACAAGGATACTTTTCTGCGATCAAATAACTTTAAAACCCTTCTTATTACAAAAACTGCGTCACTTTATTTCCTCAATCATTCCCATGATTTTCAATAATGCTTCAGTCAATTTTGCTTCAGGAACAATAACATTAAAGTCGCCCCAGAAATCATCAGTCGTGCTAAACGCATGATCGGAAAACACCACATTTGGCTTCATAACTTCCTGTCGCGGAAATCTTTCCACATTGTTAGTATCAATATTGCAGGTAGCCAGCTCGAGAAAGGTATTAAAATTATCGGAACTTAATCGGTTGCGCAAGCGTGTTTTCAGCTGAATATCGCATCGCGCATGTTTGAGGTAATATTTTCCGTTGAAAGGCATATAGCTGACGGAATAATTGATTTTTTCGAGTTTTACGATCAGCCGCCTGCTTTTTTTCAGCACAAGTTCATCGGCTGCAATATCGATGTAATCCTTATTGATTTCGAAATCAGCGCCCAGTATAGCAAAACTCTCTTTTTCGATATAAATAGTTCCGGCATACAAAGCTTTCTGCAAGTCTTCCTTTTGTACAAAAGTTATCGCGTACGCATCCTTTGCATTGTAGGAAACCAGGTCGGAATAGGTATAATTGTATTCGGCAGGAGTAGTAAGGTCAAGAAATCCGGGAATACATTTTGCTATATCCAACTGCAGCGCCGACAAAACACCGGCCTTAAGTTTTAGGAAAACAGTATCGCGTAGATTATCGTCCTGAATTTTTCGCGATTTGAGCATTTTCACCTGATCCGAATGCTCACTTAACGTGTAGGACGATTTAAAAACCTTAAACACCGCTTCAGAATAACTGATGTATTTTTTATTTTTCTGAACTCCTTCGCGATAAAATGTTGTAAGGTAAACGGGTTCAACAGCATTGTTTATAATACGCTGATCCAGTGCTTTAGCCACTATGGCATTGGGATCGATATAACGGATAATAACTTCCTGTATGGAAATTATTCTGCGGTTCATATAAAAATCGACCTGTTGCTCGTTAAGCAGTTGAACAGGAACGCGCTGGCTCATATATCCCATGTGCGAAACTACCAGCGAAGTACCCGCCAGCGAGGCAGGAATTTTTAATGTAAAATATCCTTCGGTGTTGGCAATAGTCCCTATATTTTCTTCTTCAATACCAATGGTTGCAAACGGGAGTACCGATTTATTTTCATTATCAAAAATATAACCCCTTATCACTGTATTTTTTAGCGTATCTGTTACCGGAATCGGAATATGAATGCCGGGTAAAACATCATTATGAGTATCCTTATTCATTTTGTAGATAAGGATGTGTTTGCCAATAACTTTATACGAGAGCGAAGGGTTGGCAAGCAGGTTATCAAGTACCTTTTTCAGTGGCTGATTATCTGCATGAAGTTTAACGCGCTTATCGCTTTCAACGGTTTTGCTATCGTAAATAAAAAGGCAGTCAGCTTTTTGCGAAATCAGGTTCAATGCACCGTAAACAGTAGTATTTTGTTTTGGGATTATAATAAGTTTGTCGAGAAGCGACACCTGAGCAAAAATGATATTAACCCCAAACAGTAAAAAGCCTGTAATCAAAATACAAGCTTTACTCAATTGAGGCATAGGGCTATAAACGCAAAAATTAATCTGGCTTTGCACTTTCTTTATTTTCGGATAATACAACTGACCCATTTACAGTTTGGCTTTTCAGGTTTAGGGTCGCACAAATAAGTTCGGTCATAGTTTCGGTAGTTTCGTTATGAAAAGTAGCCGTCATTTTATGGGTTCCGAGTTCTTTTTCTGCTAATACAAATGTAGTATTGAAATTCCGATTGAGTACACTAATAATATTTTGTAAGGGTTCATCCTTAAAATGCATCCGCTGCCGGTACCAGGCTAATTCATTCACCTGCACATGCTTCGATTTTACAAGGTTATGAGCAATACTTGTAATCATTTCGCCGGCTACAACCAACTGACCAGCCGAAGTATTGTTTTTGGGAGTAACTTTTACTTTTCCCTTGTCAACAAAAAGTTCAAAACTATGGTCATTTTTAGTTTTCACATTAAAAGATGTGCCCAGTACTTCAATAAAAGCTTCATCTGTTTCAATTATAAATGGTTTATCCTTATCAGGTGTTATATCGAAAAAGGCCTCGCCTTCCAGCTCAACATTGCGCGATTCGGACTGAAAATACTTCGGAAACGAAAAACGCGAATTTTGAGCAATATAAATTACAGATCCATCGGCCAGAGTTTTGATAAGCGTATTTACCTCATTAACAGTATTTATCTGAACCAAATCGGCAGCCGGCTTTGGTTTCATATTTAAATAAATAACAGCGCTTATACCCAGCAAAACCATAATTACTGCGGCTGCTCTGATCATATTTGGAACCTGGCTTATTTTTGGAGCAGCTAACTGCTGAGGAATCAGATTTTCGTCACTAAGCCGGTGATGAAGTTTATCCCAGGCTTTACGGGTATCCGGTTTTGCGGGGTTATTAAACTCTTTCATTGCCGACCATTGTTTTTTCATTGTATCAATACTTATTTTACTTTCCTCCGAAACAGAAATTTCCTTTTCAAAAGCGTGCAATTCCACTTCACACATTTCGCCGCTCATATATCGGGCAAGAGTTTCGGAGTGTTGCTGACTATCTCTGTTTGTTTTCATATCTTACTTTTTGCTGTTCCTGTCACTAAGACTATTTAATAGTTCTTGCTTTAATTTTGTCATTTATCCTACCTGATCATTAGTAAATTCTTTCAATGACTTTCTGAACATCTGCAATGCTTTTCCCATATCTGCCTCAACCGTTTTCACCGAAATGGATAAGGTTTCGGCAATTTCGCGGTATTTTTTCCCTTCGAACCTGTTCATCCTGAAAATACGTGAACAGCGTTCGGGCATGTTAAGTAAGGTTGCATGTATCACTTTCCTCAGGTCGCGGAGTTCAGCATCCGACTGCATATTTGCCGGAACCATTTCCTGAAAATTGTCAAAAACCTGTTGAGCGTAATTTTTACGAATTGCCAGGTGCTCAAGGTAATGCAGTGCATTGTTGCGGATAGAATGATAGAGATATGCGTTTAGTGAAAGTTTAGGATTAAACGTGTCCCTGTTTTTCCAGAAATTGTAAAAAAACTCCTGCACTATGTCCTCTGCGGTGTCAATATCTTTCAGTATTTTATCAGCATGATGACACAATGGTTCATAATACCTCGTAAAAAGACGTTCAAATTCCCTGATGTCGCCACCTTGTATTTTCTTTTGTATGTAGAAATCGGTTAGGTTCATTGTAGGATTTGGAGATGTGGGGATGCGGGGACTTGAAGATGGTGGTTGTGGATTGTATTATTTTTGAGGGTATTGATATTTGAAAGTATAAGGGAGAAGTTAATTTGTGACTTTCCATCTCCCTTTCCATAATTCACCATTCACAAATCCCCATTTGTAAATCAATTTTTCATGTTCTTCGATAGTTTTTTAATTGCACTTTCAATAGAATCTTCCGGCTCGATGATATTGTATTTGCCCCAGAAATCGACATCAGTAAAATCCTGAACTTTTTCGGCAAAAACCATATTCGATTTAAAAACTTCCTGGTTGGCAAATTTAGCTACATTATTTTCATGCCTGTCAGTAATAGCTACCTCCGACATTACAGTGTAGTAATTTTTAAAAAGTCGTTTTTTCCAGTCGCATCGGAATTTCAGATCTACGCGAACATAATTGAGATAATATTTACCGTTTTGTTCCTT
>Ga0105047_10015938_pt1 | contig 11816 bp, 9 predicted proteins | sample MAT04_FD_78384 | JGI IMG/M metagenome (GOLD analysis project Ga0105047, IMG submission 78384) | Freshwater microbial communities from Lake Fryxell liftoff mats and glacier meltwater in Antarctica - MAT-04 (megahit assembly) | ecosystem: Environmental > Aquatic > Freshwater > Ice > Liftoff... | reverse complement strand
CTTCAGTCCCTTGACGTCGGCCAGCTTGGTGATGGGCTTCTTGCAGAACAACACCTGCGGCCCGGCCGGCCAGACGCTGAGCAGCTTTCCGCCAAAGCGCGACTGCAGCCGTTTGTCGAGGACGTCGTAGTAGGCCTTCGTGGTGGCACGGGCGGTCTTGAAGTCCGGGTTCAGTCCGACCAGGTCGAAGCCCATGGTCAGCGGCTCGTCGCGCGAAATCTGCGCCATGCGCAAGGACACGATGTCGAACAAGCCGGACTCCAGGATGCGCAGCAGCTCGGTGTCCTTGATGCCGGTGGTGTCCTGCGGCTTGTATTCGACCTCGATGGGCAGACCGGTCTTTTGCGCAATATTCTCGAAAAACGGCTGCTCCTGGTGTTTCTGGATCATGCCGCCAGCCAGCGGTTGCCCGATGACCTTGTACTTGATCTTGTCCTGCGCCAGGACCGGCGCGGCGCTCAGCAACAGGGCACACACAGTGGCGGCGAGACGTAGTTTCATGGGAAGACTCCTGGGGTTGGTGGATGGAAAAAGGGCAGTCGAGAGGAAAATTCATGGCGCCGCAAGTGCATCGAGCCGCCGCTGCATGCCCACCGGTATCGCCCATGCGCGTTCGAGCATGGCACGGTAAGCAGGCTCCAGCGCGCGGGCCTGCGCCCGCGCTGGCTCCAGCTGGTTCTGGTAGTCGGCCATCAGCGCACGCGCCTCGGCGCGCAAGGCCAGTTCGTCGATGCCGGCGACCCGCCCGGCTTCGTAGACGACGCGGCCTTGCACGACGGTGTAACGCACGGAACTGCCGTCCTCGCAGCAAACCAGTTGCCGCCGAAGATTGTTCAGAGGCGTGAAGGCATGGGTGTCGAGATCGAGCACACACAGGTCGGCCGCGGCTCCGACCACGAGCTGGCCCAGGTCGGTCGAGCGCCGGATCGCACGGGCACCGCCTCGGGTGGCCGCGTGCAGGAACTCCGGGGCGCGCGGCCAGAGCCGGTCGTCAACGTCGTACAAAGTCGGCAACAAGGACGCCAACTTGGCCACCTGCCACAGATTGGTCGTGTCGTCGGTGTTCATCTCGTCGGTACCCAGGCACAACCCGACTCCAGCCTCACGCAAGGCTCGCCAGCGCATCACGCCACTGCCCAGGCGCAGGTTGCAGATCGGGTTATGCGCCACGGTACAGCCAGAGCGCGCCAGCAGAGCGATGTCGGTGTCATCGACCCAGACCGCATGGATGACCAGCATGCGTTCGTCCAGCATGCCCCGATCAGCCAGATGGCGCACCAGCGAATGACCGTATTTTTGCTCACCCAGCACGCGCTGCAGCCGGGACTCGAGCACATGCACGTTGAACGGCAGGTCGTGCTCGCGTGACAGCGCCGACAGGCCCGCCATGTAATCGTCCGTGACGCGTTGCGGCGCCGAGCACGAAACCGCGGCGGCCAGCCGCCCCTGTGCCGCGCCATGCCAGCGGTCGATCAGGTGCCGGTACAGTTCCAGCAGTTCCTGCGTGCCCTGACGCGGTGCTGCAACCATCGCACTGCGTTGTTCCGGCGTGAGCAACTCCGCCAGAAATGGGTGTTTGTCGTACTCGACCATATTGGGCTGGTCGATCGCCACGGTGGCACGAATGCCGGCGTCGGCGTAGGCCTGCATGATGGTGTCGATACCCTGCGTGGTAACCACCGGCACATGGTAGGCATCATCGTGCACGCAGGTGACGCCGCGGCGCAGCATCTCGAGCGCACCCAGCACGGTGCGCACATAGATCAGGCGCTGGCTGTCGCCAGCGTCGCACAGCGGCGGCACCTCGTGGAGCATGAACAGCTCCAGCGGCATGTTGTCCAGGCAACCCTTCATCAGATTGCCGGGCGAATGGAAATGCGCGTTGATCAGGCCTGGCATCACCAGCATGCCGCGCCCATCGATGACACGTCCCGCCGGGCCGCTCCAGTGCTGCGCGGCCTGGGGGCCAAGTGCGGCGATACGCCCGCCCTGCACCACCAGGTCGGCGCACGGCCACTCCCCGTCGGCATCGTCCAGGCACAAAACATGGGCCTCCCGAATGATCAGTGTGTCGGTCATGCGATGTCCTGTCCGTGTGCCGCAGGCTACAACGTACGCAGGAACAGGGAGCCCCAGGCCGGCGCCGCGGCGCGGGTGTCGGCACCACACAGCTGCAGCGCATGCCAGGCCCCGAGCGCGGTGGAATCGAACACCGGAATGCCGAGTTCGGCCTCCATCGGCGCAGCCACCACGGCGGCCGGAAAATTGGTGCACAGGCACAACACCGCCTGCGGCCCGGCAGCCGCGACCGATCGGACCATGTCGGCGATCTGCAGCGCCGGTACGCTGGCATACGACAGGTTGTCCGACAGACCGGCATGGGCATGCGCCACGCAACTCAGCCCTTCACGCTCCAGGCATTGCAAGGTCTTGGCATGGCTGGCTTCAGAGTACGGCGTGACCACGCCGATGCGATTCATCCCGCCGGCAGCCAGCACGGCTACCAGGCCGAGGATGGAGGTGGTCGTCGTGATGCCGGTCTCGGCGCCGATCAGTTCCGCCAGCGCTCGGTCATGCGCAAAGCCGATGCCCGCTCCCTTGCTGCCATTCCAAACCAGCACCTGCGGCGCGGCATGGGCCAGCAGCCGGGCCGCCGCAAGCAGACCGTCGGTGGCGTAAGCGTCCGGCGAAGGATCGGCGCTGCCGAACACCGCTGTGCGCGAAAAATGCGCCGAGACTTGCGGCAACGCCTGCACGATGCCCAGCGTGACCCGCTCGACCACGGTGTTGCCCGACGGCGTGATGGTGCCGATGAAGTGGCGCTGGCCCGCAAACAGCGCAGCAGCCGATGGTGAGGTATCCATGTCAGTATCCCATCATGCGCGGCAGTGTCAGAACCACTTGCGGCACGAACATGCATACGAGCAGCAAGGCGTACATCAATGCGATAAACGGCCAGATGTGTTTGCTCAATTCGCCCAGCGAGATCCGGGCGATGCCGCAGATCACGAACAACACCACGCCCACCGGAGGCGTCAACATGCCGATCACCAGGTTGAAGACGAACAAAAAGCCGAAATGCAGCGGGTCGATGCCGTACTTCATCGCGATGGGATGCAGCAGCGGCACCAGCATGATGTAGGCCGCGTTCGACTCCAGGAACATGCCCACCACCAGCAACACGGCTGCGACCAGCAGCAGGTAGGTGGTCGGGCTGCTGGTCAGCGACTGAATCAGCGCGAGCAGGGTCTGCGGTAACAGGTCTATCGTCAGCATGTAGGTCACGACCGAGGCAAAGGCGATCATCGCGCCGACCACCGCGGATGTGATCGACGCTCGCACGATCGCCTCCGGCAGGTCGGACAGGCTCAACTTGCGCGTGACGAAGAGCCCGATACCCAGCGCATAGACGACTGCGATGGCAGAGCCCTCGGTCGCGGTAAAGGCACCGCCCACAATGCCGCCGATGACCAGCACCGGCATCAGGAAGATGATCAGCGAACGCTTGAGTTCGCGCCCGACGGCGCGCCACGCGAATGGCGCTCCGGTCAACGGAAAATTGCCGCGCCATGCGATGAACGAACACATGACCAGCATGCCGCACACCAGCAGCAAGCCGGGTACCACACCGGCCATGAACAAGCCACCCACGGAGACCGAAGGACCGGCCATGAACGCATAGACGATCATCGCGCCCGACGGTGGAATGATCGGTCCGAGGTTGGCGGCGGCGGCACAGATCGCGGCAGAGAAGCCAACGCCATAGTGCTTGCGCAGCGAGGGCAACAAGGTGGCACCGATGGCGCTGGCGTCGGCCACGGCCGCGCCGGATACGGTCGACAGGCCCATGCCGGCCAGCACCGTCACATGCCCCAGGCCGCCGCGCATGCGACCGACGACGGTGTTGGCCAGGTCGATCAGCCGCTCCATCATGCCGGCTTTGAGCATCAGTTCGCCAGCCAGGATGAAGAACGGAATGGTCATCAGCGGAAAGGCGTTGACCGAACTCATCATGCGCGAGGGCAGCAAATTGAAGTCGACATTGCTGGCGGCCAAGCCAGCCACGGCCGCGGTACCCAACGACAGGGCCAACGGCATGCCGAGCAGCGCGATGCCTAAAAATACCAGGACGATCAGCAAGCTCATGCCGTCAGCCCGGCTCTGGCGCCCGTTCGGGATCGCTGTACGCGGCACCCGTCAGGACTTGCCACAACAGGTGCAGTGAACCGTGGACGCCGGCCACCGTCAGAGGAACCACGAACCAGGCCGCACTGGCCGGCATCGACGACAACAGCTCATCCCATTGCTCCCAGGCGATCACGGCCGACTCCCAGGCTACCAGCAACAATACGCAAGCACCGGTTGCCGCCATGGCACGAGCGACCACTGTGCGCAGCGGTTGTGGCAACCGGGACGCCAGCATCTGGATGCCGATATGCGAACCACTCTTGAAGCCGAGCGGAATCGCCAGGAAGATGGACCAGACGAAACACAAGCGGGACAACTCGTCCGCCCAATCGATGGAACTGTTGAACACGTAACGCAAGACGACTTGGGCTGCCACTACGGACACCATCACCACGACCAGACCCACCAGAGAGACCGCGGCGGCGATATCGCAGGTGGCAATCAGCCATGCGAGGGGCCGCAGGGGCCGCAGCGACCGGCCCCTGGACATCGCGGTGTACCGGAAATAACCACTCATGGCGTGCAGGCGCGCGTCGTATCCGGCACCTGCGAGCCGCTCAGCCGCCGGCCTTTTTCAGCTCGGCCAGAACCTGGTCGACGAAGGGCGCGCCCAGCCGCTTCTTGACGTCGTCGACCACATTGGCTGTCGCCTTTTTCATCGCATCGCGCTCGGCCGCTGGCATTTCGGTATAGGTCATGCCGTTCTTCTGCAGCTGCACCAGCGCGTCGGAGTCCGCCTTGGCCGACACACTGCGCTGCCAGGCAATGGTGTTCGACATCGCGGTGCGGATGACCTTCTGCTTTTCAGGCGTCAGCGATTCGAATTTCTTCTTGTTTGCCACGACGGCGATGAAATCGAAGAAATGGCCGGTGTTGGTGACGTGTTTCTGGACCTCGTAGAAACGGCTGGCCAGAATCAGCGAGAACGGATTGTCCTGGCCGTCGATCACCTTTTGCTCCAGCGCGGAATACACCTCCTTGATGTCCATCGGCTGCGGATTCGCACCCAGCGCCCGGAACGTGGCCAGGTGGGTTTCGATCGGCTGCATGCGGATCTTCATGCCCTTGAGGTCGGCCATACTCTTGACCGGCCGTTGGCTGTTGGTCACCTGACGCAGGCCCAGTTCCATGAAGCCCAGCGAGGTGAATCCCTTGGTCGCCATCCTGTCCTCGATCAGGTCCACCACCGGACCGTCCATGACCTTGTAGGCCACTTCGCGACTGGGAAACATGAACGGCAAACTGACCGCCTCGAGCTCGGGAACCGTGCGCGCCAGGAAAGCCATGCCGACCCAGGTCATGTCGATCGTGCCGGCACGGGTCTGCGTCACGTTCTCCTGGGCACCGCCCAGTTGCTGGTTGTCGAACACCTCGATCACCAGCGAACCACTGGACGCGGTTTCCACTTCCTTCTTGAAACGCTGCATCGCGACCGAGGACGAATGGTCGGACGCGAAGTTGCCGGCGATGCGCAGCCGCTCCTGCGCCGCCGCGGATCCGCAAGCCAGGGCAATGGCAGTGGCCGTGAGTACCCATCTGCGGGTGAGTGTTTGGGTCATGGGTTTTCTCCGATTGAGGTTGAAAGAAATCAATGAAGTGGAACTATGGTATGCAATACTGGCAGCAAATGGTATGCAATCACTATAAAACAAATATTCGTTTTAAAAACAATTGTTTGATGGCACCATCCTGGCGCGAATCGCCCACTGGTTGACCTATTCAGGTGCACTTTTTGACGACTTTGGTGCCAGACATGCATACAACTTTTTTGCCTTTTGGTGTACGCACGTTTAATGCCAGCTCGACACTGGTATCCAGTGGCAGCGATCAACGGCCATGGCAACATGCCGCGTCGGCGCAGTGCCGCCATCGGGGTATCACGCAATGACAACGACCAAACCCACAGCGGCGCGACCGGCCAGAAAGAAGGCTGCGAGACCCGCCTCGGTGCGCCCACTGTCGCCCAGTTCGGACGACATCTTCGAGCGGCTGCTGCTGGCCATCATGAACCACCAGCTGCCCCCGGGCACGCAACTGGTCGAGGCCCGGCTGGCGGCCATCTTCAAGGTCAGCCGCACCAAGATCCGCGAGGCGATCGGGCGACTGGTACACGACTGCATTGCCACCGACCTGCCGAATCGAGGCGCCTTCGTCAGCAGCCCCACCATCGAGCAGGCTCAGGAAGTGTTCGCGGCCCGGCGCCTGATCGAACCGGCCCTGATCCGGGAAGTGGCTGGCCGCGCGACGGCCGACCAGGTGATCAAGCTGCGCCAGCACCTGCACAAGGAGGACGCCGCGCGCGCGGCGGGCGACCAGCGGCAGATCATCTTCTTGTCCGGCGAATTTCATTTCCTGCTGGCGGACATTGCAGGCAACAGCTTTCTGGCGCGAACCTTGCGTGAGCTCGAGACCTTGTCCGCCTTGATCATCATCCTCTTCGGCACGCCGGATCACCAGGGCTGTCCGAGCGACCATCCGTCGCTGGTCGACGCCATCGAGGCGGGCGACGCAGCGCGGGCGGCAGAACTGATGGTGCGCCACCTGGAACACGTGGAACGCTCGGTGCTCCTGCAACCACCGGACAAGGAGCCGATCACGCTGGAGCAGATCTTCGCCTGAACACGACCGGCTGACGCCCGATGCGATTGCTGCTGCTCAACCCCAACACCTCGACATTCGTGACCGAACGCGTGAGCGCCCAGGCTCGCCAGTCGGCCCAGCGTGGCACCGTGATCGTCCCTGTCACCGGCCGCTTCGGCGCCCGGGTGATCGCCACCCGCACCGAACAGGCGATCGCCGAGCATGCGACGCTGGACGCGCTGGCGCGGCATGCCGATGGCTGCGATGCCGTCGTGCTAGCGGTGTCGTACGACACCGCGCTGCTGGCAGCCCGCGAGATGCTGGCGGTACCGGTGGTTGGCATCACCGAGGCGGCGCTGTTGACGGCTTGCATGCTTGGCACGCGTATCGGCGTGGTGGTTCTGGGACGCCGTGTGTTGCCGCTGTACCAGGAGCGCGTCGCCGGCTACGGCCTGGCAGGCCGGATCGGCGGCTGGCGTGCGCTGGAGAGCGACGCGCCCTACGGCGGCGGCAATCCGCATGGTGCCGACCCGCAAATCGTCCAGGCGGCGCGCGATCTGGTCGAGCGTGACGGCTGCGAGGTGATCGTGCTGGCCGGCGCGGTGATGGCAGGTGCACCGCCACGGCTGCAGTCGCAATTGCCGGTGCCGCTGGTGGAGGGCGTCTCCTGCGCCGTCGCACAGGCCGAGTTGCTGGTGCGTCTGGGCTGCCCCAAGGCCAGCGCCGGCTCGCTGGCCCCATTGCCACGGCGAACGGTGACGGGCGTCAGCCGTGCGCTGCGGGCGCGTTTTGCGACCCCGCCTGAACGGTTGCGAAAAGCGGAATCATGAAACACCTGCACTATCCGCTGCGCCAGCATGGCCGCTACGCCTACCAGCCGATCACGCAGCGACCCGATTTTTCCTGGCCGGGCGGAAAACGGCTGGCGGTCTTCGTCGCGCTGAATCTGGAGCAATACGCCTTTGGCGAGGGCCTGGTCGAGGACCTGGTGCCGAACATGCCACCGCCCGACGTGCTCAACAACTCCTGGCGTGACTATGGCAACCGGGTGGGTGCCTGGCGGCTGCTCGCCTTGTTCACAGCGCTGAAACTGCCGATCACGCTGCTGATCAACAGCGAGTTGTACGCCGGCTGTCCGCAGCTTGTCGACGCGTTCCGCGTCGCTGGTGCCGAGATCGCCGCGCACGGTCGCAGCAACTCGGAACACCAGGGTAGTCTCGACGAAGACGCCGAACGCGCGCTGATTGCGCAAGTGACCGACACCATCGCCCGTCACGAAGGGATTGCGCCGGCAGGCTGGCTCAGCCCCTGGCTGGCGGAGACATTGCTCACGCCAGACCTGCTGCAAGAGGCCGGTTACACCTACGTGATGGACTGGTGCATGGACGACCAGCCGGTCTGGCTGGCGACCCGCAAGGGGCATATCCTGAACCTGCCCTATCCCCAGGAGATCAACGACAGCGCCGCCATCATCGGCCGCCAGGTGGGAGCCGCCGAGTTCGCGGACATGGTGATCGACCAGTTCGAGGAGTTGCTGGCCCAGTCCCGGGAGCAGCCACTGGCCATGGGTATCGCGCTGCATGCCATGATCGTCGGGCAGCCGTTTCGCCTGCGCCACCTGCGCCGCGCGCTGGAGCATATCGCCCGGCGCCAGGCCGACTGCTGGCAGGCCACCGCCGGCGACATCGCGCGGTTCAGCCAGAGTGTGATTCCGCGGCCCGATGCAGTCATATTGCCTGTCGCGCGCCGGGAGCAAGCAGCATGACCACCCGGTTCGACCGGCTGTGACCCGAGACACGGCGGCTCGCCGACGCGACCCGTCACAACTGAAAGCCTGTGCATGCGCCTGCTCATCATCAACCCCAACATCTCCACCAGCGTATCCGACCTGATTCACGCCGAGGCCCGGCGCAGTGCCTCGCCCGGCACGCAGATCACGATGCTGACCGCAACGCAGGGCGTGGCCTACATTGAAACCCGGTTCGAGGCCATGATTGGCGCCTACGCCAGCGCCATGCTCGCGGCAGAACACCATGCCGATCATGATGCCGTGATCCTGGCAGCGTTTGGCGACCCCGGGCTGGCGGCGCTGCGCGAAGCACTGCCGATACCCGTGCTCGGCATGACCGAATCAGCTCTGGCAAGCGCCTGCCTGTTGGGGCACCGGTTCTCGATCGTCGCGATTTCTCAGCGTATCCAGGCCTGGTACCGGGAGACTGTCGACGCCAATGGCCTGCTGTCGCGGCTGGCCAGCATACGCGCGCTCGATCGCCCGCTGACCCGTATCGGATCGGTCCAGGACGACCATGCACAAGCCCTGCTCGGCTTGTGCGAGACCTGCGTGCGGCAGGACGGCGCCGACGTGATCATCCTGGCCGGCGCGCCGCTGGCAGGTTTGGGGCGCAGCCTGCGCGACCAGTTACCGGTACCGGTAGTCGACGGGGTATCGAGCGCCGTGCGCCACGCCGAGACGCTGGCTGCGCTGGCGCCGACCAAGGCGCGGGCCGGCAGCTTTGCACCGCCGCCGCACAAACCGCACCAGGGCCTGCCAGCGGCCATGGCGCGGCTGCTCGAACGCTAAGAGACAGATCGCGTTCGAGCGCGCCGCGCAAACTACGCCAGCAAGTCCCGCAGCACATACGGCAGGATGCCGCCGTTGCGGTAATAGTCGACCTCGATCGGGGTGTCGATGCGCAGCGTCACCGCCAGCGCGTGGCGCGTCCCGTCGGCGGAGATGACGACCAGTTTCGCTTCGCTTTGCGGTGTCAGTGCCGGATCAGGGTGAACCTCGATGACTTCGTTGCCCTGGAGTCCCAGCGACTGCCAGGAGTCGTCGCCCTTGAACTGCAAGGGCAACACGCCCATTCCCACCAGATTGCTGCGATGGATCCGCTCGAAGCTGCGCGCCACCACGGCGTGAATGCCCAGCAACTGCGTGCCCTTGGCGGCCCAGTCGCGGCTCGAACCGGTGCCGTATTCCTCGCCGGCGAACACCACCGTTGGCACGCCCGCCTCGAGATACCGCATTGCCGCGTCGAAAATCGACATGCGTTCGCCTGCCGGTTGGTACAGGGTCACGCCACCCTCCTCCCGCGAGCCATTGGCGTCGGCCGGCAACATCAGGTTCTTGATGCGCACGTTGGCAAACGTGCCGCGCATCATCACGTCATGGTTGCCACGGCGCGCGCCGTAGGAGTTGAAATCGGCCTTCATCACGCCGTTGTGCTCCAGCCACTGGCCGGCCGGTGAACTCTGCTTGATCGAGCCCGCCGGCGAGATATGGTCGGTCGTGATCGAGTCGCCGAACAGCGCCATGATGCGCGCGCCGCGCACCGACACCTCGGCGTCTGCCGGCGGCGGCGCCATCGAGAAGTCGGCGAAGAACGGTGGCTCGGCAATGTAGGTGCTTTTGGGCCAGCTGTAAGCCTGGCCGGTCACGCCCTTGATCTTGCCCCACAACGCGCCCGGCTCGGTCTGCAGCTTGCTGTAATTCTCGCGGAAGGCTTTGCCCTTCATCGCGTAACGCAACAAGGCGTGGATCTCGTCGCTGCTTGGCCAGATGTCGCCCAGGAAGACGTCGCGCCCGCCCGTGCCCTGGCCCACCGGTTCGCACATCAGGTCGCGCATCATGGTGCCGGCGATCGCGTAGGCCACGACCAGCGGTGGGCTGGCCAGGAAATTGGCCTTGATATTGGGATGGATGCGCGCCTCGAAGTTGCGGTTGCCCGAAAGCTCGGCGGCGCAGACCAGGTTCTGCTCGGTGATCAGCTTGTTCAGTTCCGGGGTCAGGTCTCCCGAGTTGCCGATGCAGGTGGTGCAGCCATAGCCAGCCAGCGCAAAGCCGAGTTTTTCCAGGTAAGGCAGCAGACCGGTTTCGGTCAGGTATTCGGTGACGATGCGCGAGCCCGGCGCCAGCGAGGTCTTGATGTGCGGCTGCACCTTGAGTCCGGCCTCGACCGCCTTCCTGGCCAGCAATCCGGCGGCCAGCAGCACGCTCGGATTCGAGGTATTGGTGCAACTGGTGATGGCGGCGATCAGAATGTCGCCATTGCCCACGGTCAGCGCGGGCTTGCCGCTGGGCCGCGCCTCGGCCACGGTCAGCTGGCGCGCGGCGCCCAGCATTTCCGGCCGGTTACCGACCATCTCGGCCAGGTCGCGCGGCGCACCGGGCGGTGTTTCTACATTTCCCTCACCCTGCGGCCCCCTGCCGTCGACTGCCACCGCGAAACGCTGCGCCAGTCGCTCGGCATCCTGATTGAAGCCCGACTCGGAAGCGGGTTTGCTGAACAGGGTCGCGAACTGCGACGCCACCTGTCCCAGTTCGATCCGGTCCTGCGGCCGCTTCGGCCCGGCCAGGCTGGGTGTGACCGAGCCCAGGTCCAGCGTGACTACCTGCGAATAGTCGATGTCGCCCGCATTGGGGATGCCGAACAGGCCCTGCAACTTGAAGTAGGCCTCGAACAGCGCGATCTCCGACTGGGTGCGGCCAGTACCCTTGAAGTAGGCCAGCGTTTGCTCATCGACCGGGAAAAACCCCATCGTCGCCCCGTATTCCGGCGCCATGTTGGCAACCGTCGCCCGGTCCGGCAGCGCCAGCGAGCGCGTGCCCTCGCCAAAGAACTCGACGAACTTGCCCACCACTTTGTGCTGGCGCAGGATCTCGGTCACCGTCAACACCAGGTCGGTCGCGGTGACACCCTCGCGCAGCCGCCCGGTCATCTCGAAACCGACCACATCGGGCGTCAGCAAATACACCGGCTGGCCGAGCATCGCTGCCTCGGCCTCGATGCCGCCCACACCCCAGGCCACGACGCCAATGCCGTTGATCATGGTCGTATGGCTGTCGGTACCCACCAGCGTATCCGGGTAGACGACGCCGTCGCGCGTCTTGTGAACCCCCCGGGCCAGGAATTCCAGGTTGACCTGGTGCACGATGCCGAATCCCGGTGGCACGACGCGGAAGGTATCGAAGGCCTGCATGCCCCACTTCAAGAACTCGTAGCGCTCGCGGTTGCGCTGGAACTCGATCTTCATGTTCAGGTCGAGCG
>Ga0105047_10015936_pt1 | contig 11816 bp, 10 predicted proteins | sample MAT04_FD_78384 | JGI IMG/M metagenome (GOLD analysis project Ga0105047, IMG submission 78384) | Freshwater microbial communities from Lake Fryxell liftoff mats and glacier meltwater in Antarctica - MAT-04 (megahit assembly) | ecosystem: Environmental > Aquatic > Freshwater > Ice > Liftoff... | reverse complement strand
GGGCCTGCTGCGCCTGCGCAAGGACCTGAAGCTGTTCGCCAACCTGCGCCCGGCCATCTGCTACCCGGCGCTGGCCGACGCCTCCTCGCTGAAGCGCGAACTGGTCGAAGGCCTCGACATCCTGATCGTGCGCGAGCTGACCGGCGGCGTCTATTTCGGCGAGCCCAAGGAAATCACCGACTTGGGTGATGGCCAGAAGCGCGCCGTCGATACCCAGGTCTACGAGACCTACGAAATCGACCGCATCGTCCGCGTCGCCTTCGACCTGGCGCGCACCCGCAAGAACAAGGTGCACTCGGCCGACAAGAAGAACGTCATGAAGTCGGGCGTGCTGTGGGACGAAGTCGCCCATGCGGTGGCCAAGGACTACGCGGATGTGGAGTTCCACCACATCCTCGCCGACAACGCGGCGATGCAGCTGGTGCGCAACCCCAAGCAGTTCGACGTGATGGTCACCGACAACCTGTTCGGTGACATCCTGTCGGATGCGGCCGCCATGCTCACCGGCTCGCTCGGCATGCTGCCGTCAGCTTCGCTCGGCGCGCCCGATCCCGTCACCGGCAAGCGCAAGGCGCTCTACGAGCCCGTCCACGGCTCGGCCCCCGACATTGCCGGCAAGGGCATCGCCAACCCGATCGCCATGCTGGCAAGCTTTGCCATGGCGCTGCGCTACTCGTTCAACATGGTGGTGCTGGCCGATCGGCTGGAAGCAGCTATCGCCGCGGTGCTCAACGAGGGCATGCGCACCGGCGACATCGCGCAGGACAATCGCAAGACTGTCGGCACCGAGGAAATGGGCGCCGCCATCCTGCGCCACCTGCAGGCATAAGCGTCGCTTGGAGGCTTCAGAACCGATATGGTCTCCCTCGGGAACGAGGGAGACATGCGATGACGACTGATGCCAGGTCCCTGTTCGAGCGCGCTGCCAGCCATGGCGCAGGCTATCGCGAGAGCGTGGCAGCAGGATCGGCAAGGCCGGCGCTCGACTATCACGGCATGCGCGAGCGCCTGACAGCGCCGACGCCGGAAACCGGCACCGACGCCGCCACCATCCTCGAAGAGCTGGTCGACCTCGCGACGCCGGGGCTGATGCCCACCATCGGCCCGCGCTTTTTCGCCTGGGTGATGGGCGCCTCGCACCCGGCAGGGGTCGCTGCCGACATGCTGGTCAGTGCCTGGGGCCAGAACGCCGGCTACCAGTCGACCTCGCCGGCCGCCGCCGCGCTCGAGGAAATGGCGGAGCGCTGGCTGCTCGACATCCTCGACCTGCCGGCACAAAGCGGCATCGGCTTCACCACCGGCGCCACCGTCGCCAACTTTACCTGCCTTGCCGCCGCGCGCACCAAGACGCTGCAGAAGGTGGGTTGGAACGCCGATGACGATGGCCTGTTCGGCGCGCCGCCGGTGCATGTGCTTGTCGGCGCCGACGCGCACCTGTCGGTGTTCGCCGCCCTGCAGCAGTTGGGTTTCGGGCGCAAGCGCGTCATCAGCGTCGCCACCGACGACCAGGGCCGTATCCTCCCCGCGGCGCTCGAGGCAGCGATCAAGCCGCTGAGCGGTCCCAAGGTGATCATCACGCAGGCCGGGCAGATCAATACCGGCGCGTTCGATCCGTTCGCCGAAATCGTCGAGATCGCCCGCGCCCACGACGCCTGGGTGCATGTCGATGGCGCCATTGGCCTCTGGGCCCGTGCCGTGCCGTCGCTGCAGCCCCTGATGGCCGGCCTCGAAGGCGCCGATTCATGGGCCGGCGACGCCCATAAGTGGCTGCAGGCGCCCTACGATTCCGGCCTCGCCATCGTCCGCGACCGCGACGCGCTGCTCGGCGCCATGAGCCAGTGGTCGAGCTATCTGCCCTCGATCGCGCAGGGCGACCGCGTGCCGGCCAACTATGTCCCCGAACTCAGCCGCCGGGCCCGCGGCGTGCCGGTCTGGGCGCTGATCCGGCATTTCGGCCGGCAGGGCATCGCCGAGATGGTCGAAACCCATTGTGATTTTGCCCGCCGCTTCGCCGAACGGCTGGCGGCCGAGCCGGGCGTCCGCGTCGTCAACGACGTGGTGCTCAACCAGGTGATCGTCAGTTTCGGCAGCGGCGACGCTGTGGCCCGCAAGTCCGCCACCGAGGCGGTGATCGCCGGAACCCTTGCCTCGGGCGCCTGCTTCGTGGCGGGTTCTGCCTGGCGCGGCGACTGGGTGATGCGCCTCTCCGTCACCTCGGGGGCCACCACCGAGGCGGACATCGATCTGAGCGCCGACGCCATCATTACGGCCTGGCGAGAGGTTCAGGCGGCCTGAAGCCCGAACGCCTCCGCCAGCAGCCGGTAGGAGCGCAGCCGCATGTCGTAGTCCCAGGCGGTGGTCGTCACGATCACCTCGTCGGCCCCTGACTCGGCGACCTTGGCTTCGATCTGGCGCTTCACCGTCTCGGGCGAACCGACGATCCAGAGCTTGGATTGGTTCTCGATGATGCGCCGCTGGTGATCGGTATAGCTATGCCGCAGCGCCTCCTCGGGCGACACCAGCTTGCGGATTTCGCCCGACTGGAACAGCGCCCACATCAACTCCTGCGAGCGGGCGAGAAACTGCGCCTCCTCGTCGGTCGGCGCGACCAGGGCCGAGAGCGCGATGATGCCGTGCGGTTGCGGAAATGCCTCCGACGGGATGTGCGACGCCCGGTAGGCGGCGAAGGCCGGCGCCGATGGCGTGGCAGAAAAATGCGCGGCGAACGAATAGCCGACGCCGAGCTGACCGGCCGCCTGCGCGCTGGCGCCCGACGAGCCGAGCAACCAGATCGGCGGTAGCGCCACCCGCTCCGGCGCCACGGTGATCGGCGCGAACGGATGGTCGGGGGCGAAATTGCCTTCGTCGAACGCCAGCATCTCGGCCAGTTCCTGGGCGAAATACTCGCCGCCCACCGAGCGCAGGGCCTGCAGGGTTCGCCCGTCGCTGCCGCCGGCCCGGCCGATGCCGAGGTCGATGCGGCCGGGGTTGAGCCCGTTGAGCGTACGGTAGGTCTCGACCACCCGCAGCGGCACGTGGTTGGGCAGCATCACCCCGCCCGAGCCGACGCGGATACGCCTGGTGTTGGCGGCAGACGTGGCGATCAGCACCTCGGGCGAGCTCGAGGCGATCGAGGGCATGCCGTGATGCTCGGCGTACCAGACGCGGGTGAACCCGAGCTCGTCGCCCAGTCGGGCAAGTCGCGTGATTTCTTTCAGCGCATCGGGAGTGGAGGTGCCTTCCGACACCGGGGCGAGGTCGAGGATCGAAATTGGAAGTTTGGCCATGCCCGCTTATATCGGCATTCGACGATATAATGGAAGTGCGGGAGCCGCAGCAATGCGCGCTGACGCGCCGCTCGTTACTCCGCCGCCGCCAATCCCTTCACCAGTTCGCCGGCCTGCCGCTCGAACAGGCGGCGGTAAATGCCGCCGTTGAGCTTCACCAGTTGCGCGTGCGTCCCTTCCTCGACAATCTTGCCGGCATCGAACACCAGCAGGCGGTCGAGCGACCGCACGGTCGACAGCCGGTGCGCGATTACCAGCGTGGTGCGGCCGACCATCAGCCGGTCCATCGCCTGCTGGATCAGGGCCTCGCTTTCGCTGTCGAGGCTCGAGGTCGCCTCGTCGAGGATCAGCACGCGGGCGTTCGACAGGAAGGCGCGGGCAATCGCCACGCGCTGCCGCTCACCGCCACTGAGCTTGATGCCGCGCTCGCCCACCATCGTCTCGTACCCCTTGGGCAGGGACTCGATGAACTGGTGCGCATTGGCCAGCTTCGCCGCTTCGATGATTTCCTCGCGCGTCGCCTCCGGCCGGCCATAGGCGATGTTCTCGGCCAGCGAGCGGTGGAACAGCACCGGGTCCTGCTGCACGATGGCGATCTGCCGGCGCAGCGAAGCCTGTTCGACATCGCGGATATCCACCCCGTCGACCGCCACCCGGCCACCCGACACGTCGTAGAGCCGCTGGATCAGCTTGACGAACGTCGTCTTGCCCGAGCCCGAATGGCCGACGAGGCCGACCCGCTCGCCGGGGCGGATGGTGACGTCGAGACCCGAATAGAGCGGCCGCGTGTGCACCCCATAGTGGAAATCGACCTTCTCGAAGGTGATGCCGCCCGCCCCGATGGTGATCGGCTTGACGCCCGGACGGTCGTCGATGCCGAGCGGCTGGTCTTCGAGGCCGACCAGTTCCTCCATGTCGTTCACCGAGCGCTGCAGGTTGCGCACATGCGTGCCGATATCGCGCAGGTAACCCTGCAGCACGAGGAAGCTGGTGATGACGAAGGTGATGTCACCGGCCGAGGCCGCGCCCGCGTGCCATAGATACAGCCCGGCGCCGATGATCGAGATGCGCATCAGCCACAGCAGGATGTTCTGCACGGTGCCGTTGAAGGTACCGCGGTTCCAGGTGCGGTCGGTGCGCACGCGCCACTTGTCGAGCACCAGCTTCAGCCGGGCTTCCTCGCGGGTCTCGGCGCCAAAACCCTTGACCACGGCGTTGCACGAGACGGCGTCGGCCAGCGCGCCGCCCATGCGGGTGTCCCACATGTTGGCAAGGCTGGCGGCCGGCGCCACCCAGGCGGTCGAGAGCGTTACCGTCACCGCGATGTAGATCAGCGAGCCGACGCCGACGATCAGTCCCATCAGCGGCCAGAACAGCCCGAGGAGGACCGTCGAGCCGACCAGCATGACGATCGAGGGCAGGAGCGCGATCAGCACGGTGTCGTTGAGCACATCGAGCGCCCACATGCCGCGGGTGATCTTGCGCACCGTCGAGCCGGCGAAGGCGTTGGCGTGCCAGTCGGACGAGAAGCGCTGCACCCGCTGGAAGGCGTGGGTCACCACGTCGGTCATGATGCGCAGCGTCAGCCGGATGATCAGCATGAAGATCGCCTGGCGCAGCAGCACGGCCATCAGGCCGAGGCCGACGAGGACCAGGAAGGCGGTGACGGCGCCGTTCCAAGCGATCTCATCGGTCGCAGCACCGCTCGCCACTGCCTCGACGAGGCGGCCGGCAAAGAACGGCGTCAGCAGGTCGGCGGTGGTTTCGCCGAGCACGCAGAGCATCACGATGGCGATGCGGATGGGCTGCTTCTGCCAGTGCTTGAAGGTGAAACCCAGCACCTTGCGGAACGCATCGGCGCGGAAGTCGATCTTGAAACGAGCCATTTGTCATGTCCGGACGCGCAAAAGGCGCAGCGAACCGGTCCCGATTTTGAAGAGAAGTCGGAGCCGCAGCAGCGGCGGAGGAGGGGGACCGGAAATGGTCCCGCGCGCAACCTAACGGAGCGCGAGATCCCCGAAGGGGAGTGGTCGCATGGTGAAATGAATCATGTCGCCCCTCCCCTGGTTTCGTCCGGACGAGAAGAAGTCTATTATTCGAGATTGCGTTCGGCTGCAACCCGGACAAAGTCGAGCCGCGACTGCCACACGATCATCGCGATCGCGGCAAAGCAAACAGCCCTGGGACTATAAGTCAGTAACTCAGGCTGCGAGGACCAGGCCGCCGCCGAACAGGCCGATGACGAGGCCCTGCACCAACAGCACCGCCAGCATGTGGCCGCCGTCGATGAGCGTCAGTTGCCAGGGCATGTTCTGGTAGCGGTGGTTGAGGATCATCGTGGTGAGGACGAATCCGACCCACATCAAGGCGGCGGTCGTCAGGCCGTTGGTCACGTTGACCTCACCGAAGAGCGACCGGATGACCACCGCGAGAACGAAGGCCATGACCAGCTCGACTGCGATGCCGATGACATAGGGCACCGGGCCGGCATCCAGCTGCTCCCGGGTCTTGCCGATTGCCGCCATCCACTGCTTGCCGAGGCTGGTGTACCAGACCGCGCCGACCGCAAAGCCTGCGATGGTGGCGACGATGACCGCCAGCCAATTGACATCGAATACCATGTGAAATGCCCCCTCCGCCCCACGTGGACAACAGGGATGCTAGCGCGATTTCAGCGGAGCCGGAAGGTAACGCGATTGCCTATGAAGAGCAGGCGTCTGGTGTCTTTACAGCCCACCCATCTGGCAGAGCAGTTTCCACTCGGCTTCGCTCACTTTGGACACCGACAGGCGCGAGAGTTTCACCAGTTCCATATTGGCGAGCTCCGGCGTTGCCTTGATCGTCGCCAGCGTCACGGGCTTGGGGAACGGCTTTACCGGCAGCATGTCGGTGCATTCCCAGACGATCTTGCCCTTGTCGTTGGGTTCGGCGGTCGAGTCCGGATGCGCCAGCGCCACCACTTTCATGATGCCGACGATCTCCTTGCCGATATTGGAGTGGTAGAAGAACGCCTCGTCGCCCAGCTGCATGGCCTGCATGTTGTTGCGCGCGGTGTAGTTGCGCACCCCGTGCCATTCCTCGGGCGTGCCGCGGCCGACGACGTCGTCCCAGGAGTTGACGTCGGGCTCGGATTTCATCAGCCAGTAAGCCATGGCGAAACCCTCACTTCCTGGTGTTGTTGATCCCGAGGTTCCAGCGCTTGATCGTCACGCTGTCGAACACGCCCTGCACCACATAGGGGTCGCGATGGAAGGTCGACCAGGCGTCGTCGAAGCTCTCGGCTTCGATCACCAGGATACTGCCGGTCATGGCGCCGTCGTCGTCGAGGAACGGGCCGGCAAGGATCACCCGGTCGCCAAGGCTTTCCAGGTGCTTCAGGTGCTCGGGGCGAACTTCCATACGGCGCGCAAGGCCGTTGGGACGATCATGGGCAACCAGGGCAAAAAACGGCAAAGTCAGTCCTCCCGCTTGAGCGGCCTCGACATCAGGCCGCCGACAATTTCGTTGATGGTGGCACGGCCCCCGAGCAGCAGGTTTACCGCATCGATGAGCGGGGCGTCGATACGCAGTCCGTCTGCCAGCGACTTGGCGACCGGGGCGGTGGTGACACCCTCGGCAAGGCCGATGCCGACGGGGCTGACGCCCCGCCCGAGCGCCATGCCGGTCTGGTAATTGCGCGATTGGGTCGAGGTGCAGCTCAGCGTCAGGTCGCCCAGACCCGCAAGCCCGGTGAGGGTATGGGCGCTGCCGCCCATCCGCACCACCAGCCGGGTCAGTTCGGCAAAGGCCCGGGCGATCATTGCCGAGCGGGCCGAGGCGCCGAGCCCGGCGCCTTCGACGGCGCCACAGCCGAGCGCGTAGACATTCTTCAGCGCCCCGGCGAGTTCGACGCCCACCCGGTCGTCGGCGGCATAGAGCCGGAAGCTCGGGCCAGCCAGCGCGGCGGCGATATCGGAGGTGGCTTCGGCGTCGTCGCCGGCCAGCGTCACCGCTGTGGGGCGACCGGCAGCGACGTCGGCGGCAAAGCTCGGGCCCGAGAGCACGAAGGGCACCGCGTCGGGGACGATCTCGGTGAGAATCTCGCTCTGCCGTTTCAGGCTTTGATGCTCGAGCCCCTTGGCGGTCAGCACCACCGGCTTGCCGCGCAGGCCGGGTGCGAACTGGGTCAGCGCGGCACGGCTCGCCTGCGCCGGTACGGCGAGGATGACGATGTCGACGTCGGGCAGGGCCGAGGCGGCGGTGATTTCCGGCGACAGCTGCTGCATGCCCAGATGAGTCGGGTTGATGTGGCGGCTGTTGATATCGGCAATCACCGCCGGATCGCGGCCGACGATCACCACCTCGCGGCCGGCAATGGCGGCGGCCTGCGCCAGCGCCGTGCCCCAGGCGCCAGCTCCGATCACCGCGACGCGCTCAAGTGCCATGGGGTTTTGCCTCTTCATGGGTCAGCCCCATGTCGGCGCTGTCGAGGGGCCAGCGCGCCTTGGCGGAGAAATCGAGACTGTCGGTCGACCCGAGGGCGAGCCGTTCGGCCCCTGCCCAGGCCACCATGGCGCCATTGTCGGTGCAAAGCGGGATCGGCGGCACGACCAGCCGCGCGCGTTCGGCTTCCACCGCCTCGTTCAGCGCCGCGCCGATCGTCAGGTTGGCGGCAACACCGCCGGCCACCACCAGCACGGGCGGGTGCCCTGGCAGTTCGGCGCGATATTTCTGCAGCGCCGAACGGGCGCGGGTGGCGACAATTTCGGCGACCGTTCGCTGGAAGCTGGCGCAGATGTCGGCGACGGTCTGGTCGTCGAGCGGCGCATGCTGTTCGGCCATCAGCCGCACCGCCGTCTTCAGCCCCGAGAACGAGAAATCGAGCCGGTCTTCCTTCAGCAGCGGCCTTGGAAACCTGAAACGCCTGGGGTCGCCCAGCCGCGCCATCTTCTCGACCTGCGGTCCACCCGGATTGCCCAGCCCCAGGAGCTTTGCCACCTTGTCGAACGCCTCGCCCAACGCATCGTCGATGGTGGTGCCCCAGCGCTCGTAGTCGCCGACGCCCTTCACCAGCACAAACTGGCTGTGCCCGCCCGACACCAGCAGCATCAGGTAGGGGAAGGGCACGCTATCGGTCAGCCGCGCCGTCAGCGCGTGGGCTTCGAGATGGTTCACGGCAACGAGCGGCTTGCCGAGGGCGGCGGCCAGCGCCTTGGCGGTGGTCAGCCCCACCAACACCCCGCCGATCAGCCCCGGTCCGGCGGTCGCGGCAATCGCGTCGACGTCCGCCAGCGGTACGCCCGCCTCGGCGCTGGCCTGAGCGATGATGTGGTCGAGCCAGCTGACATGCGCCCGCGCCGCCAGTTCCGGCACCACGCCGCCGAAGGCTGCGTGTTCGTCGAGCTGGCTGCGCACCACGTTGCTGAGGATCACCGCGCGACCATCGGGGTGGCGCTCGACGATCGAGGCGGCGGTTTCGTCGCAGCTGGTTTCGATGCCGAGGACTCTCATCAAACCTTGTGGGGCTGAGCGTGGAGGGGTAAGCCGAGTCCCCTTTGGAGCAGGAATTTGGCTCTGGCCTATATAGGTACGGTTTGAAATGCAATCGGCCCCCTTCCTCACTATCGGCACCCGCGGCTCGATGCTGGCGCTCTGGCAGGCGCACCTCGTGCAGCAACAACTGGCTGCGGCACACGGCGTCCGTACCGAGGACATCGGCATTCTGGCCTTCACCACCACAGGCGACAAGCTGACCGACCGGCCGTTGAGCGAAGCCGGCGGCAAGGGCCTGTTTTCCAAGGAGATCGAGGCCGCCCTCGAAGCCGGCCGGATCGACCTGGGGGTGCATTCCTCCAAGGACATGGCTTCGGTGCTGCCCGATGGCCTCATCCTCAGCACCTTCCTCGAGCGCGAGGACATCCGCGACGCCTTCGTGTCGCTGAAATACCCCTCGCTCGACGACCTGCCGACGGGCGCCAAGCTCGGCTCGAGTTCCATTCGCCGCGCCGCGCAAATGCTGCGCATTCGACCCGACCTGCAGATCGTGCCGTTCCGCGGCAATGTCGGCACGCGTCTGTCAAAACTCGAAGCCGGCGTTGCCGACGCCACGTTGCTCGCCGCGGCCGGCCTCAACCGGCTCGGCCAGGCCGACAAGATCACCGCCCTGCTCGATCCGCGCGATTTCCTGCCGGCTCCGGCGCAGGGCGCCATCTGCATCGAAATCCGGCAGGACGACGCCCGTACCGCCGAACTCGTCGCGCCACTCGACCACAAGCCGACGTCCACCGCCATCGCGGCCGAGCGGGCGCTGCTGCGTACGCTCGACGGATCATGTCGCACTCCCATCGGCGTGTTTACGGAACTGAACGAAATTTCGTGCAGTTTGACCGCTGAGATCCTGAGTCCCGACGGTCGCGAGTACTATCGTGATACGCTGTCGGGGCGTCCCGACGAGGCGTTGCGTATCGGCGCCGAACTCGGGCGCCGGCTGCTCGACGCCGCCGGTCCGGATTTCGAGCGTAAGTTCAAGGGGTAGATAGTCCAGTGCGCATGCTCGTGACCCGGCCAGAACCCGACGCGAGCGAAACCGCCGCTCGACTTGGCGCGATCGGCATCGAAGGGCTCGTCTGCCCGCTGCTGGTACACCAGACACTTGCCCCCAGCCTGCCCGACCCCACCGGCTTTGCCGCCATCGCCGTCACCAGCACCAATGCGCTGCGGGCGCTGCGCGAGCGGGCCATGCTCGAGCGCTACCTCAATCTGCCGCTCTACGCGGTCGGCGGGCGGACAGCCTCGGCCGCCAAGGCGCTGGGTTTCAAGTCCGTCACCCATGCCGAAGGCGGCTTCGTGGCGCTCGCCGAGCTTCTTGCCCATACGCCGCTCAAGGGCCCGATCTTCTACCCTGCGGCGCGGGAGCTGGCGGGCGACCTCGCCAAGTCGCTGGCGCCATTCGGCCGCATGGTGATCACGGCCGAAGTCTATGCCATGAACCCCATCGATACACTGCCGCTCACCGCGGCAGGCGGCTTTGCGCAGGGCTCGATCGGCGCGGTGCTGCTCTACTCGAAGCGCACCGCCGAAACCTTCGTCCGCCTCGCCGATGAGCATGTCGACAAGCTCGAACGTCGGCAACTTGGCATGCTCTGTCTTTCCGAAGCGGTTGCCGAGCCGCTGTTCGATGCCCATTTCGTGCGGGTGAGCCTGGCCGAGCAGCCAAGCGAGCAGGCGATGATGGGACTTGCCTTGTCCTTTTCGCGCGACCAAAACGCATCATGAGCGGAAAACCCGTGGAGTACGACCCGCATGGCTGAGCGCAAACCGCCGGTGATCGACCTCACGGCCAAGCCGGCGCGTCCGCGCCCCGCGCCTGTCACGCCCGATCCGGCAACGGCGGGCGAGGCGGTGCTCGTCGACGAAGCCGTCGCCCCGTCCACTGCGGAGGCCGCTACGCCCAGGCCTGAACCGAAGCCGGTCGAGGCGGCTGCCGATCCCTTTTCCGAGAACCTCAGCGAGCCGCCGCGCTCGCCACAGCCGCCGCGGCCGCTGGCGCGTCTCGCCATGCCGTGGAGCGCCATCAGCATCGCCGCCGTCGCGGGCGCCCTGCTGGGCACCGTGCTCACCTATCTGGCAGTCAACGTCATCGCGCTGCCCGACGCCCGCCCGGTGATCGCCGACCCGACCCCGCGCCTTGCGGCGCAGGACCAGGCCATCGCCGAGCTGAGCGCGCGCCTCGCGCTGACGGAACAGGCCGGACAGGCCACCGTGGCAACGTCCGAGCAGGCCGCCGCCAAGGCATCGGCCGATCTCGAAGCGCTGCGCCAGCAGATCGCCGCCACCCCGGCACCTGCCGCCGTCGACCTGACGCCGCTCCAGGCGCAGGTGGCGAACCTCGAAGACAGCATCGCCGCCATCGGTGCCGGCGCCTCGGGGGCCGACGCCACCGCGCTTGCCGACACGATTTCCGGCCTCGAGGCGGGCATCGGCGAGGTGCGCGCTGTGCTCGAGGCCCTGACGCAGCGCACCAGCACCGCCGAAGCTGCCGTCGCCACCCTGCGCGGCGAAGTCGATGCGACACGGTCGGCCGTCGCGGCGCAGACCAGCATGATCGGCGCCTCCGATATCGGGCCGGCCGTCCGCCTGCCGCTGATGGTGTCGGGCGTCGAGAGCGCCTTCGCCAATGGCCGCCCGTTCAGCGCCGAACTCGCCGGCCTCACGACGCTCCTGCCCGACCTCGTGGTGCCCGACGCCCTGCGCGCTGCGGCTTCGGCCGGCCTGCCGCGTCCCGACGCCGTGGCGGCCGAGTTCGCCGAAGTCGTGCCGGCGATTCTCGCTGGCCGCACCGCGACCAGCAGCGGCGACCTCACCCAGGATGCGCTCGATTGGGCCAAGGGCCTGCTGGCGCTTCGCCCGGTCGAGGAAACCGCCGGAACGACGCCCGAAGCCATCGTGTCGCGGCTCGAGGCGGCCATTACCCGGCGCGATTTCGTCGGTGCCACCGCCTTGCTCGACCAGTTACCCGAGCCGATGCAGGCTGCGGCAGGCGATACCGCG
>Ga0105047_10015934_pt1 | contig 11817 bp, 5 predicted proteins | sample MAT04_FD_78384 | JGI IMG/M metagenome (GOLD analysis project Ga0105047, IMG submission 78384) | Freshwater microbial communities from Lake Fryxell liftoff mats and glacier meltwater in Antarctica - MAT-04 (megahit assembly) | ecosystem: Environmental > Aquatic > Freshwater > Ice > Liftoff... | reverse complement strand
GCGCGCGCATGCAGCTGCAGCTGTTCGATGGTCACGCCCGCGCCCGCAGTCACCTGCAACGAGAGCGCGTCGACTGGGCCGAGCGACGCGAACCGCTGCAGCGAGAGCAACACGGCTCCGTCGCGGGGCACGCTGCCGCCCACCAATCCCGTGTTCCCACCCTGAGGCACCACCGCCACACCCGCAGCCGCGCAGACGCCCAGGACCGCCGCCACTTCTTCTGCAGATCCCGGCCGCACCACGGCCGGGGTCGTACTTGTCCACTGCCGCAGCCAGTCGGTCTCGTAGGACGCGCGCATGTCGGCGTCGACCAACACGTGGTCCGCGCCAACGACCTCGCGCAGGGCGGCTACCAGCAGGCTGCTCACAGCGTGTCAGGCAACGATCTCGGCACCTGCCGGCAGCTCCTGCAGCAGCGCATCGCTGACCCAACAGCGCGTCATGTGCAGCGTGCTCTCGATTCGCACCACCCGTTTGGGCTGGTCGAACGCCCGGCCACACATGCTGAGCGCAGCCTTCACACAATCGTCCTCGGTGGGCAGCACCATCGGCATCCGGCTGCGCCGCACACCCGCAATGCCGGCGGTGAAGCAGTTGACGTACGTCTTTTGCCAGTCGATCTGCTGTGCCAACGGCAACGGAATGAAATCGGCGAAACCGATACCCAGAGCGTTGCCGCCGGAGACAGCCGTGAGGTCGAGCAGGACGATGGTGCTGACATCCGGCTCGGCGAGATCCGCCAGGCCATGCACCCAGAAACGGCCGGTGACATTGGGGTCCATCGTGGTGCCGCTGATGTCCTTGCCGCCCTTGTCGATGATCAACACGTCCACTTGCGGGAACGGCAGCGCGGGCACGAGCGTGCGGGCGAAGTCGGTGAGCTCGATCTCCGCGGGTCCACCGACCTCCTCGGCCGTGAGCGCCCGCAGGCGCACCACCTCGCCGCTGGCGGATTCGATGGTGCCCACGCCACCGAGCAGTCGGCCGCTGGCGCGCAGCGCGGCGATGCCCTTGAGGATGCGACTGCGCATCTCTTCCGGACCGCATGCATGGATCTGCGCGGCACCGGGCTGCTTACCGAAACCGACCACCGCCATCTTCGTGCAGCCGGACTCGATGGGCCCCTTGAAACAGGTGTGCGGCTTGATCCGATTCACTGGGAAGATGCGGTCGGCGCCCGCCGCGTGTCGGTCGAGGTAGAGCGGCATGCCGTCGTCGGTACGAGCAACTTCGACCGTCTCCATCGTCGCCCGAATCTCGGCGCCGATGGCTTCCTCGGTCATGCCCAGGCTCTCCAACATCTTGCGTTGGCCCTCGGCTTTGGCACCGCCGTGGCTGCCCATCGCGGGCACGACGAACGGCTGGGCGTCCAGCGCACGCAGCCCGCTGATGGTGCCGCGCAGCAGCGCCACGCGGTCGGTCAGCCCGCGGCTGCCACCACCGACCGCCACGGTCATCCCGGGCGTGACCGAACCCGCCAGGCGCTCCACCACATCGGCGTGCGCGGCGGCTTCCACGTCGGCGATCGGCTCGGTGTGGGGCAACGCGAGGCGCACCTCGGTGAGCGCCGGCACCTTCAGATCCGGGTGGAACGGCAGCTCCACCCCCTGCACCAGTTCGTCCCAGTTCACGAAGCCACCGTAGTCCCGATTGCCGCCACCACGTCATGCCTTCGGCGCGTCTCACGCAGTCAGGGCATGACATGGTGGCTCCACACGCCGAACCAGGAACTACTCGATGATCATCGTGTCGGTGGCGGTGCGGCCGAAGGTCTCCGGCGCGTACATCTCCTCGGCGCGAGTTGGTGGCACCACGAACGTTCCCGGAGTGGTCGCACGAGCGATGTACGAGTAGGTGTACGTGCCGGCCGGCAGGAACGTGGTGAAGGCTTCGGTGCGGTCGTCACGCAGCTGCTCGTGTTGGAACCAGCGGCCCCACCAGCCGTCACAGCATGCCAAGAACGCTGGCCCGCCATCGGAGTCAGTCGTACCAGCAGGAGCAGCCTGCGTCACCAGCAGCGCGGGGTTCAGGCTCTCCAGACCTGCCGGCAGCGGGTCGACGAGCGCGACATGCGTGCGTTGGCTCTCCGCCACCATCGTCAGCGTCACTCGCACACGTCCACCAGCCTTCACACGCCAGGTACCGTCAGCGTCGCGAGAGACGTCGGCGGGGTCGTCGACGGCCTCGTAGACACGGTCGACCACGAAGCCGCGATCGAGTGCGTCGAGCTGCAGGTCGGCGGGCGCGTAGCGCAGGCCGATGCGGTAGTACATACGCCCGCTGCCGTCCTTCGCCAGCACCAGATCGCTGTCACCGGCCTCGATCAACTCGCGGGTGGGGATGGTGATGGTCGCACGGTCGGTCTCGCGCCCTTGGAAGGTGTGGTCACCGGCGAACTGGTCGCCAAGCCACACCCGTGCGACGAAGTCCGGGGTCTGCGCCTCGTACGTGTCGAAGTACGACTTGAGTGCGAGCAGGATGAAAGAGTTCTCCTGCACGTTGTCCCAGCGGCCCTTCACCTTGTTCGCCAGGAGACCCGCGACCACCTTCGGGATCAGGTCGCTCTGCGGCGAGTTGGCAACCAGCGCGTCCAGCACGATGCCGTCGGTGCGGCGATCGCTCTGCATCACCAGGTACGAACTGTCACCGTAGGTGGAGGCGAAGTTGGCGGCACCGGCGGTTTCGACAGCTCGGTTGGTGATGGTGCGCTCGATCTCGGTGCGCATGCGCGCCTCGTCGACCACACTCCACAGCCAAGCCATCGCATCGACGCCCATGTCGTCGCGGTGGTCGGCGAACAGACTCTCCGCCTTTCTCGTGTCGCGGTCGCCGGCAAGGTTTCGCACCCAGAGTGCGTATGAGCTGACCGAGACTCGCTCGTGCGGGCCGTAGTACGAGGGGAAGTGCGACTCTATGTCGGCGATGTACGCGAGCGAGAGATCGAGCGCTGACGACGGCACGGCGTAGCCGGCATCGCCAGCGAGGATCAATGCATGTGTGGCCTGAACCGTGAGGAACGGGTCGACCTCGTCGTACCTGCGCCAATACGGAAAGCCGCCGTCGTCGTTCTGCAGCGCGACCATCGCCGCGATGTCGCTCTTCATCGATGCCGAGATCTCCGCGGTGGTCGGCAGGCCTTCGGCGTCGAACGCACCGAGCACATCGGCCAGTGCGGCAATCGCGATGATGCGCGAGGCGTACGCGTCGGTGCTGGTGTACGGATAGTCGTGCAGGTACAGCACGGCGTCGGTCAGCGCCTGCAGTGACGTGCTGGAGGTGGAGACCTCGAGACCGCCGAAGTCTTCGATCACGTCGGTGGGGGCCAACAGCGGTTGGTCCACGGCGCCATCGTCGATGACGCCGTAGGTTGCGAATGCCTCGGCGGTGGCCGGCGTGTAGACCGGGAGCTCGACCGTCGCCGAGTCGGCGAGATCGCCGCTCACCGCAGTCACACGGAACCCGGCGGTGCCAACCTGCGCGGTCGCCACCGGAAAACGGACTTCGATGCGATCGTTGGCGGGCACCGTCACCTGCACGCCGGCAGGGCCGACGAGCGTGAGGTGCGACGTCTGCAGCACGACGTCGACGTCGAGCGGTGCGTCGCTCTGGTTCTGCAACACGACGGGCAACTCGAACGAGTCGCCGAAGTTGGCGAAGCGCGGGGCGGCAGGGCGCACCGCCAGCGGCAGGCGTGCGGTGATGTTGCTCTCTGCGCTGCCGAACCGGTCGGCGCCGCTGACGGCAACCACCATCACTCGGTAGCGGGTGAGGTTGTCGGGCAGCGTCACCTCGACGATGGCCGTGCCATCAGCGGCGGTGACGACCGTCGGCTCGAACAGCGCGAGCGCATCGAAGTCGGAGCGGACGTCCACGGGGTTCACGCCACCGGTCGCCGCGAACTTGTCGCCACCACCAGCAACCGTTTCGGCGTCGTAGCTGGCGGTGGGCGCCGCGTTGTCGCCTGCCGCGGTCGTTTCCGAAGCGGCCGCGGTGTCTGCGGTGGCCAGCGCGGTGCTCGCCGGGGCCGCCGTGTCGCCGCGCAAGCGTGCGGGGTCCTGCAACCGAATCTGCTGGCGACCGTAGAACGCATTCACCCAGTCGTAGCCAGGGGCGTAGAACACGCCCAGTGGATCGGCGAGGGTGTAGCCCGAGAGCGCCAGCACCGCCTCGTCGACGACAACGACCGCGAACTCTGCACCCTGCACAGGGGCACCGCTGGCGTCCTCGACCGACACGTCGATGCTCGTCGACTCGCCGGGCACCAGCTCCGTCTCACGCGGGGTCGCCGTCACGTCCAGCGTGCGCGTCACGGGGGGCACCGACAAGACCATGCTGCCCACGGCATACGCGGGCCGCTGCGGTACGTCGGTCGCAACGCTGCCGTCGTCGTTCGTCCGCGCGGCGGCACCGACGACCTCCAGGTTCAGCGACAGCTGCGGCACATCTGCTTCGGTGATCGGCAGCTCCACCACTGCGCTGCCGTCGACCACTTGGAAGCGGATCGTGTCTCGGATGCCGTTGCGGCTGACCGTGACCAACCCCTCGCCGGTGGCGAAGGGCGCCTGGACCAGCAGCTCGGCCGTGTCGCCGACTGCGTACGTCTCCTGCGAGGGCACGACGGTCAACAGCTGCTGGTCGACACCACGCGTCGGTTGGCTCTCCGCGCCGCTGACCCACGCCGTGGTCTCCGTGCGATTGCGGCCGCCGTGTTCGTCGGTGACCACCGCAGTCACCCTGTACTGCCCGCCGACCGCCGTCTCGAACTTGCACGTCGTGGCCGACGCGACCGACGTCACTGCGCACGTCTGCGGGTCGAGAACCGTCTCGGTCCACACGCCGTCGACGTACTTCGACTCGACGCGACCAGCAACGACATCCACCGAGACACCACTCAGCACCTCGCCATCGATGCCCGTGACGATCGCCTCGATCTCCAACGGGTCACCCTGGCGGACGAACGCTCGCGTCGCGCGCAGCCCGACATAGCGGTCGGCCGAATGCACCAACAGGTCGGTGGCCGACGCCCATGCCTGACGGTTGACGTCCGTGATCGTGGCCTGAGCGCTGATCGCCACCGGCAGGTCGGGCAAACTGCCGTCCGTGCCCTCGAAGTCGATGTTCAGGTAGTGCGTGCCCGAAGCATCGGTGGTGCCGTGGTATTCCTTGACGGTCGTGTCCGTCGAAGGCCCGCAGCACGGGCCGATGTCGCCCCGGTAGTAGCTGTCACCGTAGAAGTCGTTGCCGGCGTACCACCACGGAATCCAGATGCCGAACGTGAACTCGTCCCAACCTGGCGGCGAATAGGTGGTCGGCGTCGTGCTCACCGACCAGTCGGTGTCGGCGCCTGCCAGCGGGCCGCCCGCGTAGTACACACCGTTGGCGGCAAGCGTGGCGGGCCGAGTGCTGAGGAACGGCTGCGTGCTCTCCGGCCGTGTCGTCACCTCGAATTCGGGGCGCCGGTACTCCTGAATCTGGAATTGATGCCAGTTGCTCGCGTCGTTGAGGCCTGACTCGCCCTCCAAAGTCAGCGTCAGCGATGCGGGGCCGACGTTGGCCGTCGCCGGCAGCGCCAGGTCGAGGTCGAACCCGCCCAGCGCACCCAACGGCGCTCGGCCGCGCAACAGCTCGGCGCCGTAGGAATCGCTGACCACGTACTGCACGGTCGTCGCAGCGCCGAGGGCCTTCAGTCGCGCATCGCTGCTCAGCGTCAGTCGCCGCACCCAACCCTTGACCTTCACCGTTTCGCCCGGCCGGTACACCTGACGATCATCGAACACGTACCAGCGCGACTCGTCACGGACTTCCTGCCGTGTCGACTGCAACCCGATGATCGCCGAATCTCCACCACGGCTCGCGACCAGGGCCGGCCCGAAGGAATCCGCCGATGGCGACGGCAGGCCGAAGGTGGCCAGACCGTCGGCATCGGTGGCACCGACCGCATCGCCATTCATCGCGAGCGAGACGTCAGCGACCGGCCGGCCCGTGCGCAGGTCCGTCACCCATGCGACAGAACGCGTCGCGTCCGACAGTGCATCCAGCCCGAGCTGCGTGCTCTGCACCCAGGTGATCGCTGGGCGGTTCTGCCAATAGTCGTTCGAATTCGGAGACACCGCGGGGATTGGCTCGACCAGCACGATCACGTGGCCAGGCCGGCCATTCAGGATGCCGGCGAGGTCGATGGGCGTGTCCAGCGTGACGTTCTCATCACCCTTCGTCCTGATCGTTTCGTCCGCCAGCACGTCCCACGTGGGGTCTTCACGGTTGACGTCGTCCAACCCATAGACGTAGTCCAGGTAGTCCTTGAAGTTGGCAGGGTCAGCGGCGAACACACGCACGCGCAGCCCGTCGTGACCCACGGTCAACAGCGACAGCTGCTGGTCGTCGAGAAACGGGTCGAGGGTGGTGATCTGGTCGAACTGTTGGATGCTGGGCAGCGCCGAGCCGACCCCGATCTTGACGTCGGTGTCCTTGCCCAGCGGCTGCCCGTGGACGTCGGAGAACGAGCCGGGAACGGTGACCACGTATTCGGTGTTCGGCTGCGTCGCACCCTGGATCATCAGGGTCGAGTAGTTGATGCTGACGGAGGCTCCGGCCAACTCGGGCGAAATCTTGACGGCGTCGACATTGCTGGCATCGAGGTCGAGCTCGTTGTCGAACTCGACGAAGATCTGGCTGCCGGGCGGGCACTGGTCGTCATACGCACACGACGTGCGGACAACCTTCAGCGCGGCGTAGGTGCGACCCGAGAACGACTGCGAATTGGTGGTCGTTGCCGGCCCTTCCGCCGATGGGGTGTCGGGGCCGACTGCGATGGTCAGTGCCGTGTCGGCGGGAAGCTGGTCCGTCGCACGAAAGGCAAGCCATCGCCCGTCCTCTGCTCCCGAACTCAAAGCCGCCGCGCCGTCATCAGCGGCAATCTCGTCGGCAGTCGCAAGCCGGAGCGCCACATCGTCGCCGCCGGCTTCGAGACGAATCGCCGCCAGGACGGCGGCAGGGTCGATGCGCTGGTCGAACTCGACCACGAAGATCTGGTCGCGAAGAATCTGATCACTCTGCGGCGACATCGTGATCACCGTCGGCGGCGGCGTCGTGAAGTCGAACGACTGCTCCTTCGCCAGTGCGCCACCTGCCGCAGGCTTGGTGCCGGCGGGCACCGTGACCGTGAAGGTGGTGGCCATCGGCAGTCGATCGAAGGCATCGCTGTCCGCGTCGAAACGCAGGGTGCGAGTGCCTATCCACTGCCAGGTACCCGCAATGTCCGGCGAGATGGTCACTGGCACGTCCGGCGCGTTCACCTGACGAACCGTGCCGACGGCCACCATTGGCTGGTTGAAGGTGACGGACACGTAGGGGGCGATCGGTACATCACCCTCCGGCTGCACGCGCAGCACTTCCAGCGGGCCGTTGTCGACCGGTATCAGCGGCGTGACGTCCACCGGAGGAAACGCCTCGACCACGGTGTTGCCGGTGCGCGGCGGTGGCGTCGACTGAACGGGCCAGTTGAAGTCGGGCTGCTGCAGTTCTGCGTCCGACCAGGCAGGCAGGCGGGCGATGATCTCGTCGATGCGCTGCCGGTCGAGCTCGGCACCAGCGACCACGGGCGTGGTCGGCGGTGGCGCAGCCTGTGGCTCGCCCTCGGACAGCTGCAGGCCGAAGACTCGGGGCGCGACGCCGTCACCGGACGGCAGGTCGGGGTTGGTTCCGGACGTGTTCTGCGTGCCCTGGCCGGGGCTCGAGGTGGTGGCACTACCGCCGCCATCGGTGCACGCAGCAACGACCAGCCCCATCACCACCAGAACCGCCCCGACTCGAACGGTCGTTCGCTGTGCCATCTTGTTCTCCTCACCCCATGCAGAACTGCTGCCCGTTGGACGCCACCAGCAGGCAGTTGGTTCCGGCCAAGACCGTATTCGGTACGGTGAGTACGCTGCGACGCATGGGGACACTGCATCGCATCGTCGTTGTCGGCGCGTCGCTGGCTGGGCTGCGCGCGTGCGAGACGCTGCGCCAGGAGGGCTTCGACGGCGAGATCACCCTCATCGGCGCCGAGCAGGAAGTCCCTTACGACCGGCCGCCTCTGTCGAAGAAGCTCTTGGCAGGCGACTGGGAGCCGGACCGCATTCGCCTTCGCAAGGACGAAGACTTCGCATCGCTGCGCCTCACCTTGCGCCTGGGTGTGAGGGCGGTCGCTCTCGACACGACCACCCGTACAGTGTCGCTCGACGACGCATCGACGGTCACCTACGAGGGGTTGATCATCGCGACCGGTGCCTCCCCGCGCAGTCTGGCGGACCAGCCTTCCTTGCACGGTGTGGTGGAACTTCGCACCCTGTCGGATTCGCTCGGTCTACGCGACCTGATCGCCGACGGCACGGCCAGGGTCACCGTGATCGGCGCCGGGTTCATCGGGTTGGAGGTCGCGGCCACCGTGCGCGCCCGCGGCTGTGCGGTCACGGTCTTGGAGGGTGCCGCGTCGCCGTTGATTCGTGGGCTGGGTGCGGAGATGGGCGCGGCCGTCGCCAGTGTGCAGACACGCAACGATGTCGCATTGCGGTGCGGTGTCCACGTCGCGGGCATCGAGGGCGCCGATGGGCAGGTCACCGGCGTTCGCCTTGGTGACGGGTCGCTGGTCGAGAGCGACGTCGTGCTCGTCGGGGTAGGTGTTGCACCCAACACCGACTGGTTGGCCGGCAGCGGACTGATCATCCGCGACGGTGTTGTCTGCGACGCGACCCTGAACGTGGGTGTGCCAGGTGTCTACGCAGCCGGCGACTGTGCGCGCTGGCCCAACGCAGTGTTCGCCGGGTTCGACGATGAGGAGATGCGGGTCGAGCACTGGACCAACGCCGCTGAGCAGGGCGCCGCCGCTGCCAAAAATCTGCTCGCTGTCGCGCGCTGCGAGCAACCCGAGCCCTACGTGTCGGTGCCGTTCTTCTGGAGCGACCAGTTCGACAGCCGCATCCAGTTCGTCGGCCGAGCCCACGGTGGCGACGAAGTGCACGTGTTCGCAGGCAGCCCCGACGGGGCCTTCGCTGCGCTGTACGGCTACCAGGGTCGGTTGCGCGGCGTGTTGGGCGTCAGCAAGCCGAAGATGGTCATGCCGTTCCGCAACCTGCTGGCAGCCGGTGCCACGTGGGAAGAGGCGCTCGCCAAGGCAGCGGCACTCACCGCACCTGCCTGATCCAGGCGGGCGTACGCTGCGTACATGAAGTCGTCACTGGCCACCGTCATCGGTTGGGTCATCGTGGCCCTCATCGTGTTCTGGGCCTTCGGATTCCTCATCGGCACCTTGCGCTGGCTGCTGCGCAGCGTCCTGCTCATCGGCCTCCTGATCGGCCTCTTGCTCGCATACCTTGCTCTCAAGGACCCACCCAAGGTGGAGTGACATACAGCACACAATGCTGAGTCGGTTGCAATCAAGTTTCGTGACGCTACGTTGTGCCCATGTCTGAGACCGCAATTCGACCCGTCACCCTCCTCCCGATCCTCCGGCTTCCCTCGGTGGTGCTGCCCGGCACCGTCGTCACCATTTTGCTCGACCACGACGGCACACGGGCCGCTGTCGAAGCCGCCGGTCGCGGCGATGGCCGGCTCGTCCTGCTGGCCGACCTCAGCGAGATCGGGGTCGTCGCGCGGGTGCCCAACACCGCCACCCTTCCCAACGGTCAGCAAGCCGCCATCGTTCAAGCCGAGCATCGGGTCCGTGTGGTCGCAGTCCACCCCAGCGAGCGCGGCGCCGACCACGCCGACGTGGAGGCAATCTCCGACACCCGCCCGACACCTCGGGTGGAGGCCGCAACCCGCGAGCTGCGAGTGGTGTTGGAGGAGATAGCCAAACTACGCCAGAGCCGTCGTCTGCCAGAGATCCTGCGCACCATCAACGAGGCCGGCGCCCTGGCCGATGCGGTCACCACCTGGAGCGAGGCCGACGACGAGCGTCGCGCGCTGGTGGTGCTCACGGTTGATGTCGAGCAGCGTGTCGCGCTGCTCACCGAGTGGGCACGCCAGCACATCGCCGAACTGCAGGTGAGCGCGCAGATTCGCGCCGACGTCACCGAGGGGGTCGACAAGCAGCAGCGCGACTACCTGCTGCGTCAGCAGATGACCGCCATTCGCAAGGAGTTGGGTGAGGGCGACGACGACGTGGTCGGCGAGTACCGCAACAAGCTCGACGAGCTACGCGCTCACCTGCCGGAGAAGACGGCAACCTTCGTGGCGAAGGAGATCGACCGACTCGACCGGATGAGCCAGCAGTCCCCCGAGCACAGCTGGGTGCGCACGTGGCTGGACCGTGTCGTCGAAATGCCGTGGGCCACTCGCACACCGGACCAGTTGGAACTCGACAGCGCTCGCGCGCAACTCGACGCCGACCACCACGGGCTCGATGACGTGAAGGACCGCATCGTCGAGTTCCTGGCGGTGCGCAAGTTGCGCGCCGAGCGCGGCGTCGCCGAGACCGACGGCCGCGCTGCCGGCACGGTGATGACTCTCATCGGCCCTCCCGGTGTCGGCAAGACCAGCCTCGGCGAGTCGATCGCGAAAGCGATGGGCCGCAACTTCGTGCGCGTGTCACTGGGCGGCGTGCGCGACGAGGCCGAGATCCGCGGCCATCGCCGCACGTACGTGGGTAGCCAACCGGGCCGCATCGTGCGCGCCATCATCGAGGCCGGCTCGATGAACCCGGTCGTGCTGCTCGACGAGGTCGACAAGGTCAGCCCCGGTGGGTGGGGTGGCGACCCGACCGCCGCATTGTTGGAAGTGCTCGACCCAGCGCAGAACCACACGTTCCGCGACCACTACCTGGAGATCGAGCTCGACCTGTCGCAGGTCGTGTTCATCGCCACCGCCAACGTGGCCGACACCATCCCCGCGCCGCTAATCGACCGCATGGACCTCATCCGGCTCGATGGGTACACCGAGGAGGAAAAGGTGTTCATCGCGCAGCGTTACCTACTGCCGCGGCAGCTCTCGAGGGCGGGCCTCACCGCCGAGGAGGTGCTGGTGGAGGACGACGCGATTCGCACCACCATCAGCGGCTACACCCGCGAGGCCGGCGTACGTTCGCTGGAGCGCGAGCTGGGCAAGCTGACCCGCAAGATCGCGGCGAAGGTCGCCACCGCCCAGCAGTTGCCGCCCGTCAGCGTCGGCGTCGCCGACGTTCGCGAGTGGCTGGGTCGCGCCAAGGTCGACGACTCGATTCCCGAGCGCACCAACGTGCCTGGTATCGCCACCGGCCTTGCCGTCACCGGTGCGGGCGGTGATGTCCTGTTCATCGAGACGACCGCCTTCGACCTGGCGCAGGACGGCGAGCCGACGCTCACCCTCACCGGCCAGCTGGGCGATGTGATGAAGGAGAGCGCACACATCGCGCTGTCGTACGTGCGCTCGCACGCCGCCGAGCTGGGTGTCGACCCGGCGACCATGGCCAAGCGCGTGCACGTGCACGTGCCCGCCGGTGCCGTTCCCAAGGACGGCCCCTCCGCTGGTGTGACGATGACCACCGCGCTGGTCAGCCTGCTCACCGGCAAGCTGGTCAAGCCCACGCTGGGCATGACCGGCGAGATCACGCTGCAGGGCAAGGTGCTGCCGATCGGTGGCGTCAAGCAGAAGGTGCTCGCGGCACACCGGGCAGGGCTGACGGAAGTCGTCCTGCCCAAGCGCAACGGCCCCGACCTGGAGGACGTGCCGGAGAAGGTGCGCGAGCAGATGACGTTCCATCTGGCCGACACCTACGCCGACGTGCTGGCAGTCGCCTTCGCCTGAGGCGGCCCGCTCGATCATCGAGAGGGGTGTGGCATCGGTCGCTGTCACACTGGC
>Ga0105047_10015932_pt1 | contig 11817 bp, 8 predicted proteins | sample MAT04_FD_78384 | JGI IMG/M metagenome (GOLD analysis project Ga0105047, IMG submission 78384) | Freshwater microbial communities from Lake Fryxell liftoff mats and glacier meltwater in Antarctica - MAT-04 (megahit assembly) | ecosystem: Environmental > Aquatic > Freshwater > Ice > Liftoff... | reverse complement strand
GGCGACAAATGCGATTTTCCGCGAGTATGGCCGTCGCGAGCTCACGCTGGAGGAATTTCGCCATCACTTCCGTTTGCCGTTCTCGGGATTCTATGCCGAGTTGCTGCCGGAGGCAACGAGTGAGGGGCTCGAGGTGCTTTACGAGCGATTTTTTCGCGGACTCCAAGAGGACATCCCTCTGCTGCCCGGGGCGAAGGAGTTTCTGCAATTTTGTCGCGCGACCGGGCGGCGGATGTTTTTGCTCAGCACGATCAAGGCAACGCATTTTGAAGAGCAGGCTGGACGCCTCGGCGTGCGCGATTTTTTTGAAGTCGCATACGTCGAGATCATGGACAAGCGCGAGAAAATCCGGGAAATCCTCACGACGCATGCTCTCGATCCCTCCGAGACAATGTTCGTTGGCGACATGGTTCACGATATCGAAACGGCACGCCATGGCGGTGTTCTTGACGTCGCGGTGCTCACGGGATTCGATCCGGTCGAAAAGCTTTTGCCCGCGAAACCCACAGTGATCGTCCGCGACCTTCCGTCACTCCAAAGACTCCTGGCGTGAACGAGATTCTCATCCGCGGACTGCGTGCCCGGGCGTTCATCGGAGTTCCGGAAGAAGAGCGTGCTTCGGCTCAAGAGCTTGTGCTCGATATCAAGCTCGAATCGAACACGCCGTTTGCCGCTCTTGGCGACGATCTGGAAAAAACGGTGGACTACGCGGCGGTCGCGGCGCGTGTGAACTCCATCGTGGAGGAGCGTCCAAGGCACCTCATCGAAACCCTTGCTTCGGACATCGTCAGCGCACTGCTCGCAGAGTTTCCCGCTCGCGCGGCAACCGTCGAGATCCGCAAGTTCATCCTTCCAAACACCGACCACGTGGCTGTGCGTTGTTGCGCGGAGTCGAGTTCCAACAATCGCTGAAGATCGGCGTTTTCTTTGTTTACTCGCACAAGGATAATCTGCTATAAATCAACAACGTCATGCGAATTTCCCAGTGCCCCCTTGCTCTGCTTTTTTTGGTTCCGCTGCTTCTCGTCGCCCCGTTGCACGCGCAGCAAGCGCTAAACTCCGAGGTGCTGATCACCAAAATCGAGCCAACTCTGATCGACTCCCCCAAGCTCGCGGGCGGGTATTCCAAAAAATCCCAAGGTCGTCCCGCCCAGTGGCTTGAGGTCGAGGTCACCTTTGACAGGGCCGCCGTGCCAAAAGCTCCGAAGTATGCCGACGAACTCACGGTCAGCTATTTCATCCTCTTCAAAAACGACAACGTCACCGAAGACCGCAAACAGACCCTCCTCACCGGCTCCGTCACGCATATTCATGTTCCTCAAGAAAAAAACCTCCACTCCGTCGCATTTGTAAGCCCCCGCACGCTGGCGAAATTTTTCGATGGGAAAGTCCCCGTCAATGCCACGCAGGCCGTCGTGGATATCGGCGTCACCATCTCCGGCAAAGAGGGTCTGCTTGCCATCTCGACATTCAAAGGCCAGATCAAAGGCGACAAAGGGTGGTGGGATAACACTCAACTCTATACCCCGACTCCCGGCTTCGTGTTAAACAAAAACGACACGCCGTTTGCTCCTTTGGAATGGGATTACTACGAGGCGATCAAGCCGAAGGCTGCGAACTAAGGCCCCGTCCCGGAAGAAATCTCAATGGCCAAACCTGAACGCATTCTTGCCCTTGACCTCGGTATGCAGACCGTCAGTCTCGCCGAGTTTCGCAAGCTCCCCAACGGCGGCTTGAGTCTCCACGCGTACAAAGAGAGCGAACTCATCGCCGACCCCTCTGCTGACGCCACACGAGGTCTCCAGATCGAGGAAGCCGTCAAGGAACTCGCCACGGCCTTCAAGGCCACTAAAGAGTCTGTCAATTTCTGTCTTCCTTCTCAGTCGGTCTTCGCCCGCTTCGTCAAACTCCCAGGCAGCACACCCGATGATGTCACGGGCATTATTGGCTTCGAGGCTCAGCAAAACGTGCCTTTCCCCATTGATGAAGTCGTTTGGGACTACCAGATCATGGGCAAACAACGCGACGGAGCGTGGGATGTCGTGCTCGTCGCCATGAAGGCCGATCAACTCACCGAGATCAGCGGCTCGGTCTCCAGGGGCGGGCTTATCCCCCAGACCATCGACGTGGCTCCCATGTCCGTCTTTAATGCTTTCCTCTACAATTATCCAGAGGCTACCGGTTGCTCGCTCCTTGTTGATATCGGGGCCCGCACGACCAATCTGATTTTTGTCGAAGCCGATCGCGTGTTCAGCCGCAGCATTCCCGTTGGCGGCAACACGATCAGTGCCGCCGTAGCGAAGGAGTTCGGTCAGGATATTACACTCGCCGAACGTCTGAAGATTGAACGCGGATTCGTCGGTCTCGGCGGCGCGTATGCCGAGCCAAACGATCCCACCGAGGCCCGCGTCGCCAAGGTCATTCGCAACACGATGACCCGTCTGCACGCAGAGATAGCCCGCTCCATCAGCTTCTACCGCACCAGCCAAGGCGGCAGCCAACCGCTTCGGGTTTTGCTTTGTGGCGGCACCGCCAGCCTGCCTTATATGCCGGAGTTCTTCAGTGAAAAACTTCAAACGCCCATCGAGTTTTTTAATCCGCTCCGCAATGTCACCGTCGCCGACGCAGCCGTGGCCGCTCAGCTTTCGACAAAAGCGCATACGGTCGGCGAACTCGTCGGCACGGCTCTCCGTGCGCTGGGAGATTGCCCTATCGAGATCAACCTTCGACCGCCCTCCGTCGTTCGCGAGCAGGATCTCGCCCGGCGCAAACCGTCTCTGGTTCTCGCTCTCGTCTGCCTCCTCGCCGCGCTTGGCGTGTGGTGGCTGTATTTCAGCCAAGCCACGAAAGTCACCGAAGAGGTCCTTGCCGGCGTGCAGGCCGATGTCTCGAAACTGCAAGGCTTCTCCACCGCTATCGACAAAGTCGCCGCTGAGCGAAAAGCTCAGGAGGCCCTTGCGGCTCCTCTTCTCGTTGCAGCGGCTGAGCGCTCAGCATGGGCGACGATTCTCGACGAACTCGGCGGCAAGCTCCCTTCACGTTATATTTGGATCACCGAGCTTCGCCCCATGGTCGGCGGCAAAGCGATGTCGCTTGCGGACCCGAAAAGCACATCGGGCTCAACCGCTCCCACACCGTCCATTCAGCCTGCGGCACCGCCCAGACCCGGGCAGGCCGCCGCCGGGTCGCCCTCGATCGACGCGCTCGAAGTCAAGGGCCTCTATCTCGACAATCCTCCTAACGAAAAACAAGCGCGCATCATTGACGAGTTCGTCGAGAATCTCAAATCCTCGCCCACCTTTGTCATCGGCGACGACAAGACCAAAATCATTATCCAACGCACCACGCCGACCGGCGAGTCATGGGCTTACGGTTACACGCTCATTCTTCCCCTTAGCACCCCCATCCCGCTTCCATGAACTGGTTCAAGGAAAATCCCTTTCTCGCTGGTCTCGTTGCCGCCGCCGTCATCGCTGGCGGCGCGATGAGCTACATGGTCTTTCAGTCTTGGACGGCCTACACAGGGGCGAGTGACTCCTACACGGCGGCAGTCACAGCCCTTCATCAGCTTCAAAACAAGGTGCCTTTCCCGAGCGAGGCCAACCTGAAGGTCGCTCAGGCGGCTGTCTCCGATTACTCGAACAAGATCACTCAACTTCGATCGAACCTTTCCGAAATGGAGCTCCCCCTCGATACGACGATCACCCCGCAGCAATTTCAGGATGGACTTCGCGCCGCCGTTAACGACCTCAAAGACCACGCCGCCGCCAATAACGTCAAACTACCCGCCAACTTTTACCTCGGCTTCGACACTTACCAAACCCAGGTTCCGACCGATCTGGCGGCACCGTTTCTGAACCGTCAACTCGCCGTCATTAATGCGCTCGCCATCCGTCTCGTCGATCTCAAGGTGCAAAGTATCGACTCGCTCGTCCGTCAGCCCCTCCCGCAAGAAGCTCCGGGAGCTGCGAGCGCCAAGGCCCCCGACGCCGGCAAGGTGCTCGAGAAGTTTCCTGTAGAAGTCGCCTTCACCGCCGAGCAAAGCAAATTCCGCGTCGCGTTCAACTCCCTCCTCAGCAGCGAGCAGTTTGTTCTCGTCCGCTCTCTCGGTCTCCAGAGCACCGCTACTCAAGCTCCTCCCCGCGGTGGAGTCGACCCTGCCAAACCCGTGCCCAACCCCTTCGCTACAGGCCAGGTCGGCTCGACGGAGTCGAAAACGTCGCTTCAGGTCATTCTCGGTCGCGAACTCGTCCAAGCGACGCTGCGACTCGAACTTTTCGACTTCACCGAGCCCCCGGTCGCCAAGAACTGATTTCTCATGGACTGGATCAAGACCAACTACGAACGCGCGCTCCTCGGCCTCCTCACGCTCGCCCTCTTCGCCTCCGCCGGCTTCGCTGCCTGGCAGGCTCTTTCTTTCCTGGAGAAATTCGCCGAACGCAACAGCTCCAAGCGCCCGGACAACACCATCGCTCCTCCCGATCTCGCTGCCGTGGATAATGCCGCCGGGATTGCCACTTCCCCGCGATCCTTCACCGCCCACGACGGTTCGCTTTTCGTTTCCCGCCCCTACGTTATCAAAAAGGATTCCTCCGGAAACGAAATCATCGTCGATCCCCTCGAAGACGGGGGGGAACTCCACCCGCCCATTAAAAACGCTTGGCTCATTAAATACAATCTCGACTACGCCTTGGAGGGCGTCAAAGAGCAAGACCCCGACGCCGACCGCTTCAGCAACCTCGAGGAGTTTGTTGCGGGAACCGATCCGACTAACGAAAAATCCGTCCCGCCATATTACACGAAATTGCGCCTCGTGAAGTTCGATCCCAAACCCTTCCGACTCAAATTCAGCGGCACCCCGGACGAGGGCCAGACGTTTACCATCAACACCAAAGACCTCGGAGGTCGCACGCAGTTCCTCCAAATCGGTGACATGATCCAAGGTGCGCCGTATAAGCTCCTTTCCTACGAAAAAAAATCTGCAACCCGCAACGAGATGGACATCGATACGTCGGAACTCACGATCCAAAACACCGAGTCCGGACAGAAAATTATTCTCGTGTATGACAAGGAAGCCGACGACCCCACGTCCTTCGGCGATTTCATCTATCTCTTCGACAATTCCACGCTCCGCGTGAAGAAGGACGACGAGTTTTCCCTTAAACCGGAAGACAATAAGAAATACAAACTTATTGACATTTCTGCGCAAGAGGCAGTAATCCAAGACATTGCCAGCGGTGAAAAACACCAAATTGGCCGTGCGCAGTAAACCCAATGTGCCTGACCCTGCCTGAACCATTCATGAAGCTGAAAAGATCAAACGCCGCGAGGCGGCTGTCCGCGACCCTCCCGGGCCAAGTGCTCGTTGTTCTCGCTATTGCCGCTCCTTTCCTCGTCCCGGCAACTGCTACCGCGCAGTATCCCGGCGTCCAAGGCTCAGCTCAAGCCCAAGTTGCCCGTGCTTCGGCCTCGAAGGATTTTGCTCAAAGCATGATCGACAAAGGCACGACGGCCTTGGCCGCCCAAGACTATGAATCTGCTTTTGCCTTCTTTAAAAGTGCCGTCGATTCCCTACCCGCCGGAGGCTCCGCCACTGAGGAGATTCGCGCGGCGGCTCTCTCGGGCTTTTCCGACGCAGCAGTCCAGCTCGCCCAGCAACGGATTTCCGAAGGACGTTTCGAAGACGCTAAAACGACCGTAGCCGTCGTTCTCGACGACCGCTACAACCCGACCTACAAGCCAGCCATCGCGCTCAATGACCGACTCAAGGACAAGTCGAGCTACTTTAGCCAGACCATGACCCCCAGCTTCGTCGCCAATGTCGAGGAAGTGAAACAACTCCTTCAGGAAGCTCAGGGCTTTTACGCGTCCGGGCGGTATGACCTCGCTTTCAAGCGTTACGAACAAGTTCTCAACGTCGATCGCTACAACATCGCCGCCCGACGCGGAATGGAACAAGTCAACGTGGCCCGCGCGAAATACGCCGACACGGCCTACAGCGAAACGCGCGGCGACATGCTCCGCCAAGTCAACAAGGGGTGGGAACTCCCTGTCCGCAAATTCGATGTCGGCGCCTCCACCATCATCGACCAACCGCAACTCGACACCCGCGGCACCGCCGCCATCATCCGTAAACTCGACGAGATCGTCATCCCTCGCATCGACTTCCGCGACGCCACCGTTCGCGAAGCCCTCGATTTCATCCGCCAGCGCGCTGCCGCGCTCGACACCGTCGAGTCCGACCCCACCCGCAAAGGCGTCAACGTTGTTCTCAAACTTCCGCCGATTCGCCCGAGGCCGCAACCCGCATCACCCTCTCGCTCACCGATATTCCCCTTCGTGCAGCCATCGACTACGTCGCCCGTGCCGCGAATCTCAAACTCAAAGTTGAACCCTTTGCCGTCGTGGTCGTTCGCCAGTCTGAGCCCATCGATGTCCTCGTGACTAAGGAATACAAAGTGCCACCGAGCTTCATCACCGCTCTCCCCGCTTCGTCAACGACTCCTGCCGCAGGCGCCGGCAGTAACGTCGCGGCTGGCTCACAGCCCTCCATCGCCGCTCGTTCCGGTGCCCGTGAATTTCTCGAAAACTCCGGCGTCACCTTCCCTGAAGGTGCTAGTGCGAACTACATCGCGAGCACCAGTCGTCTCATCGTCAAAAATACCCAAGCCAACCTCGACCTCGTTGATGCCCTTGTTGACAACTCCCTCACCTCTCCTGAGTCTCAAGTTGAGATCGAGTCTAAGTTTGTCGAAATTACTCAAAACAATCTTAAAGAGCTTGGCTTCGACTGGCTTGTTGGCCAGTTCGCCCTCCCGGGCGGAACGGGATTTTATGGAGCCGGGGGAACGACCCCAGGTGGAACGACCATTGGCGCTAACTCGTTCCCCTTTTTGAACCCCAGTGGAATTCCGGGAACTCCGGGAGCTCCAGTCGGAGCATCATCGACCACGCAAGGCCCGGTGACTGCTGGAAATCGATCTGGCACCAGCGCGATCAGCGTAAATGCCATTGATGGTTTGCTTTTTGGGAGCCCGATCGGGCCCGCTCCGGCACTTCTTTCCATCGCCGGGATCTTTACGAACCCCCAGTTCCAGGTGGTTCTCCGCGCTCTTAATCAGTCCAAGGGTGTTGATTTGGTCACTTCGCCTAAAGTGACAACTAAAAGCGGACAAAAGGCAACGATCGAGATTGTCAGAGAGTTTCTTTACCCATCAGAGTATGACCTTCCCCAAGTTTCAGCGGCGGCGGGGGCCCAGTTCACGCCGGTCGTCCCGACGAGTCCTACGGCTTTCGAGATGAGGCCCCTTGGAGTCACGCTCGAAGTTGAACCGACGGTGGGCCCTGATGGATACACGATTGAGCTCCGCCTTGCCCCGAGAGTTGTTGAGTTCGACGGTTTTATTAACTATGGCAGCCCGATCAACGCAAGTGTAGCCGGCATTATCTCCATCAGTATAGGTCCACCCTCTGTGGTCCTACTCGGGCCTGGCACCCAGATTGTCGCAACCGAAAATGTCATCAATCAACCCGTCTTCTCGGTTCGCGAGGTTACAACGCAAGTGTCCGTCCTTGACGGTCAAACCGTTGTTCTCGGTGGACTCATGCGTGAAGATGTCCAAAAAGTCGAAGACAAAGTCCCGATTCTCGGTGACATCCCCCTAGCCGGTCGCCTTTTCCGCACCACTTCCGAACAACACTTCAAGCGCAACCTCATCATCTTCGTGACAGTCGGCCTCCTTGACCCTGCCGGCCAGCCTCTGATCAGGGCAGATGAGGAGGGTGAAGTAATCGCGGTGCCAGATGCCCGCGGTATCATGGCGGAATCCATCCCAGGCGATCCACTCTCTGTTCCTCTTCCGCAATGACCAACGACTCCACTTTGATGAAAAGGAATTTTAATCTGATTTGGCCTTCCTTGAGGCCCCTTCTCCTGCCGGCTTTCTTATTGGTTTTGAGCTCGGTGCCCCTCATGGCCCAGCAGTCTTCATCCGCTCTTGCTCAGCGGGAAATCGTCCGTCGCCAAGAGGACGTCATCCTTGCAGAAAAGCTTGTCGCCAAGGGAGACGAAGCGACCAAAGACGAAGACTTTGAAACCGCTTACGTTAGCTACCTTGATGCGATTGAGAAAGTCCCGGCGGGTTTAGCGACAGTTGTCCAGCGGGCACCCGTGCTAGCGAAATTCAGCGAATCTGGAATCGCCTATGCCAATTTCCTAATCAAAACCGGACGCTACAGCGATGCCGAGCGTGTCGCGAAAACTGTCCTCCTCCCGCAGTTCAACCCAACCTATAAACCTGCCGTTCAACTTCTTGCCAATCTCGAACAGCCGGACTACTACAACCGCACCGTCACCCCGCAATTCGCCGCGGACCGTGACGAAGTATCCAAGCTTTTGGTCGAAGCCGATGGCTACTTCGGCACCGGACGCTTCGATTTGGCGATCAAACGCTACGAGCAGGTGCTCAACATCGATCCGTACAACAGTGCTGCCAGGATGGGCATGGAACGCGTCAATAATCAGAAAAGCAATTACTACACCGACGCGCGCAACGAGACCCGCAGCCGGATGCTCTGGCTTGTGGATCGCGCGTGGGAGCGCCCCGTTCGGAGGTTTCAAGGACGCGACACCAGCGCCGGCGCTCTCAGTCGCGATAACTCGAACTCAAGCACGGAAGCAATTAATGCCAAGTTGAACCGGATCATTATTCCTAAAATTAGCCTTACCGATACCACGATCCGGGAGGCTGTCGATTTCCTCAAGCAGCGCAGCCGTGAACTGGACACAACCACTGACGATCCCTCCCAGAAGAGGGGTGTAAACATCGTTCTTAAGCTTCCAGATGCTGCTATCGCATCCGTCGGTATCGAAGCGGCAGCAGCCGGTTCAGGAACTGAATCCCCGACTCAGCCAACCGTGACGCCGGACTCCAAGGTCACGCTCACGCTCAACAACGTCCCGCTCATCGAAGCGCTCCGCTATTTGACTGATTTGGCTGGATTAAAGTTTAAAGTCGAACCTTTCGCCGTTTCGATCGTTCCAATTACCGAAAATACCGATGATCTTTTAACCAAAGAGTATCGGGTCGCCCCTGGATTCATTCCGGCAAATTCAGGTCCGGCCAACGCTTCTTTGCCTTCAGCCGGGACGACGCCAAACATAAGCACCGCCCGCTTAACAGGAAGAATCGATGCGCTGAGCTTTCTTAAAGAGCAAGGCGTGCCGTTTCCGACCGGCGCATCTGCCCAGTATATTGCAGCAGGCAGCAAGCTGATCGTGAGAAATACACAAAACGCCTTGGACTTGATCGATGTGCTCGTTGACGCGGCAAGTGGTGAGCGACAAATCCAAGTGGAAATTGAATCGAAGTTTTTGGAAATTACACAGAATAACTTGAAGGAGCTTGGCTTTGATTGGCTTCTCGGTCCTCTTTCGATCGGCGGCGGTGTTTTCGGTTCGGGAGGGACGGAAGGGTTTGGTCAAAGCGTTAACGCGGCCGCTGCGTCCTCGAACCCATTTGGGGCGACTGGCGCGAATCCTGTCACCGGTGGTCTTCGTTCTGGACGTGGCAATACGGTGAATTCCGCGATTACCGCGAATTCTCTCGATGCTCTTCTCGCGGGGCTCCTTCCAGGAGCTTCATCAATCGCTCCATCGATTTTTGGGGTCTCTGGAATATTTTCTAATCCTCAGTTCCAACTCGTTATTCGTGCTTTAGATCAGCGAAAGGGTGTCGACTTGATGACGGCACCAAAAGTCACAACGACGAGTGGTAATAAGGCCATCGTGAAAGTCGTGCGGGATTTTCCTTACCCGACAGAATTTAACCCACCCGAAATTCCCGCTGCTGCCGAGGGAGCCGTCTCGGGAGGGGTTGTTGGCGGCGTTATTGCGTTGTCGGGTGTAGTTACCCCATCAACACCGACTGCGTTTGAGAGACGAGACGTTGGCGTCACCTTGGAGGTTGAGCCAACAGTGGGCCCGGACAACTACACAATCGATCTCAGCCTTGCTCCAAAAGTTGTCGAGTTTGAAGGATTCATCAACTACGGTTCCCCGATATTTGGCCCGACCTCAACGGCGGGAGTGATCAGTGTGTTCGAGGTAACACCCAATGTCGTCAATCAACCGATTTTCTCGAGCCGTAGAGTCGAAACCAGCGTGAGCATCTGGGATGGGCAAACTGTGGCGTTGGGTGGCTTGATTCGTGAGGATGTGCAAAAAGTGCAGGACAAAGTGCCGCTCTTGGGTGACATCCCGCTCATGGGTCGTCTCTTCCGTTCGGATGTTGATCAGAAGATCAAGCGCAACCTCATCATCTTCGTGACGGCGCGCCTGATTGATGCCGAGGGGCGGCCGGTGCGCCAAGACGAGGAGCAGGAAGAAGTTGTGGAGCCGCTTGGCCTGCCGGAGAATCTTCCTCCTCCTGCCTTCGAACAACAGTTGCCTCTCGGGAAGTAGGCGATTTACTCTCAGCGAAATGGAAAGCGAGGAACCGGCGAGTCGGTCGTCTTATTTCGCGGCAAACCAAAACGGGGGTATAGCTCAACGGTTAGAGCAGGCGGCTCATAACTGCTTGGTTCACGGTTCGAATCCGTGTACCCCCACTCATTCCCGATTCTGTCAGAACCTTCCGTTTCTCAGTGCGAGAAAAGTTTTCTCTCTTTGATAATCGCCGCGACCTCCGGCGGAACCATCTTCTCCCACGACGAGTCCTTCTTCTGAATGAGTGCGAGCACATCGGCGGGGCGGATGTGGAGATACTCGGAATGGAAATCCCGGATGCTCTCGATAAACCCGTTTTCAAGAAGATGGGCGTAGAGGTGGCGAAGGTTTGGGGCCACACGAAAATTATCCGCTGTAACGAGTTCCCCATTGGGCATGAGGCGCGGATAAACGTAGAGCTTCACGCCGCTTTTGAACAGGCGCCCTAGCCCTTCCAGAATCCCGCCATCAAGATCAATGTAAAATTTTTCATCGAAAATCTCACTCATACCGGGAACGCCAACCGGGAGCCCGATACAGCGATCTGTGTAGATGGTGAGATATTTGACGAGGCGGTGAAACTCCCCGTAGTTGGAAATGAGAACAGTGCGCCCGAGCGCGCCAAGCATATCCACGCGATCCAGAAAATCCTGAAGATCCAGCTGCCCGCTCGCGAGGAGATTTTTCATCGTGATTTCCATCAGGATTTCCGGCTCCGCTCCGACCACGTCAGGTTCTTTTTCAAACTGTCGCCGCGCGCAGTCGAGCATGTCGTTCGTAATGAGCGTCACCGGACGGAAGCTTCCGCGTTCAACCAGAAGCGGTTTTTTGTAAAACGCGTCCGCCGCCTGCACGACCTCGCCGTTTGCGCGGAACAAGGTCGCCTTGGTGAGGCCCTGCACCACGAGTTGAAGGCTCATGATGCGGTTGTCGATGCCGGGAAAAGCGGGCCCCGTGAAGCGGATCATGTCGATAACGATTCGGCCAGGTGCCAGATCTTCAACTAGAGTTCCGATGAGTTTCTCCGGTTCACCGGCGAGATGGAATGCTCCGTGGATCAAATTCACCCCGACAACGCCCAGGGCCTCCTGCTGCGGGAGATTCTCAGCATCCAACATGCGCACATGGAGAATGATGTCGCTGAACGGGCTCCGCGGCGCGTGTTGAAAGCGTAAACCCATCCACCCGTGAGACTCGTCATGTCGTCGAAAGCTTCGCGCCGCCACCGTATCCGCAAACGCAAAAAACTGACGCTCCGCCCCCACCGTGCCATCAAGGCGTTCCACCAGAAGCTCTGATTCATGGCTGAGCATTGTATCGAGCCGCGCGCG
>Ga0105047_10015930_pt1 | contig 11818 bp, 6 predicted proteins | sample MAT04_FD_78384 | JGI IMG/M metagenome (GOLD analysis project Ga0105047, IMG submission 78384) | Freshwater microbial communities from Lake Fryxell liftoff mats and glacier meltwater in Antarctica - MAT-04 (megahit assembly) | ecosystem: Environmental > Aquatic > Freshwater > Ice > Liftoff... | reverse complement strand
GACCCTTGGATCCTGCCTGCAAAGGAAAAGCTTGCCGCCTGCTTGCGGCATACCGATAAGTTGCTGCTTCTTCCTGATCGTGCCACCCAAGCCGACGCCTATCGGCAGATGATCTCCAATGTCGATGTGGTCGTGGGGTATCCCAACGCGCAGTGGGTCAGGGACTCCAGTGTCCGGCTGTTGATACTGACCAGCACCGGCGTGGATGCTTACATTGGCTACAATCTCGGGCGTAAGGAAAATCTGTGCATCTGCAATGGACACGGCGTCTTCACCATCGGCCTTGCAGAGCATGCGTTGTGGTTGATGCTTTCGGGGACGCGAATGGCAAACCGCTTTGCGCGAAACCATTTTGATGGCGTCTGGACGCGGACAAAACTCGGCTACGGTGAACTAAACGGATCTACCGTCTGTATTTTGGGGATGGGGCTTGCCGGGTCGGCGCTTGCGACTCGCTGTGCGGCGATGGGCATGCGGGTGATAGGCGTGAAGCGAACCGTATGCGAACCGCCTCCGGGCGTTGAACGCGTTGTATCGATTCGAGAAATCGATGATTGGCTGCCGCAGACAGATCACTTGGTGATGGTTCTGCCCGGCGGGCCGGAGACGAAACATTTGATCGGTGCACGGCAGTTGGCATTATTGAGGAAGGGCGCGTGGGTCTACAACATTGGTCGCGGGTCGACACTTGATCAGGACGCGCTGACGAGCGCGTTGAGAAATGGACATCTGGGCGGCGCAGGGCTGGACGTCTTCGCCCGTGAGCCGTTACCTTCCGAGAATGCCCTATGGACTTTGCCCAACGTGATCATCACCCCCCACGTCGCTGGTTTTTCAGATCGAGATCGCGGACGGTTCGCCGATCTGGTAGTCGCCAACTATCAGCGTTTCTGTGAGGGGCAGCCGCTTTTAAATCTCGTCGATCGTCAGCAGCTGGATCCATAATGCCTGGGAAGCTCAACCGATGAAAATCACTGAAGCCAAGATCCGTTTGCTTTCTGTTGACTCCCGACCTTACTACCAGCACGTCGGCGGTTTGACGCCCATCAGCCGAACGTCGTGGGAATATCCGTTGGTCGAGCTAACAACGGATGAGGGTTTTAAGGGTTACGCGACGGGTTACGCGCCGCGCGGTGAGGGACGCGGACTGGCGCAGGTGCTGCACGATTGTTACGTCACCGAGGTCATCGGACTGGATCTTGTCGACCACGCCCAGTGGTGGCACCGCATGATGGCTCGGCAGCGACACATTTACGGGCTTACCGAGGGATTGGTCGGCGTGATGGATGTGGCATTGTGGGATCTGCAGGGAAAAGCCGCCAACCGGCCGATCGTTGAAATGCTGGGTGTTCGCCGCCGCAAGGCTGCGACCTACCAGACTCGCCCGACGGGGCGAATGAGTTTGTCGCAGATCGCTTCAGATGTTGTCGAAGTCAAAAAGAGCGGCATCACCGCATATAAGCTGCAGCACGCAGATCCGGCCAATGCGTGTATCGAGAAGTTAAGCGTTGCCCGCGAAGCAGCGGGCGATGCTTATCCGCTGATGTACGATGCCATCGCTGCGTATGACCTTTGCGACGCCCAGATGATTGGCCGCGGGGTGGATCGCTTGAACTACACCTGGTTTGAAGAGCCGATCCCCGATCGCTCGTGGCGGCTGCTGCGGGAACTATCCAGTAAGCTGACCACGCCGATCCATCACGCAGAAACGCTCTCGCTTGCTGAAACCGCCCAGATCGTCATTGCCGGAGTCGGGCAGGCGGTGCGGGGTGATGTGCATATCAAAGCCGGTATCACCGGCATGCGAAAGCTGATCGGCATGTGCGAACTCGCCGGCATGCGTCTTGAGTTCCATACCGCGGCGAGCTTTCTACTCGACATTGCAAACGTTCATGTCATGTGCAGCACAGCGCTGGGCGATTTTTTCGAGGTGCATTCACCCGAAGTGAGTTCGGGAATGAAGGGCAATCCATTGACGCCGGACGCGCAGGGATTCGTCCACTGCCCCACCAAACCCGGACTGGGTGTTGAACTGGACTGGGACTGGATCGAAAACCACACCATCGCGACGATCACATGATAGCGAGCGTCAAAGGATCTACGATTGGCCTGTCGCGGGCAGCGCCGGTGCGCCGGTCAAGCTGAATTCGATTGGCCAATGCTCGCAAGGAGGCCCCGGGGTGACCCATAGCCGCCCGGATGCTGGCTCTGCGACAATTGCGGCGCCGGTGCAGAATTCATCGCTCTCGTGATTGCAGACACCGCGTGGATAATTCTCGTGACTCGCCATTGCGGCAAATGCCAGGTGCGGAGTGAGTCGTGGGCTTTGGCGCAAGAGATTCTGTGCGAGCACTTCGCCCCGGCATTTAGACGATCGAATAAAATCGCGCGGCGCACGCTCGTGCCGCTTCAGTTTCTCACCACCACGCACATTGTTCGCATGAGCATAGATTCCCCGCTTCGGATGCAGAACCGACGTGCCCCCGGTTCCGTGTTCGATGCCAACAACCTTCCCCTTGGCATCGGAAACAGTGCAGTGGAAAGGTTCGTTCACGCCGTAGGTTTCGACCAGATCGATCGCGGCGTCAACTGTCTTGCAGTGGGTGGTCAGCAATCCCCACACATCGTAAGGAAGCAGTTTGTCGGATTGCATCCCGGCGTACAGCGAATTGCGGAAGACCGCGCATCCCCCCTCCGCAAAGCCGTGCCCGAACAGAACACCCGGGTAAGTGAAAGTCAGCAGCGATGGCGCATCCGTCGGTTCCATTTTCAGCATCTGAAGAAACTTCATGCGCGACATCGGGTTGTCTTTTGTCTGCCCGCAAAGCAACCGGTGATTGAGCGTGGCGGAGGCTTCAACCGCGAATGAGGTGCATCCGTTGAACAGGTCAGCCGGTGTTGGAATCACCAGCTTGCGGGGGTCGATCTTCGACCCTTCGGCGAATCCTTCATAAAGATCAGGCAGATGCGGAACATGCTTGCGCACCAGTTTCGCGAGTTCGCGCTGCCGCCACCATTGGGGTCTTTCAGCACTGGCTTGCATGACACTCCGAAGCGTGTCGCGCCAGATCCGCCCCAGTTCGCGACCGCACTCCCGGGAGGTGCCTTTGACATCGATTTGTTTGATCCGCAATGCGATCATGCTTCATTCCTGAGTGTCCGGATGACCACTGGACCGACCAATCCGCTGTGGAGACTCTCATCCAGAAAAGGCGTTATCTTTTCGAGGTACATGTTTTTCCACTGCGCCAGATCGCGGGCGCGAATATCGGGTCTCGCCCATTGATTCGCCAGCGTGTTGGTGACGCGAATACGCAGTTCGTTTCGCCCACGCTTGATGCATTTGGTCACATCAAACCAGAACGGTAGCCACGCCCGACGCCCGGCGGAAATGCCGTTGCACGATACTTCGGCGGAATAGAACACTTTCCCGAGGTCGACGACGATTCGTGCGTCAGGCGGCACTTCCGGGAGCTCGAAACTATTTTCGTAAATTAACGATCCGGAAAACGCGCGATCAACGAGAGCGAAGTCACCCAATTGGACAGAGACCGCTCGCTCGGCGCCTTCAATTGTCTCCACATCATCCACAATCTCAAACCGCTGAGCGCGCGCAACCGTCCAACCATCGCTCAACACAAGTGACGACTCGCCTGCTGCGTAAGCATCTGAACATGGTTGGCGGCTGGACTCAAAAGCGCGCATCTCGCCGGCATTCAGAGTGATCTGCACGCCCCCTGGCATGAACCGGTCGGACTGTGACGTGAGCAAGCCTGCTTCAAGCTGATGCGCGATCAACTCGCCTGCATCTTTTGGCTGGAACGCGAAGGTGACTGCATCAGAATTCTGATTGAAGAACAGATACCCGCGCCAGTTTCCTTCGCGCAATGCCAGCAGCCGAACCCCCGAAAGATCATCATTGGTCTGCACGGCTGAATGCTCTTGGAGATTCAATTGCTCAACTGCGGCGAGGCGATGAAGATTCGGAAGATTCGCGAGTTCCACTGGCGGTTCGGCGTCGCCCAGCCAGAGGATCTTCGCGCCACTGCTGGCGAAGTGGATAATCGAGTTGATTTCCGTGCGATCGAGTAATCCATCCACATGAATCAACAGCGCCGACAACGAAGGAATGGGAAGATCCTCTGCACCGACAAACAGCCAACTCACCAGTTGATCGTGAAGGCGGTCGCAGATGGCTTCGTGCGCAAGGTTGAATGCATCAGCCTTGTCCAGCGCCACCAGTTCATCGCGATACAACACCCCCACGCTCGCCTGCGGCTGCCCCTTCATCGAAAAACGTGCGGCGTTGCGGACGAACTCGCACCACAAGTCGACATCGCGCCAGACAGGATTTTTCGGTGAGAGATCAGTTCCCACATTAATCCGGCGGGCACCGCGAACATCATGCAGTGAAGCCATCGCGCCGATTTTGTTCACCCCGCGGACAATCTGAAAGGCGGCGATCCACTTCATCTGCTCGAGCGTGAGGCCCGGGCCGTACACTGCAAAGCTCTCGCTGACGGCGACCCGTCCGCCCCGCAACCACGCTGCCGATGAGGCAAGCTGAACGTAGTTCCCGCCCGCATTTCCCGGGAAGATCTGCCGCCAGATGGTGTCGACGCCGGGAATGTGATAGTGCTTCGCCTGCTGAAGGTAGTTGCCGAAGTACTGGCCGTGACGTGCAAAGTCGTCTTCGCCGCTGTGATGACCTTCGAAGATCAACTGGTTTTCTTCGCACCAGTTGTGAAGGCGTTGGTAATAGTTCTCCGCGATCAGTCGGCTGATGGTTCGGCGATAGTCGCGCTGAATCATTGCGCGGTTCTCATCGCCATCGATAGCTACAAACAATTCCGGCAGAACGCCGTTCAATTTGTACCCATGATCTGACTCGAATGCCTCCGGCAGCAATGGCGAATAAGGAATGCGCTCGGTTCCCACGCGACCGATCAGCCGGGGTTCGTCGGTGAAGATCCCGCGAACGGTGCGGCCGAACTCGTGACCGATGCAGGCGCGATACTTCTCGTGGGTGTGCCGGATAAAGCAATCGGTGGCGGCGGGATTCATCAGGTCGGGATAGCTGATCTCCTTCACCAGTTGCGTCGGCTGGATCGAATCGCCCTGCTTGTCCAGCATCCACACGCCATAATTCGGATCCTCACGAACGACCCGCCCCCCCGCCATCCCGCTCGGCCAGCCGCCTTCGTCATAAAGCCAAAGCGTCATCTTTCGCACAACCATCGCTTCGCATGTGTATCCGACCAATTCGAAAAATGCGGGCGAGAGATACTCGACTTCCATCCCGCCAAAAAACTCAGCAGGACGAAATGACTGCGGCATCGGGTGGATATAGACGGAGCGAAAACCTTTGGAGAGGAAAGCGTCCAGTTTCTCATCGATCTCACGGCGTGTGGGTGTGGCGTTCCAAAACCAGAAGAGACCGGGATCAACAATGCTTGGATCGTTCAGTTTCATGACAGAATTCGTGGAAGGCAGATGGATCGGCGCTTGCGGCGTCGCGGATCAGGAGACTCCGCGGCTCAACCGATCCGCGACGCCGACAAGCGGCGCAATGGCATCCGGACGGTTGTTCCATCACCCGCGGGCGGTTTTTGCCGCTCGCTTATGTTCGCACACGGCACGCAGCGCAAAGTGCGCCCAACCTGTTTCGCTGATTCCCTTCTTCAGATAATACTCCGGCGACAGCGAGGCCGTCGTACCGAACATATGCCCCGGAAAGCGACCCTGCCAGATACGGCACTTCACTGCATCCCAGGCAAGATCGGCGCAGGCACGGTAGCTCTTGTCCAGGAATCCCAGGCGGATGCCGCGATCCAGCGCGGTGCAGGTCCAGGCGGTGCCGCTGGATTCCTTGCCCGAGCCCGCACGCTCCGGCACGCACAGCCAGTAGCCGCTCTCGTCCTGGAGTTCGCGCAGGCGCTTCGCACCATTCACAAATGCCTGCAGACATGTTTCAAATCGGCGGTCGTTCTTGTCCAGAAGTTCCAGGACCATGAGGTTTCCAAGAAATCCGAACGCCACCCCCCGCCCCCAGAAGCCCGCGGTCCTTCGGCCGTTGGCGTAGCCGTGCGACCAGAGCGACTGATCTTTGTTGAACAGCAGGCGGTGCTGTATCTCAAACTGCTCGAGCGCGATATCCGAATACTTTTTGTTCCCCGCGACCTTTGCCAGCAGCATCAGTCCGGGAAGCACTTGCCAAAGGATTTCACTGCGAACATTGTTGCGATAAGCCAGGAAGTTAACCCAAGACCCTTCGCACTTTGGTGTGATCTTCACATACTCGTCAAACTTCGCGATGGCATAGCTCAGCAGTTTTTCATTTCGCGTGTGCTCATACAGCCGCAACGCAGGGATCAGCCCTGCCACAGTGTCGCAGTTGGAAAGATCATTCGGGACGTTGTCCATTGCGTTCAGGATCTGCCGCTGTGCAGTGTCGAGGTAGCGCCTTTCGCCGGTTACCTCGAAGCAGTCGACCATGCACTCCCATTGATATCGCGGCGCGTCATACCACATGACGTTCTCACTTCGCAGCACCGCCTCCCCGAGATCGTTCAGCAGCGTGTCGTCATTACGAGCCAATCGCTTTTCCCGAAATGCGGGGTGATCGAGGGTCAGGCCCGCATCGAAGCAGATCGTCTGAAACGTCAGTTCCCCGCCCCACGCCAGCGTCGCATTCGGAATGGCAGCCGAGCGATCCCGACCCATACGGTAGACTTGTGCCCCGGTCGACTCATACTGCGCGATCGACTGCGCATTGGCCGGCACTTCATCGTCCTCGATCACGATCGCCTTTACACCCGTCAACGCGGCGGGCACGCGCGTGGGCAACCGGTCTCCCGGTTCAAAGTAAAAATCCACCGCCGCATTAGTGCATCGGCCGGCAAAGTCGTTGGACACTTCCGGCGATCCCTGCGGGGGAACTATAATCAACTCGGCGGACTTCACGCTGTTCTCCTGATTCATGGCTTGTACTGCAACTTCGCTCAGCAGGCTCGACGCGCAGGCCGCTGGCACTGCGCCGGCGAGCAGTTTCATCACCGCTCGCCGGCTGATTTCGACTTGATCTTTAACGTTATCGCTTCGACTCATCACTTCTGCGGCACCGCTTCGATGATGACAATGGTCTGAGGCGGCACTTCATCGGTGCGCTCGATCTTGTCGCCGTCCACCACGCCGATTTCCACCGGAGCGGGTCCATCGGTTCGCTGCAACTTCCACTTTCCGTGCTTGCCGCCGTTCTCCGCAAGGTCATATCCGTAATGAATCTTGCGAGGCGAATTCGTGGTGTTCGCCAGCACGATGCCAATGCTGCCGTCCGATGCTTTCCACACCGAGTTCAGCACTGCTGGCAAAATATGCTCAGGCGTATCGCAGGTGGTCCAGATGGTCTTGATCATCTCCTGCGGCGTCTTCACGTCCAGCGGGCGTATGAATTCACCGACGTTCACAAACTTCAGGTTGCGATTTCGCGTTTCCTGGCAGCGCTTGATGTATGCGGCGACCTTGGGCGAATACTCCACAATGTCCATCCGCGTCCACCCCGGCTGGTTGCCCCAGACGAACGTCTGGGAGAACGAGGCGACGAATTCATCCATCGCGTTGTCGCCATACTTCGGATCGCCAACCGGGAACGTCCGTCGATCCATCCACGGGTGAATGCGGCGGCCCATGGTAAATGCGTAGTCGTGATACACCGCTTCGAATAGCGGCAGGTTTTTGTTTGATGGCGAGGTGCAGACTTCCGCGAGGTCAACACGATCGAGATAGATTTCGCACAATGCTTCGTGATGGATGGCGAAACCAGGACGAACCGTGCGCGCCGACTCACGCAGCATGTTGATCATCTGACGTCGCGTGTCGGCATATAGTGTTCCGCCGCCGATCGGATGCCCGTGGTTCGGATTGAAACATTGGAAATCGAAACTGGTTGCCGATCCGAGTTCATCGCAGTGGAAACCATCCAATCCCGTGTTCTCAACAATCGTCTTCGCTTTTGCGTTCCAGAAGTCCTGCCAGAATTCGGTTGCCGAGCAGGGGTAGGCAATCTGGTCGCCCTTATCCATCGCGTCGATGGGTTCGATTGCTTTTTCACCATTCGGGGTGAACTCAAGGCTCTTCTCAACCTCTGCGTCATATTCCGCAAGCTGAATGCTGTAGCGCTTCATCTGCATGTGACCGCTGACGTAGACATCCTTGAACTCGGAGTGTACACGGCGCATGTACTCGCTGAGCCCGTTTTGCGGGACATATCGTGGAGGCGAAATATCTCCGCCCCCGTCAAACCATTCGTTGGTCCAGAGAAGAAGGGGGAATCCGAAATACTGCTTCGCTTCCCGCACCAGCGCAACAGATTTATCAACATCCAGTTTCCGCGCGTTCTTGATGTGATCCGCCATGCTCATCCGGCGGATCTTCTCGCGGAGAACGGGTTGATCGGGCAGCCATTCAAATGTGCCCACCATCCAGTACGCACCATTCTGAATCCATGGCGAGATGTCCTTGCGCTGGTCCAGTTTCCCCGCCTGACACCAGACCTGATTCAATGCCCACTTGCGGTAGATCTTGCACGCGTCATACCAGTTGCCGTGAAACGTGCCAATGTACTGAGGATAGTCCTGCTTCAGATCAACACCCGCCACGCCTGAGTTGGCGGGATAGTGATGGACCTCGTACAGCACCGTCGGATTTTCCCCCGGGTTCGGCTGTAGCAGGAATCCCTTCAAGTTCATCTTTCCGTCATATGTCGCGAGATAGATTCCGGCTTTGTCGTTGTAGTAGGCATTAAACTGCATCGACTGGTGATAGCAGGGATACGTGCGGACAAAGGCGTGCGTGAGGGTCTTGAACGGATCGGGATAGACCTGTCCTTCACCCGCCCCGCCGCCGTTGCCACCTGGGATGGCGATGACGTCTTTGCCGTCATCCGAAAGCCTGGCAAGGTTGGTGAACCGGGGGAACTTGGCGGTCCACACGCCGTATTTTGTGCTGCGATTGTCAATGTTGATGCGCCAGTCCGCCAGTGATGAATCGTTGTCCAGGCTCACAGAGACGGCTACATCAACCATCGCCTTCTCTTCTTCCATCGGCACGCCCTTCCATGTGAAGGTAAATGCCTGCCCCTTCTCTGTCTTCGACTTTTCAAAGCTCAAAGGCGCTGCGGACTCATTCAGAGTCACGCTCCCTTCCGTCGACCGCATGCTTGCCTGCCAGACGTTTTCCTTCTTCGCAGCGGCCGAGATGAAATCGACGCCCGTCGCCTTGTCGATCATGGATGCAAGGGACAATCTCGACCCGGCAAGGTCAAAGACAATTTTGATCTTTTCGTTCTCAAGCACCTGCTGTTTCGACTCCACTTCGACAGCGGCGAACTGCTTTGCGTCGAACTTGCGGACAACGCTGGAGACGCGCAGGTCGTCGATCAAGCCGCCAAACGTTTCCGATCCGGATGCGTTGCTTCCCAGCAGGCTGGATTCCGCAAGCACCAGTTCCATTCCGGCAGTGGCGTCATCCGCTTCGAAGTCCAATGCGCCATCGACATAGACCCGCAACTTCTTGTCCCGCGGATCCCGCACGCCCGCAACATGATGCCAGATGCCATCGGCGATGTTCCGCTTCCCGGTGCAGCGAGACGACTGCTTGCCGTCACTGGACATGAGATTGAATGAGACCGCGCCGGAATCGCCACGAACCTCCAGTTCGAAGTGCGGCGGACCGGAATAGATGGGCTGGGTCTGTCCGTGCTTGTGGACCTGAACCCACGCCTCAATTGTGCAGCCTTGCGAACCGGCGATGCGGTTCATCTTGCTGTTGTGGACCGTGATCTTGCCGTCGCTGCCATTCAGTTTGACGGCTTTACCAAACTTGCCCTCCACCAGCGTCGCGCCGCCGGTGAGTTCAGCAGTCGTGCCTTTGATGTCACCGGTGATGGTCTGTGCATTCCCTTTGTCGAAACTCCAGAGAATGAGAGTGTTAGCATCCGGCTTCGCCGGGCCTTCAGCGCGGGTGAACAGGGTGAGGGGGACGATGAAAACAAGACAGGTAATTAGTTGAACCATCCGGCGAGGCGAGCAACGAAACATTGAACACTCCCTGAGGTTGAAGAAACAAGTCGATCAAACGGTGACGAACGGCGCGAGAGGGTCTGTCTCACGGGTTGCGTCAGCGGAATTGATCAGTAGGAACCCTTCCACGCATGCTGGTTGCCCCTGCTTTGCGCATCATCAAGGGGCAATCGGTCGGCAGAAACGTGGGAATCGAGATACAGCACATTCGCCAGCTTGCTGTGACGGTAATCGGCAATGCCATCGGAAAGGTAGGCGGTGTAAGGGTATCCGGTCAGCGGCATGAGCCGGAAACAACTATTGTATGGGTTTGCCAGGTTGATCGGAGTTCGCATGATCGTATCAGCAACCAGGATCACTTTAGCTGGGTTGCGGATACGGTCCGTCTTCTTGTACATGGTGAAGTTGAACTGAACCAGCACGACATTTAAACCAAAGCTCAACGTGCTGCTGCCGTCCATTTCGATGTCGATCGCAGCGCAACGGATCTTCTCGTAAGGCCGATCTCCACCAATGTATTTGACCAGCTTGTGCTGCCATACAAGCATGTCGCTGGCGGTTGAAGCGAGCGGTAGAAATCCCTTGTTATCCCCCTGGTACATCCGAAGCGCGATACCCGCCTGCCGCATGTTGGAAGCACAGACGATTGCCTGTCCGCGGAGTCTGGCTTTCGCCAGCGTTGGCAACAGGACGCCGATGAGGACGGCAATGATGCCAATAACAACCAGCAATTCCACAAGCGTGAATCCTTTGGTACCGCGCTTCATATTGATATCTCCTTTACGGGCGGCCTGTCGAAACAGCTAGACAGATGGATTCGCCTTCCACCACCCTTCGCCTGTCGCACAAGCACGCGACTTACCTGCCGCGCCGACGCATCGCCAGACCGCCGGCAACCAGCAGCAGCGAACCCATCGCGGGTTCGGGAACTTCTCCGTTGGTCAATCCAATCGCGGATGCCTGCTCGTTGGTCAACGCCTTATCCCAGAACACAATGGATTCGATCAACCCGTCATAGTCGTTGGTCGCGCTGCCGGCACTGCCGACGAACCAAGCGACACCAGCGTTATCAAAACCCTCTGCGATCGTGTCGAAGCCGGTTGGCGCACCGATACTTGTTTGGGCCTTAAAGCTTCCATCATCAATCGCCACGGTGAGGCGGCTGAGGGCCGGAGTCACGTTGGCATCATAAATCAGGAACAGATTCGCCCAGGTTCCACTGTTGGCGATAAAGTTTGCGCCCATGCTGCCCCCGCCTGTGCTCGCGGGATCGACGCTCCCGCCCGAGCCATTCAAAGTCCAGAAGGTATTCTGATCGCGCAGTCGGAAGTTCACTGATGCGGTTCCGGGAGTGCTGTTGCCGCGAAGCGTGATGCCATGCGATCCATTGCCGATGAGATCATACGTCTCATTGTCAACCAGCGTGCCGGGCTTGACCCGGATCATCATGCTGAAGCTCTTGCCATTCGTATAATTGCCCTGCGGCGTTCCCATCCAAGCCTGAAAACGCGTGTATTCGGTGTTGGATCGGTTGAATCCCAGACCAATGCCATCGCCCACTGGTACCGATGCCTGTTCATACGCCGCGCCGGTGCCCCAGGTGGGCCCATTGGCGTTCAGATCGTCGTGGTTCTGAGGCGTGCCGGTTGGAGCGGTATCGAGAAACTGCCCCGGAAGCGGGGAATTCACCAGTTGTCCCGAGGTCTGCTCGTTCAGACGGTAAAGATTGATGATCGACG
>Ga0105047_10015929_pt1 | contig 11819 bp, 11 predicted proteins | sample MAT04_FD_78384 | JGI IMG/M metagenome (GOLD analysis project Ga0105047, IMG submission 78384) | Freshwater microbial communities from Lake Fryxell liftoff mats and glacier meltwater in Antarctica - MAT-04 (megahit assembly) | ecosystem: Environmental > Aquatic > Freshwater > Ice > Liftoff... | reverse complement strand
CACCGACCTCAAGCGCGAGCGCCAGCAGGCTGGCCGCTTCCTGCAGATGGTTGTCGACTACAAGCACAAGATCGGCTTCAAGGGCGCAATCCTGATCGAGCCGAAGCCACAGGAGCCGACCAAGCACCAGTATGATTACGACGTGGCGACGGTCTATGGGTTCCTCAAGGATTTTGGCCTCGAAAGCGAGGTCAAGGTCAACATCGAGCAGGGCCATGCAATTCTTGCCGGCCATTCCTTCGAGCATGAACTGGCGCTTGCCGGGTCGCTCGGCATCTTCGGTTCCATTGACATGAACCGCAACGACTACCAGTCGGGTTGGGATACAGACCAGTTTCCCAACAACGTTCCGGAAATGGCGCTCGCCTATTACCATGTGCTGCAGGCCGGGGGTTTTACGACGGGCGGCACCAATTTCGATGCGAAGCTGCGCCGTCAGTCGCTCGACCCGGAAGACCTGCTGATGGCCCATGTGGGCGGCATGGACTGCTGCGCGCGCGGGCTCAAGGCCGCCGCCCGCATGATCGAGGACAAGGCTCTGTCGGCACCGCTTGCGGCGCGCTATCAGGGCTGGAACGACGCAGATGCGCAGAAGGCGCTGGCCGGCGGCTTCACGCTCGCCGATCTCGCCGCCCGCGTCGTGGAGCGGGGGATCGAGCCGGAGCCGCGCTCCGGCCGACAGGAGCATCTCGAAAACCTGGTCAACCGCTACGTCTGAGACCGCTGCCGCCACCTGCGGGGACGACCACGGTTGTCCCCGATTTGCTCGCGCACCGCAACAGGAGTAATCGGGACGGCCGGACCTGATAACAGGATTGGACAGGAGAAATCGATGCAGTTCGCCCGGCTCAATGGCGTAACCCTCCACCACCAGGTCATCGGCGCGGCTCCGGACCGGCCGACCATCGTATTCTCGAATTCGCTGGGGACCGATTTTCGCATCTGGCGTGACGTCGTCGTCCGGCTTGCGGGCGACTATGGGCTGATCGTTTATGACAAACGCGGCCATGGCCTGTCGGAAACCGGTCCGATGCCTTGCCGCATGGCAGATCATGTGGACGACCTTTCGGCACTTCTCGACCACTATCAGGCCAAAAAAGTCATTGTCTGCGGTCTATCGGTCGGCGGACTGATCGCCCAGGGCCTCGCCGCCAGCCGGCCTGACCTCGTGGCCGCCTTGATCCTGTGCGACACGGCCCACAAGATCGGCGACGAAGACAGCTGGAACGCCCGCATCCGCACCATCAAGGCCGGCGGTATCGCCGCCTTGTCGGATGTGATCCTCGGGCGCTGGTTCACCAAGGCGTTCCGCCAGTCAGGCGATCCCGCATTCACCGGATACCGGATGATGCTCGAACGCACACCGGTGGACGGATATCTCGGCACCTGCGCTGCGATCCGGGACACCGATTTCACCGACGCGGCCGGGCGGATAGCGGTGCCGACGATCTGCATCGTCGGGGACGAAGACGGTTCCACGCCGCCGTCGCTGGTCGGGGAAATGGCGCGCCTCATTCCGGGTGCCATGTATCAGGAGATCCCCAAAGCGGCCCATCTCCCCTGCGTCGAACAGCCCGCCATCCTGACCGACGTCATCCGCGCCTTCATCGACCGTCTCCCGGTCGACTGATCATGCGGGCATTCAGCCTTTTCCGTGTGCAACCGGAGTTCCAGCCATGAGCCTCTCGAAGTCGCCAGCGACCCTTGCCCGACGCTTCCCGTCCGACTTTCTGTTCGGGGTGGCCACTGCCGCCTATCAGATCGAAGGAGCGGTACGCGCTGATGGCCGCAAGCCGTCGATCTGGGATGCGTTCTCGCATATGCCGGGGCGCGTGCGGGGCGGGGACACCGGCGATGTGGCCTGCGACCATTACAACCGGCTCGATGGCGATCTCGACCTGCTTGCGGGGCTCGGCGTGGACGCCTACCGGTTCTCGATCGCCTGGCCGCGGGTCATTCCCGACGGTGACGGGGCGGTCAACGAAAAGGGCCTCGACTTCTACGACCGGCTCCTTGATGGGCTCAAGGCGCGGGGCATCAAGGCCTGTGCAACGCTCTATCATTGGGACCTGCCGCTCGAACTCTCAGGCCAGGGCGGCTGGACGGCGCGCGCAACGGCGCATGCGTTCGCCCGTTACGCCTGTGTCGTCGCCCAAAGGCTTGGAGACCGGATCGACACCGTCGCCACGTTCAACGAGCCCTGGTGCTCGGTCTATCTGGGTCATCTGACGGGCGTGCATGCGCCCGGCGAAAAGTCGATGGAAGCGGCCATGGCGGCGTTGCATGTGACCAATCTAGCCCATGGTCTGGGCGTCATGGCGATCCGCGCCGAGCGCACCGATCTGCCGGTGGGTATTGTCATCAATGCGATGTCGGTGATGCCCAAGAGCGAAGCGGCAGATGATGTTGCAGCGGCATCCCGCGCATTCGACTTCCACAATGGTGCCTTCTTCGGCCCGATCTTTGAAGCGGCCTATCCCAGCGCGCTCATGGAAGGCTGCCCGGATCTGGCCTTACCGGTTTTGGTGGGCGATCTTGCCACGATCTCCCAGCCCCTCGATTTCTGGGGCCTGAACTATTACACGCCGCTGCGGGTGGCCGACGATCCGGGCGCGGCGTTTCCGGCCGCCCGGACTGCCCCGCCTGTTCGGACAGAAAAGACAGATATCGGCTGGGAGATCGATTCGGGTGGCCTTTCCAACGTGGTACGCGATCTTTACGGGCGCTACGCCCTCCCCGAATTCTACATCACCGAGAACGGAGCCGCCGACAACACCGGCATCGAAAATGGCGCGGTCAGCGACATCATGCGGCTCGATTATCTCAACGACCATCTCTCCGTCGCCGCCGATCTGGTGGAAGATGGGATCCCGCTCAGGGGATATTTCGCCTGGAGCCTGATGGACAATTTCGAATGGGCCGAGGGCTACGCCCAGCGCTTCGGGCTCGTTCACGTGGACTACGTCACCCAGGTTCGCACCGTCAAGCAGTCGGGTCATTGGTACCGGGAGCTTGCGGCGGCGCATCGGAACGGCTGATGGCGCGGCGTTGTGACAAGCAATTGCGTGGGAGCGGAACCACGCTTTCCGATTGACGTTGTGGGGAAATGTCATTCCGGAGCCGCCACCATGGGTCAAGACGTCATTCCGTTCGATCGGGTGCGCATGCTGCCGGGCGGTGCGCCGAGTGGACCGTTGCGACGGTGGCCGATGGCGGATCTGTATCGCCCGGCTGAGCATCGGCCAACTTTTCAGCGCACCACGAAACCATGGGCGAACGGGTCTTCCTCGTCATCAATGACGATGGTGTTCCGCCCGGTTTCCACTGCCCACCCGGCAATGGAGGGGATAATGGCTGAACGGCCTGCCACACTGGTCGCCGCTTCGACGCGGCCGTGGAAGAGAGACCCGATGATGCTTTCGTGGGTGAAGGCGTCGCCGACCTTCAGTCTGCCTTTGGCGGCCCATTGCGCCATGCGCGCTGACGTGCCGGTGCCGCAGGGGGATCGGTCGATCGCCTTGTCGCCATAGAAGACCGCATTGCGGGCGCTTGCCCCCTCAACCGTCGGCGCGCCTGTCCACAGGATGTGGCTCAGGCCCTTGATGTCGGGCTTTTCGGGATGGACGAAACTGTAATCGCGGTTGAGCGCTTCACGCAGCAGCGGGCTCATGCGCACCAGATCGCCGGCGGTGAAATCCCGCATGTCCTCAAAATTGGCCTGGGGATCGACGATGGCGTAGAAATTGCCGCCGTAGGCGACGTCGACGACGAGATCGCCAAGGCCGGGGCAATGGGCCTCGAGGCCTTCTGCATACAGAAAGGCCGGTACATTGGTCAGGCGAACTTCGGTGACCTTGCGGCCGGTCATGGCATAGGTGGCGAGAATGCGACCTGCTGGCGTGTCGATGGCAATGGTGCCCGGGGTCTTGGGTCGAACCAGACCGTTCTCGATCGCCATAGTGACCGTGCCGATGGTGCCGTGGCCGCACATCGGCAAACAGCCAGAGGTTTCGATGAACAGGAAGGCGATGTCGCAATCTGGCCGGGTTGACGGGTAGAGGATCGTGCCGGACATCATGTCGTGGCCGCGCGGTTCAAACATCAATCCGGTGCGGATCCAGTCGTACTCGGCCAGGAAATGCGCCCGCCGTTCGAGCATGTCGGCACCCTCAAGCTGCGGGCCACCCCCGGCCACGAGCCGGACCGGATTGCCACAGGTGTGGCCGTCTAGGCAGAAGAATGTGGAGCGGGCCATTGAGGTTCCCCAAGTCGTGTGCGGATCAGAAGCGGTCGAGGCGGTAAGGTGCAAGGTCGATGACTGGCGGTCGGCCTTCGACGAGGTCGGTGACAAGACGCGCCATGGCGGCCGACTGGGTCAAGCCCAGATGCCCGTTGCCAAAGGCGAGCACGATGTCGGCATGGCCGGGAAGCAGGCCCATCACGGGCAGGCTGTCGGGCATGGAGGGGCGGAAGCCCATCCATTCGGTCCCGCCTTCGGTCCTGAGGTCCGGCAGAAAGTCCTTTGCCTTGGCGAGCATGGCTTTTGATCGTGCGAAGTTGGGTGCCAGCTTCAGCCCCGCCAGTTCGACCGCGCCACCGACCCGGATGCCCGTCGACAAGGGGGTCATGACGAAACCGTGGCCACCGAAGATGATCTGGCGGCGCAGGTCGACTGCGCCCAGGGGCAGGGTCGTGGTGTAGCCGCGTTCGGTTTCGAGCGGTATCGGCAGCGAGGTGATCGTGCTCAGAAGACGCGCCGACCAGGCGCCGCCGGCCACGATGATCCGTTCCGCCGACCGCTGCGATCCGTCGGCCATGATCAGGCACGCCTTGCCACTGACCCGTTCGAGCCTGAGCACCTCGGCCCGTTCGAAGCGAGCACCGTGGTTTTCGGCGTAAGCCCAGACCGCCTTGGCGAGCAAAAAGGGATCGCTGACTGTCTTCCAGCCGGGCACGAAGGTGCCCGCGACGAAGCGCGCCGAGAGCCCGGGCTGGAGATCGGCCAGCCGCGCGCCACGCACATGGTCGAAACTGATGCCGTGGTTCTGGCGCCGCTGCCAGCCCGGAAGGCTTGCGCGGAATTCGGCCTCCGATTCATAGAGTTCAAGCGAGCCGTCGTGGCGGACCATGTGGCTGATCCGGGCGCGCTCGAACAAGGCCTCGGCTTCGTGGGCGGCCAGATCCATCAGCGCCGACTGGGCGGCGATGCTCGCCTCCACCCGGGAGGGGCTGCAGGCGCGCCAGAAGCGGACCAGCCAAGGGGCGAGACGGGGCAGGTAGGACGGCCTGATGGAGAGCGGCCCCAAGGGATCGAGCAGCCATTTTGGTGCCTTGCGCATGATCCCCGGCGAGGCGAGCGGCAAGATGTCGGAGAAGGCGAGCGCGGCGGCATTGCCTTTGCTCGCTTCTTCCGCGATGCCCTTGCGGTCGATGACGGTGACTGTATGGCCGGCCTCGGCCAAAAGTGCGGCGGCGCTGACACCGATGATGCCTGCGCCGACGATCAGGATGTCTTTTCCAGGTGCGGTCATGGCGTCCGGTTTTCCTGGCGGGCACGGGCGGCGGCGGTCAGCATTTGGCGGTGCCGCATGCGGTAGCGTTCGCGGTCTTGCGCGCTGCGCGTCCCGTGGCAACGCAAGCAGGACACGCCCTGCTCAAACAGCGGCGAGGCTCTCTCCTGCGGCGTGACCGGCTGACGGCAGGCGCGACAGAGTGCGGTGTCGCCGACACTCAGGCCATGGCTGACCGAAACACGCTCGTCGAAGACGAAGCAGTCGCCCTGCCACAGACTCTCGCCGGCGGGCACATCCTCGAGATATTTCAGAATGCCGCCCTTGAGATGGTAGACATTGTCAAAGCCGCGGCCGCGCAAGTAGGCGGTGGCCTTTTCGCAACGGATCCCGCCGGTGCAGAACATGGCGATGCGTTTGGGGCCGGCGGGTGCGGACGGGTCGGGAATGTGGCTGTCGACCCAAGCCGGAAATTCGCGGAAGGTGCGTGTCTCGGGATCAACCGCGCGGGCGAATGTGCCGATGGCCACCTCGTAGTCGTTGCGGGTGTCGATGACCAGCGTGTCGGGGTCGGCGATCAGCGCATTCCAGTCGCCTGGCTCGACATAGGCACCCGTTTCCTCGAGCGGATCAACGCCGTCCACCCCCATGGTGACGATTTCCTTCTTGAGCCGCACCTTCATGCGCCTGAAGGGCATGCGCGGCGCGTGGCTTTCCTTGTGAATGAGTCCGCCCAGGCCGGGAATGGTCCGGAGATGGGCGAGCACCCGGTCGATGGCGGTGCGTTCGCCCGCAATGGTGCCGTTGACGCCTTCGCCCGCCAGCAGAAGCGTGCCACGCACACCCGCCCCGCAACACAGCTTTGCCAGAGGCGCCTGAAGCGCGGCGGGGTCGGGCAGGCGCGCGAAATGGTAGAGTGCTGCCACCACACAAGGCTGGTTTGACGGAACCTGAGGCTGTTTGTCGTGCATTGCGGCGACATAGCGCGTCTTCAGGCGTGAGGCAATCAATCTACCCCGCTGCGGCACTTTTCGCGCACTATGGTGGTTCTTCATGACCCCATGCCAAAGGACGGCATGGACAAGCCAGGGGCGAAAGGATATGCGGAACCGCCAAAACGCGCAGGAAAGGACCCTCCTCATGAGTGACACCACAAGCGCGCTGCTCGCGATCCTCAAGCTGCAGCCGGTGGTCCCGGTGCTGGTGATCGACGATCTCTCCACGGCGGTGCCACTGGCGCGCGCACTGGTGGCCGGCGGTCTCAAGGCAATCGAGATCACGCTCCGCACCCCGGTGGCGCTTGCAGCCATCCGAGCGGTGGCCGATGAGGTCGAAGGCGCGGTGGCTGGCGCTGGCACGATCCTCAACGCCCGCCAGTTCGACCAGGCGGTAAAAGCCGGCGCGCAGTTCATCGTTTCGCCGGGGACCACGCTCGAGCTTCTTGACGCTGCGCGCTCTTCGCCGGTTCCGTTGTTGCCGGGCGCTGCAACCGCAAGCGAAGTGATGGCGTTGCGGGAGGAGGGCTATACGGTGCTCAAGTTCTTTCCGGCCGAACAGGCCGGCGGCGCGGCCTATCTCAAGTCGCTTTCCTCGCCCCTTGCCGGGACATTCTTCTGCCCGACCGGCGGCGTTACCATGGGCAACGCCCGCGACTATCTCGCGCTGCCCAATGTCATCTGCGTGGGCGGTTCCTGGGTCGCGCCCAAGGCGATGGTGGAGGCCAACGACTGGGCGGGCATCACCCGTCTCGCTGAAGACGCCTGCAAGCTCGCCGTCTGAACGGGCCTGGTCTAACCCGCGTGTCCGGTTTGAAATGGCAGTTCGGGATGCTTATGTGGGAGGCGAAAAGGACAGTTCGCCGCCGTTGGCACTGTCCGGATCGGGCGCGCGCCGCCCTTTGGCCACTCACAACAAGGACCGCCCCCCATGCTCGATCCGAAAGCCCTTCTCGACCAACTTCTTGGCTCCAAGGTTCCCGGTGGTCAGTCCACCTTGCGCGACAAGGCCGGACAGGCGACCCAGATGGCGCGCGACAACCCTCTCGCCGCAGGTGCCTTGGCGGCTGTCCTTCTCGGCACCAAGACCGGCCGGTCGCTCGGCGGTTCCGCGCTCAAGCTTGGCGGTCTCGCCGCGGTCGCGGGCCTCGGCTACCAGGCCTGGAAGAACTACCAGGCCGGACAGACGCCTGCTGCATCTGCGAGCGGCGCCTTGGCGACCGAGCCCGAACTTTTGCCGCCGCCCGCCGATTCCGACTTTGCCATGGTCAAGGTAGAAGCCAATGAAGGCTTCGCCCTGGCGCTGGTCCGGGTGATGATCGCCGCCGCCCGTGCCGATGGCCATGTCGACGACGGCGAGCGCGCCCGCATTCACGACAAGCTGTCGCTGGCGGGTATGGGCAGCGAGGCATTGTCCTTCCTGGAGAATGAACTGTCGCAACCCATCGACATTGATGGGCTGGTGGCCCAGGCCAGGACCGAAGCGCAGAAGGTTGAACTCTTTACCGCGGCACGGCTCGCCATCGAGCCCGACAGCCGGGCCGAGCGCGGGTTCCTCGATCTGCTGGCTGGCCGCCTCGGTCTTGCCGACGGCCTCATCGACCACATTGAGGCGACTGTCTCTGCTGCCAAGGTCTGAGCAATCGCACGCATCAGGTTGCGTCTTCGACCGGTTCAGCGGGCATTTGAAAAAGAGGGGGCGGATTCCGGTCGGTATCCGCCCCCTCTTTTTCGTCCGGCTCGACCTCGATCAAAGCCACTCGCGCAACGTCAGGCACGGTCAGTTCAGTGTCGAGAGTGTTGCGCGGGGCGTTCAAACAACGGCAGACCCGGCAAGCCCGGGCGATATTGGGTCTGGATCACCGCGCGGCCGGAATCACCGGGTCAATCATGGCGGCGATTTCCGCGTTGCGGGTTTGAGGGTCCATTCCGCCGACGATCTTCAGTCGACCCGAGACCAGCAGATCAGCAACGCCGTGGGCAATGGCCCAGGTGGCTGATACCTGGCGCATGGCGGCACTGTCGGCCCACGGGTCGGTGCCAGTGATCTGGCTCACGCCGTCAACCAGCGTCATGAAGCCTTGGGTCGCCGCCTGGTCAAGCACTGCAGTTTCGAACTCCGGCCGGTCGGACGAAAACATGAGCCGGAAGAGCGCGGGATTTTCGAGCGCAAAGTTGACATAGCCGACACCGGCTGCGCTCAATTGGGCCCGCGGATCAGGCGCGGCTGCACGCTTGAAATCATCCTGACGGGCGAGGAAACGTTCAAAACCACGGGCTGCCAAGGCCGTCAGAAGCCCATTCGTGTCGCCGAAATGGTGGGCGGGAGCGGCGTGGCTTACGCCTGCCCGCTTGGCCACGCCGCGCAATGAAAAGCCCTCTATGCCCTTTTCTCGCAATTCAGCTTCGCCCGCATCAACGAGTGCGGTGGCGAGGTCGCCGTGATGATAGGCGGCCTTCCGTGGAACTGGCTTGGACCGGGCCGGAGTGTCGCTCATCGCAGACAGGTAGCGTCTTGAAGAGGGCTTGTCAAAAAGATAACTTGTCAGTGTCTAGATTCGCCGACATGAAGATCCAGACGCTGCAAGAAAAGGTCCCCTGATGACGCCTGACATGATCTTCTCCCTCTCCGGCGCTCTCGCCATGACCGGATGGGCGGCTCTTCTCGCCAGTCCCTTCCTGCCTCGGCTTTCGCAAGCGGTGGCTGGCATCGCCATTCCGCTCCTGCTGGCGGTGGCCTATAGTGGCATCGCGCTGGCCCACTGGAGCGGCACGGAGGGCGGTTTTGAGACGCTTGCCAGCGTCGCCAGACTTTTCGAGAACCCCTGGCTGCTGCTGGCGGGATGGATCCATTATCTCGCCTTCGACCTGTTCGTAGGTGCCTGGGTAGCCCGCACCGCACGGGCGGAGCGCATCCCTTTCCTGCTCGTCATCCCCTGCCTGTTTCTCACCTTCCTGTTCGGCCCGGCCGGCTTTCTCCTCTTTCTCGGCTTGCGCCTTCTGCGTTCCATCACCCCGGCCACCACGCGCGTCGCCTGACACCTGGATCTCCACCAATGACTTGCAGCCTTGCCACCTCCGATTCCGCACTGAATCGACCTTCCCCTGGAGATCGGGTCTGGCCCATTTCTCCCAGTCAACTCGTCAACGACGCGCCGTTGTTTGCACGGCTCGGGATGTTCATGCTCCTGCTGATGGTTCCGACTGGCTTTGCGGCACTGATCGATGACCGGCTTCTCTACGGCGTCAATGTCTGGGTCAAGCCGCTCAAGTTCGAACTCGCGCTGGCCGTCTACCTGCTGACGCTTGCCTTTTTCGCCCGTTACGCGCCGACTTTGCCCCGACGCAAGCTCAGTTATCACGTCTTCGAGCATGTCGTGGCCACGGCGATCGTGGCGGAAATGATCTGGATCGGCGGAGCAGCCGCCTTCGGCATCGCCTCGCATTTCAACACTTCTGAGCCTTTCATGGCGGCGATCTACGGCCTGATGGGAATGGCGGCCGTGATCCTGACGTCGGCGTCCGTGGTGCAGGCCTGGCATATCCACGGCAACGCCGCGACTGGCCTGTCTCCGGCGGTCAAGTCCGGCATCGTTACCGGGTTGGCGCTCACCCTGCCGCTGACGCTCGTCACCGCTGGTTACATGTCGTCAGCGGGGGGGCACGGCGTCGGAGGAACGGGTGTGGATGCGGGGGGCCTGCCTCTCATGGGTTGGCTGCGCGATGGCGGCGACCTCAGGGTCGCCCATTTCTTTGCCACCCATTCATTGCACGTCATTCCGGCCTTCGCGATCGCCTCAGCCGCACTGTTTGGTCCCGGACAAGTCATGCCGGTGCGGGCTTTTGCCGCCGCCTTTGCGCTGTTCGTCCTCATCGTCTTTGCCCAGGCACTCATCGGGCAGCCGTTTCTGGCCAGCCTTGGAGCTTGAGATCGGGCTGAGCGCCCTGCACATCGGACACCGCTGATGGGCATATCGGAAAAGGGTTACGACGACTTTCGCGCGTCTGGACGGACGCGTGGTGTTGCCGCGAGAAAGTCCCCGATCCGCCCGAAAGCCGCGACGATGCTGTCGTCGGAACTGGCGCAGGACACCCGCACATACCCCTCGCCGAAGTCCCCGAAATCCGGTCCGCCGATCAGCGCCACACCCGCCTCTTCAAGAACCGCGTGCGCGAGCGCCTTCGCCTTCCATCCGGTCGCCGTGACGTTGGGGAAGGCATAAAAGGCACCTTTCGGCATGATGCAGGTCACGCCGTCCAGGCCGTTGGCCAGCTCCGTCACCAGCCGACGGCGGCGCTCGAAGGCGGTCAGCATCTCAACGACCCCATCCTGCGCTCCGTCAATGGCGGCGATGCCCGCCCATTGCGCCGGGGCATTGACGCAGGACCAGCAATTGACGGCGAGCTTGCGGACCTTGTCGATGAGGCTGTCCGGCCAGATCGACCAGCCCAGCCGCCAGCCGGTCATGGCCCAGGTTTTCGACCAGCCGTTGAGCACGATCAGGCGGTCGCCGATTTCCGGAAACTCAAGAAGCGATGTGTGGCGCTCACCGTCATAGGTCATCACCTCGTAGATCTCATCGGACAGGATCGCCACGTGAGGATGGTCGGCGAGGCCCTTGATCAGTTTCTCGATCTCGGCGCGCGGCGTCACGCCGCCGGTGGGATTGGCGGGCGAGTTGAGAATGAGAAGCCGTGTTCTCTGCGTCATCAGCGCCAGTGTTTCTGCCGCCGAGAAGGCGAAGCCGTTCGCCTCGCGAATCGGCACCGGAATGGCGCGAGCGCCGGTGTAGTCGATCATCGAGCGATAGATCGGAAAACCCGGATCGGGATAAAGGATTTCCGCACCCGGTTCGCCAAACAGGAGGATGGCCGCATACATGGCGGGCTTTCCACCCGGTGTGATCATCACGTTTTCGGGGCTGACCTCGATCCCGGTCATGGCATGGGTCCGCCGTGCCACAGCTTCGCGGGTGACGAGCAATCCATTGGCCGGGGTGTAGCCGTGATGGCCGTCGCGCAGCGCCTTTACGGCCGCTTCCACGATATGGGCGGGCGTCTTGAAATCGGGCTGGCCGATGCCGAGGTTGATGATCGACCGGCCTTGCGAAGCGAGTTGCGTGGCGCGGGCGAGGACGGCGAAGGCATTTTCCTCGCCGAGACGGTCAAAAGCGCTGACGGTGCTGATCATCCGGTTGATATCCACCCACAAACTGTTGTGTTGATGACGGACTTCATGTCCTATCCGCGCGGAAAGATCAAATCGGGGACACCCATGCAGGACCTGACGAACTGGCTGGGGCGACCGGCACCT
>Ga0105047_10015928_pt1 | contig 11820 bp, 12 predicted proteins | sample MAT04_FD_78384 | JGI IMG/M metagenome (GOLD analysis project Ga0105047, IMG submission 78384) | Freshwater microbial communities from Lake Fryxell liftoff mats and glacier meltwater in Antarctica - MAT-04 (megahit assembly) | ecosystem: Environmental > Aquatic > Freshwater > Ice > Liftoff... | reverse complement strand
TTAATCACTTTCGCTCGGCAGCGGTCCGGTGAAGAAGCCAAAATCGGGGTCGTGCAGCCGCCTCTTTGCTGTCACGATTGCGTCGGTGTAAGAGAAGACTCGAAGTCGTCGCGAGATGCGGCAAGTTCCCGCGACAAAAGATTTCGCCTTGTTCGCGCGCTGGCCCATCCTCAACACGATCGGCAGCATTGACCGTGCGCGAGAGATCGGCGATGCAGTCGAGGAATCGCAGGAGTTCTTCATCGCCAGCTTGCCGTGCCGAGTGCGTGCGATCAGCCATCAGCTTCGTTCGCGATTGAATATCGAGATCTCGCAGCGACATGTGCTTGATATCATTTTGGCCGAAGATGCGAACGGAATTTCGGAGCAGCGCCGGCCCGGAAAATTGTTTCGTGTTTCTCCGCCTGACGCTCCGCATCATGCGGCAGGACACTACCATCTCCGATAATATCCGTGGCAAACGCAAACGCGGCGACTGGAACGCATCCCCATACGGCCCGCTGGTCGCTGGCTTTTCAAGGGGATTACCGTGCAATTTCTCTGAACAATTGATGCCGTGGTCGAAACCACCATTGCGTTGGTGACAGGCAGAGATTGGCGATTGTGATCGCAACCGCACCGACTAATGTGAGTCAGAATTGATCAACGATTTTAATTGCAGAATTCCCCTGGCAAACATCTTGCGTGCCGCATCCGGCGAACGACTGGTCTGCTTGCCGATTTCCTCGAAGCTCAAGCGACTGTCGATTCGGAATTCGATGATTCGCCGATAATCATGGCTGAGCAGTTTTAATGCCTCGCGCACATCCCGAATGGCCTCGGAACGCCGCATGATCCCACTGGGTGACATCACTGGCTGCGAGCCAAGATGTTTTGGATTCACAAGTTCCGGTGAACTGGCCAGACTGATTTCACGCTTCGGATCTCGTCGCGAGGTGCCGCAGTAGCGCTTGAAGGCATTGCCAATTTTGAACTTCAAAATTTGGCGCAACCACCGCAAAAGCTCTTCTTTCGACGAGCCTTCAAATCGCTCGAACATGCGATGCGCTTGGGCAAATGTGTCTTGCACCAAGTCATGCTCGTCGACCTTACACCGCAAGTTCGACGAAATCGAAGCATTGGCCACTTTGAGCAGGTATGTCCGACAACCGTTGAAGAGTTCACCCACGGCATCGGAGTTTCCCGATCGTGCCAATTCAAGCCGCTTCAAAAAAAGCTGAGACTTGGAAACACCTCGATGCTGATCAAGCTCCGTTACCCGACGACTCGCGGAGTCGCCGCAACACGTGGTCACGCTCATTGTGTCGCCTCGAAAATCTGTTCAAGTCAACGTGATTCAACTCGCCCGAAGACATAGATGTGTCCTGTTACCGGTTCCTCATCAATTACTGATGTGGGAAGTGGAAACAGGAAGCAAGGTCGCCCAGCGTTTAAGGCCCTTATCTGACTGTCTTCGAGTGGAGACTTCGAGCGCGGAAGTCTCCACACTCACCTTATCCAAGCGAGGTCGGGGTTTCAAGGGGTTGTTTCCGAGGCGGATGAACCCATGTCATGGCACAAATACGTTCGGTGAATTTTTCAAGAAGTGTTGAGCTTGATTGTGTGGTCAATCTTCGATCATGTCCGTTCCATCTCACAATGGAAATTAAGTTGTCGGAAAAGTGTGAATTCAGTCGACCTCGGCTGTTTCGATTGCTAGAGTTTGAAATTGAAAGTCAAAGGAGCGACTTCAATGATCACTTTCTGGGGGTTGTCTTCCAGGGGTGAGGGGTTTGATAAACCGCATGCGGTTTTGGATTGCGATCAGTCGAACGGGCCAATGTCACCGAAAGTTCACATTTGAGCGCATCCAGGCTGATCCCATGTCAAGTGCCTCGCTGTGACCCTTCGATCTTGAAATTTTTTGGCGGAACTGTGAGAGGCTGTCCTCGCTCCGCAAGACGTTTGAAGAGATCGGATCGTTCAAGCGAGTTTTTATTGTTAAACCCAAGTGGCCGGAGGCCGCATCGGGTTGACGACGATCAGGTGGTCTTGGTCGGTGATTTGTGAACTGCTGAATCAGTCAAGCGATCAGCAGGGAAGTGCAATACATGACGGGGGTACCAACTCGTGGGGCATCGACACATTCGAGATGTCACCCAAGAGGACGAAGTACGTCCCGGCTGAACGAGTTGGGAAGTCATGATCGACTACGAATCAGTCCCTACAGCATTGTGAGGCACTGCCCCCACCAATGCCCGCAACTGATGAGTCATGTTGGTTTGTGAGCCAGTGCTGTTGTGAACCAGTGCTGTTGTGAACCAGTGCTGAAGACGAGGTCGGGCTAACCAGCGGGAGTGACCGGCAAATGCGAAAAAGTACAGCGAGTCCCGAGATTCTCATCACCATGAACTACAGCAGCAACCAATCGACCCAGGCCGATCGAACAGACGGCTCATCAAGCTCTACTTGTCGACAACAATTCATGGATGAGTTCGGTTCGCACCTTCTACGCGTGTCTTCCAACGAACGGCAAGTTCTGGATTACGTCCTCGCCGGTCGCACCAACAAAGCGATTGCTCATCTGCTGGGAGTCAGCCAGCGTTGCGTCGAGTTGCGCAAAGCTTCGTTGATGCGGAAATTGAACGTCAACACGCACACCGCGCTCGTCCGCGAAATCACACGATTCGAGACCTTGCGAGAATGTCTCGAACCAGCATCCTGAAAAAGATTTGAATAATTTCAGTGGATTCATGGTGGTGAGTCAAGAATAATGCTGGAAATTTCAAAGACACTCGCGAGTCCGCAAGTGGACGTACACGCGATTTTGAACCAGCGCACCTTTATGGAGTTCAACGCGCTGGCACATGGATTCGCCGGGCAGAGCGATTACTCCTACTCTTTCCGGCGGGCAGCGATCGCCTTCGCAAGCGATGGCGGAGTTGTAGCGTCTTGAACGGAGTCCGTTGAGAGCATGCGGTTTGCGAGCAACAGAATGGAAATCAAGTGCCGATCCTGAGCTCTGAAGCGAGCATTTATCCGCCGAATTTGCTGGAAATGGCGACTGGCGAACCACGGCCGTGGTGGGTACTCTACACGCTGAGCAGACAGGAAAAGCAATTGTGCCGTCTGCTGGTCGCTCAGCAGCAGGAATTTTTCTGTCCGACCATCGCCAAGCGATATCGATCTCCAGGAGGGCGGTACCGCGTCAGTCATCTGCCGCTCTTCCCCAACTACGTTTTTCTCCGTGGCGAAGAAGAGAAAAGATACCAGTCGGTCGCCACGGGCTGTGTCAGTCGCTGTTTGCCGGTTTCGGAACCCGAGAAGTTTTTGATGGATTTGCAGCAAATCCATCAACTGATCCAAGGCGGCTTACCCCTCACGCCGGAGGAAAAGCTGCAACCGGGCATGCTCGTGCGAGTGAAAACGGGACCGATGACAGGCCTGCAGGGAAGTGTTTTGGAACGACGCGGCGAACGTCGCCTGTTGGTGTGCGTCAATTTCATTCAGCGCGGCGCATCGCTGGAGCTGGGTGACTGGGAAATCGAGCGCGTCCTTTGACGGATCACTGTGATCTGGCCAAGTGTCAATAGTCCAATTTGTATCGGTGAAAGCCTGATCGTCAGAAGCTGTATGCGACGTCAACAACGGTTCAGGAAGAACCGCGCATGTCGTCGCTTCAATGTCTTGAGCCAGAGGTTGTTGACATACGGTCACAATCTGGCAAGTTGATCGCCGGAAAGGATTTCAGATGTTTGAAGCTGCAATTGAGGGGCCCTCGGATTCTACAATCCCGCGACGAGCGGGATTGTCCGATGCACCAGCGAGCGCTTCACCCGCACCCGAACGGTATGGGCAACTGCCGAAACTTGATCAAAACCATGCGGAGTCGCTGACTCGCTCCTGCCGGTTGACACCAGAGGCCCAACAGCTTTCCCGAGAGTTGGCCGCACGTGATCTGCTTCAAACCTGCGTCACGTCCATCCCGTTGATCCTCTGTGATTTTGTGACCCTGTGGGCGCTTATGGTCGGATCCTCGGCTCTGGTGGAACGAATCTGCAGCCTTCCCAAAACTTTTGTGACGCGAGACACAGCGCTCGTCGCCGCAGCACTGCTGATTCCCATCGTCCGGCTCGCAGGTCTCTACCCGGCGCTCGGCATGTCTCCGGTCATGGAGTTTCGGCAGCTCGTCCGTTCCGCCGCCACCGCGCTATGTATCTTCAGTGGCATCGGGATGGTGGCCCACCCCGAATATTGGACCTATTACCTGCTGACGGCCATGATTACGATGCTGCTGACGGCCCCCATCTTACCAGCTGCGCGATTCACTATTCGTTGCATCATGGCTCGTTTTGAATGGTGGGGCTCCACCGTCCTTGTTTACGGTCCCGCGGATGTGGCGCAGGATCTTTATCTCAGATTGCGCTCGATGAACGAACGCGGGCTGCGGCCTGCCGCGGTATTGCTGACGACAGAAGACTATTGGGACGTGGGCGAACAATTGGAACAACGAAAAATCCCGGTATTCGATGTGCGGAACGTGCTCGATGTGGCTCGGCAGAAGCAGGCGACGTGGCTGCTGCTCGCGAACGATGAACATCTCGAAAACCATAATTCGGCACGAGCCTACCGACTGGACGAGGACCTGAACGCGATCCCGAACCGTGTCCTTCTGTCATCGGGAAAACTCGATTGCGGCATGTGGGATCGCGCCCACACGATCGGCCATGTCGGCGGTCTGTGGCTGTCGAACCTTCGTTACTGCGGTTGGCGAGCGCTTTTGAAACGCGCTGCCGACATCGTTGTCGCCGCAGTCGCTTTGCTGATCGCCTCTCCCGTGCTACTCGCCATCATCGCTGCCATCCGATTGACTTCGCCGGGGCCGATTTTTTATTCTCAAGGCCGTGTCGGCCGTCGAGGTATCATATTCCCCGCCTGGAAGTTTCGATCGATGGTTCCGAATGCCGATCAGATCCTTCGCCAGCATCTCGATTCCGACCCAGGGCTGAGGCGAGAATGGACGGAGACCCACAAGCTCAAAAACGACCCCCGCGTCACCCGGGTTGGACGTCTGTTGCGAGCCACGAGTCTCGACGAACTTCCTCAGCTTTGGAACATCCTTCGAGGCGACATGAGCGTGGTCGGCCCTCGCCCGATCGTCGATTCCGTTGCCTACGACGCGACTTACGTTCATGACTATCCACACGAGTATGCCGCCTACATCACAATGCGCCCCGGTCTGACCGGACTCTGGCAAGTCACCTGCCGAAACAGCGGAGTCTACGAACTCCGTATCTACTGGGACATGTACTACATCCGTAATTGGTCCCTGTGGCTCGACTTTTATATTATCCTCCGCACCATCCGCACTGTGCTGCTCCGCGAAGGGGCCTATTGATCGGCATGTTTCTTGTTAAGATCGGCACGACGCGATGAGAGAGGTCGCACCGTATCTCGTAGTCGCCTGGGTGGTGGCGATGCTGGGGATGTTTCCCTTGTTTGGCCGACCGCGTTGGGCGGTGCTATTCATTGTGATTTCTGGCATCCTGTTTCTGCCGGAAGCGATCCGCAATCCGGTCGAGATCGGCCCGATTAAGTTCTCGAAGCACCACGCGATTGGTTACGCCGCGCTGCTCGGAGCCATGTTATTTGATACGGGACGATTGTTTGCAATCCGCTTGTCGGTATTCGATTTGCCCGCGCTGGTGTGGTGCCTGTGTCCTCTTCCGTCCGTATTGACGAATGGCTCTCCCCCGGATGGAAGCTCGATGCTGTGGGATGCTTTGTCCCAGACATGGGCGCAAACCGTCAACTATGGCATTCCGTATCTCTTGGGCCGAATGTACTTCACGAGCCATGATTCCTTTCGTGAACTGGGTTTGGGGCTTATCACCGGGGCGCTTGTCTATGTGCCGCTCTGCCTCTATGAAATCCGGATGAGCCCCCAACTCCATAACATGATCTATGGCTACTCCCAACACTCATTCGGTCAAACAATCCGCTTTGGCGGTTATCGGCCCATGGTATTTATGTCGCACGGACTGACGCTCGCGATGTTCATGGTAACGGCAACGGTGTTCGCCTGCTTGATGTGGCGGGGCGGCGAATTCCATCGATCCAAATCAGCGCAAATCTTTCTCAGTCGCGGCTTCCGATTGACACCCGCTGTGTTCGGAGTGACCGTGGTGCTATTGAAATCCACCGGCGCTCTGGCCTTGGGATTTGGTGCCGGCATCATTTTCCTCCTGGGACGTATGACCAACTCTCGCTGGCCTTTGCTGATGCTTGTGATCGTGCCAATTCTGTATGTGACCGTTCGTACTAACGGGGTGTGGACCGGTGACTCGCTGATCCAATTCGTAGGAGCGAATATCGAGAAAGGTCGAGCACAGTCACTCGAATTCCGTTTCATGAACGAGAACATGTTGGTGAAGAAAGCGTTGGAACGCCCCTGGTTCGGCTGGGGGGGTTGGGGACGCAACCGTATCTTTGACGCACAGACAGGCAAGGATATCACGGTCACCGATGGCTTGTGGATCATCGCCATGGGGGATCGCGGTCTGATTGGGCTTCTCGCCTTGGGTGGGATGGTCTTACTGCCGGTGACACGCTTCGCTTTTCGGGTCCCGCCCGCCAAGTATTTGCAATCCGCGGCGGCGACCGCCGGGGTTTTCGTGCTCGCGTTGGCGACAATTGACAGCTTGCCGAACGTGGGGTTGGCATCCCCCCTCTATATATTAATCGCGGGCGGCTTAACCGGCTTGCAACCAATCGCTGATCGCAACTCAAAGTCATCACCTATCCGCCGATTGCGTGTCGTGACCAGACGTACTGGTCAGCAGCAGGTGAAATCCTCCGCGACGAAAGAGTCTGTCCTCTCGGCGAGTTTTACCAAAGACAGGCAGCCACTAACATAAGACAAGTTGAAGTGGCGGGCGATGTGAAAACTAGCCGTCCTCAACCCTCATTCGAGTTACCTTGCATCTGCTCTGGTCATAACGATACGATGAATCGGCCATGTGCGAATTTCTGACCATATTTGTCCTACAATCAAACTGGCTTTACCCAATAACTCTTAAAAGGAATGTTCGACAATGGCCGTGATTTTACGGTCAGCTCGAATCTCATAATTAGCAGATGATTGTCGACCCGCCTAACATACCAACACACGCACTGTTGGGAAGTCCCTCCTCTTCGGAATCTCCTGAGGCCCTGGAAGTCATTCTTCGGCCTGGCGGAAGCAGTGTCGGGTATTGGGCCGAACTCTGGCGTTATCGCGAACTGTTCTTCATCCTTGCCTGGCGAGATCTGAAGGTTCGCTACAAACAGACCACCGTGGGCATTGCCATCCAGCCATTTCCTTTTTGAAGTTACGCGTGTATTCAGAAAATAAGAAAATCATCGACTCGCTGCGATCTACACCAGTTGCCAATGAAATCAACGTCATAGTAAAGCATACGGCCACTGCATGATGAAATGAAATTGAAGCGTAGTGCAGCTTATGCACTGCTGTGACTGGGTATCACATTGACTCGATAACATTTTGCACGAATCTCACCATGATGTTTTCGGCTGAATTTGAAAAGTCAATTATGTAGTACGCTAGATGTCTGATAAACAAACATATTTCTGAAGATGTGTCATTATGTCGACCGACTCGGCACACATTTAATTGTCGCTAGGTAACGATTGTTGAACAAATCAATTAAACGAACGATGTCATCTTGGCTTAGAATGCTAGGCTCGACCGGCATGCTTGATTACGCTGAAACATCGATTGGACGTTACCTGGTCCCAAAACTACTCGATCCAGCAATCATTTCACGAGATGCCAGTCTGGAGCGGCTAAGATATTCTGAGACGCAGGTGCTCTGCGACCCATTTATTTATACTCATTGGGCACCTTATTGGTTTGGCCATCTTCACGAAAGGGAGCTTCAAGTATTTTTGGAGCATGTACTCAGAACGGGAGATTCGTATGTCGATATCGGCACCAACTATGGCCACTTTGCTTTCTTAGCGGCCGGACTGGTTGGGTCGACCGGTACGGAGCAGGCGTTCGAGCCGAATCCAAAGCTAGCTAATCTAGTTCGGGAACATGCTAAAGAATCTCTTTCTGCTCAGTTTTCGCTTCGGAATGTCGCTCTGGGAGATGTCGAAGGGACATTCCAGTTAAGTATTCCACGCAATCACTTAGGCGCTGCCTCTCTACGAGGAAACATCTCAAACGAATCAATAACTGAAGCAGAAACAGAAACTGAAATCGTGACGGTGTCAGTACTGCGGGGTGACTCCGTTTTGAAAGCACCAGATGTGAAGTGCCGAGTGCTAGTAAAAGTTGACGTCGAAGGTTTCGAGCCTAATGTTGTGGCAGGCATGAGAAAGTTTATTCGAGATCGAGCACATGCCGTGGTACTGGAGGTCACCCCAGAGTGGATAGGTGGCTCGCAAGGAGTTATTAAGCTGTTTGCAGAAATGGCAGATCTGGACTGCGAGGCTTGGCTTGTGAAACTAGGATGGAGAGGTGGCTTGTTAGCACGTCGCTGCAAACCTGAGCAAATTAAGCGGCAAGAGAATGTCTATTTCGTCAAATCTGGTTTCGAGATCAATTGTGATTGGACTATGAGTTCTTAACAGGGTTTGAAGAACCCGCCCATGTAAACAAAATGACAATATTATGCGGAAGAAGAACCAAAAGCATGCCGAATTGTGTCAAATATGATTTGACTTACGATGTCATATCGTATTGTATGACGAGTGAATGTAAAGATGGATTGTTAATTTCAGTGTTGTGAGATAAGAATATATTCATAATGCGTGCATTTCTCGCAAATGATATAAAGTAAAAGGCTGTCCGATGGTTGTAAATCCTAGTTTGCTTTTAATTACATGGAACCGTGCAAAATATATATGCAAGACTGTCGAACGGTTATTGGCGAATCCGGAGCCGTTCAAGTTATACTGCTGGGACAATAGCTCTGAAGCGGAGACGGCAGATTTCATCCGTGAGTTGAAGGACGATCGAATCGTCATTCGTCATTTTCACAATAAGAACGTAAATCAAGATCTGCCTGTGCGCTGGTTTCTGGATCAAACGCCAGATGGGCTTGTAGGAAAAATTGACGATGATGTCTTGCTGCCAGAAGGGTGGATTAAGCAGTTGTCATCCGCCGTGGCTTCTTCTGAAAACATCGGCATGCTCAGCTGCTGGAATTTCATGCCGGAAGATTACCTTCCCGAAATCGCTGTTGGGAATGCGATCGATGTGAATGGTACTGCGATTCTCCGCACGACTAGTGTTGGAGGATGCTCTTTTCTTGCGCAACGGTCTGTTCTACGCGCCTATCTCCGCAGCCCGTCAAAACAAGGTGAATGGGGCATACCCATCGATCGAAGGAAAATGACTTTGGATGGGTTGATAAGTGGATACCCTTTACCGCTGGCATTTGCACACCATATGGATGACCCTCGATCAGAACACTGTCTAATGAGTGTGACTGGTACAATCGAAGGCCAGGCATCGCTGACAGCACGGAAGATGAATTTTAAAACGATCGACGACTACGCTCGCTGGATACGTGCTGACGCCATCCGGCGACAGGTTGTGCCATTTGATGAACAAGCCGAAAAGATGCGCAGCGATCTTTTTCGTAAATCGCTGGCCGGGCGATTCGTGAAACGAATAGAACGCCTATTTATTCCTTCATGAATGCAGCGTCTTGTTCAAGATGTATGATTAAGCAAATATCCAGAATCGTACAATGTCGTATTTACGAACTCATTAATATAAGTTTTCTCAGTCGTGATTAACGTGGATCAAATCGGAATTCGACAGCTCAGTTCGAGTCCAGGGAATGACGTCTCCGCTGCTAGCCGTTTGGCATCACCCGCCGTGTGGTCTTTGGGAGGGTTCACCGCCGCCCAGGTCATTCGGTTTGGCTCCAATCTGATACTCACACGATTCCTCGTGCCTGAGGATTACGGCGTCATGGCGGTCGCTTCCGCAATCTCGACCGCTTTAGTGCTATTTTCCGACCTGGGAAGTAGTTTATTCCTACTTCAACATAAAAATGCCGAAGATCCGAATTATTTCAATACGGCATGGACGATTAGTGCGTTACGTGGAATTCTGCTGTGGTTGGCAATGATCCTGGTATGTTGGCCGATTAGCTATTGGTACAATGCCCCGGTATTGGCAGTTCTGATCCCGGCGTTAGGTCTTAGCCTTGTTATGTCTGGGTTTAATTCAACAGAACTGACGCTCCGTATTCGCCGGTTAGATCCGGCACTCGTTGTACTACTTAATATTGCAACTGCTTTTTTTGGTGCGGCGTTGTCAACTTTATGGGTCGTGTATGTTTATGCTGATGTCTGGGGATTGGTTGTTGGAAATGTCGGCAGCAGTATTTTACTAATGGTGCTAAGTCATTATGTATTGCGCGGTCACAAAAACTGGTTTTGTTGGGACAGGGATGCGGCTAGTGAGCTGTTTCGTATGAGTCGGTGGGTAATTCCAGCGTCAGCGGTAACATTTCTCGCTGATCAAGCTGACCGATTGCTCGTAGCCGCGTTGGTCGGAATGCACGAAGTGGGGCTGTACCACTTGTCAGCGCAACTGTGCCAACTGCCTTCACAGCTGCTTGCCACGTTCAGCAGTTCCCTGCTGCTGCCGTTTTTCAGTGAGCAGGTAAGAAAAGGATGTAGTGTCACCGATGCGACTATTCACCATGTTCGGCGACTTTATCTTGGGTTAGGCACCACAATGACGTTGGCTCTGCTTTTGTTAGGCCCGACGTTCGCGGAATTGCTATTCGGCAATAGATTTAGAGGTGCCGGGTGGATGATTCAAGTCCTTTCGTTGAGCGTCGCCTTCCGATCATTTGGCGCAGCGGGAGGACAATATCTGAAAGCTTTGGGCAGGCTTAGATCGCTGGCAGCGGCCGATGCTCTCAAAGTTCCCGTAGTTTTCGCGATGCCGCCGTTGTTGACCGGTTTGTTTGGAACTGCAGGATTTCTGGCCCCATTCGTGTTCGCAGACGCGTTACGCTATGCCGCGACTGCGTACTTTCTCCAGAGGGCGGGTATTCCCGGTCTTCGTGATGACATGATCGCGTTAACGATTATTGCTGCCGCAGGAGTTGCAGTTTTATTTACGTCTTGATTGTCGGCAGAATCATGTTTTGACGCTATATTGTTTAGTTACGCGAGATGGGCTTGGTTTAAGTAGCACTCGTAATTGTATGATACAATGACGATTTCACAAGGCCCCAGTCAAGTCAACGATTTAAATGGAACGACTTTGATAAGGGTTTGCGAATCGTACTAGTTGTTTGCGGGCATACATTCAGGGGAGTGATTATCGCCGACGTTTTAGAGTCTTCGGCGTCTCAATTAGATCTACGCTTTCCATACTGGGCAGTCGAGTGTCGTAACTTTGGTTTTTCAGCATCTGACGCATATAACACGTTAAATCACTTGGCTTCATTGCAACGTCTTGAGGGAGCCGTCTTACCCACTGCGGTAACGAACGATGATTTTCACAAACAGTCTGGCTGTGTCTATATCGTATGACCATTTAAATCTTCTTACGCAAACAGACGCTGGGAATTCCGATCGAACGCATATTGCGATCAACCTGTTGACGCATTTTATGAAGATATCGGCTGATATTACGAACGGCTTTCAGCTCCACTGAGTTTTCGTTCGTGACCTTTTCTTCGGTCCATCCGGGTTTCGTGTGGGTTAACAGAAGTTCACGTCACGGCGTTCTGTGGTGTCGGGCAGGCATAAGCTGGGGATCTTTGGTCTCTTGGAGTTGGTCCCGAGATACGCCAAGCCGAT
>Ga0105047_10015925_pt1 | contig 11821 bp, 6 predicted proteins | sample MAT04_FD_78384 | JGI IMG/M metagenome (GOLD analysis project Ga0105047, IMG submission 78384) | Freshwater microbial communities from Lake Fryxell liftoff mats and glacier meltwater in Antarctica - MAT-04 (megahit assembly) | ecosystem: Environmental > Aquatic > Freshwater > Ice > Liftoff... | reverse complement strand
GTCACACCGATATGCGTAGAATCACAGGCGTGTCATTTACTTCAGTCGAAATCTGCGCCGGGGCCGGCGGGCAGGCGATCGGCCTCCACGAGGCTGGATTCGAGCACCTCGCGCTCGTCGAATACGACGCCGATGCTTGCCGGGCGCTCCGCCACAACGGAGAACCTCTCGGCTGGGCGCCTCGGGTTCACCACGCCGATGTCCGCGCGTGGGAGCCCTCGGCTGAGCTCCGGAATGTGACACTCGTTTCTGGCGGAGTGCCGTGCCCCCCCTTCAGCATCGCTGGCAAGCAGTTGGGGCATGACGATGAACGGGACCTGTTTCCAGCGCTGATCGATCTGGTGGAGACGCTTACACCGCGAGCAGTGCAAGCGGAGAACGTCCGGGGGCTGCTGAGCAAGAAGTTTGAGCCGTACCGTCACGCGATTGAGCGACGGCTCTCTCATCTTGGCTACGTGACCATGTGGCGGCTGATCATCGCCAGCGACTGTGGAGTGCCGCAGCTTCGCCCTCGAACAATCATGGTCGCGCTTCGACCCGACGACGCTGCCCACTTCGATTGGCCCACTCCAGCCGAAGCTCCACCTCCAACCGTTGGCCAGACGCTCTTTGAGTCAATCGCAGCCGGCGGATGGGAGGGCGCGGCGGAATGGGCCTCCGCCGCCGACAGCATTGCCCCGACCCTCGTGGGCGGATCTCGCAAACACGGCGGCGCCGACCTCGGCCCGACTCGCGCAAAGCGCGCGTGGTCGCGAATCGGTGTGGATGGCCATGGGCTGGCGAATGAAGTGCCGGCCCCGGGGTTTGTGGGGTCACCCAAAATCACGGTGCAGCAAGCCGCTCTGCTTCAGGGTTTTCCGCCCTCCTGGGAGATTCAGGGGCGCAAGACGTCGGCTTATCGGCAGGTCGGGAACGCACTTCCCCCGCCAGTCGCCCGTGCTGTCGGCCAGAGCCTCGCTGCAGCTTTCCAGGCTGCCGACAAGGCGGGTCTGGTCGGAGCATCCGGAGTTTCGGTGGCAACCAAGAAGGCGGCGGCTGCCTGACCATCCTGGTGGCATCATTGGGGTGTGGACGATGGCAGTTGGGCCTCGAGCCCCGGTGTGCGGGCACGGATGCGGAACCAGCAAAGCAAGAACACTGGGCCGGAGGTTCTACTTCGTCGAGCACTGCACGCCAGAGGACTACGGTTTCGTATTCATCAGCCAGTTGTGCCGGGAACACGTCGCCAGATCGACATCGTCTTCGGACCTTCCAAGGTCGCCGTTGATGTCCGAGGCTGTTATTGGCATGGTCACCCTCACGAGTTTGCGGCCTACGACCGCCGGGTGAACCTCGACTACTGGGGTCCCAAGATCGACGGGAACCGCGAACGAGACGCTGACACCGAGGCTCGACTTGAAGCGAGCGGGTGGAGGGTCATTGTGGTGTGGGAGTGCGATGACTTATCGGAGGTCGTCGATCGCATCGCACTTGCCGTCGACGAACGTCGCCCGCAGAAGATCGTCAGCCGCGATCGAGTTCCCGCCGAACGTCAGCCCTTTGCTCAGCCGGAAGTTGCCGGTACAGCGCCCACAGTGCCGACTCGAGATCCTCTTGACGTACGTCATGCCGAACCCAACCCTTGAAACGCAGCAGTTGATCGGCGCCGAGACCTGAAAGCTTCCCGAGAAGCTGCTCCCCCGACCTGGCGTCGGAATCGGCTGCACCCCGCCGGCATCGATCACAGAGAGTTGTCAGCTGCCGGCCTGCTTGACCGTCAGAATCGGAGCTCGCGCGCACTACGGAGAGCTGAGCGCGATGGTGAAGGTCATCGGCATACGCATCGCCTGCGCCGACGCCGCACTGCACACAACGGAATCCATCTGCAGAGAGCGTCGCATTTCGAACCTTGTCGGGGAGGACGGAGGTCTGTTGGGACCGGTACCCGCGTTCCCAAACGTTGCCGCCACGCTTCACGAGCCGCAGCTCGTCAGCTTCAAGCGTCCGGTCCTCTCGATATGTCGTAATCACCCACCCTTCCTTCCGCAAGTCCCGCATGCGCCGGTCGATCTGTTCGACATGAGGAAAGGCATCGCGAAGTTGGGCCTTCGTGAACACCCCATCAGAGCCGACCTCGGCGGTCAGCCACAAGGCCACGCGTGATCGGGTGCCGATCGGTGCCGTCTTCCAATCCGGGACTGTCATACACAGATTCTGGCCGAGTTTCCATTGCACGTGTTGCACACCCGGTTCGGTCGTGGCGCCGTAGCTAGTCAAGCGGACCACCTAACGTGGCGATAAGGGTCTGGGGCGTTCTGCTCTGCCGTCAAGTAACCCTCAGCGTCGCCAGACTTATCAAGTGTGTAGCCGGGCACGCCCAACGCGACTGGTGACAAGCCGAAGTGAAAAGAGCTACCCCGTCACACCCCAGCCGTAGTGTGCCCAGCGAGATGGGAAACACCGATTCGAGCGTTCAGCGCGACGTCCTCAGCGAAGAACTTCGACTGATGGACCCATCGGGTCAAATCCAAAGCTTGCCCACATGGGCAAGTTGGTTGATTGCGCTGGGCACAGCACATGTCCACAACCGCGTCCGGCCTCAAGAGCGGAGGTGGACAGTGGTGAGCGTCCCTGATCGCCGATTCGCTGCGGCCCTCGCTGCACATGGAGCGATCCAATCCATGGGGCAGGCCGTCAGGCAACCGCCAATCGCCGACCGGTTCGCGAACACCGCTCCGGACGGACGGCTGACATGGATCGACAGCAACGGCAGGAGCCGATTCGGCCGTTACGACGGAATCGACAGCCAGTTCATCCACTACCACCCGCGTGACCACGGTGGTTGGGGGGTGCGCACCTCACGCCTACTGGAGATGGCCACGACGTTCTGGCCCGCGTGCGAGGAGGACGAGTTCGTGGGAGGCCGATCACTTGCAAACGACACCGAGTTTGCTGCAGCTGCGGTGGGCCTGCCGATTGAGCACTTCCTCGCCACCAGCAGAACGGACACGATCATCGTGGGCACCCGTACGGAGCTCGAGAAGGACCTGAACGACCGCTGCTTCAGCTCGCAGGGCCACGTCGGAGCACTGATCGACACCGTCCGGCCGAAAGACCTCGTCGGCCTCGGCCGGCACCACCGAAGCATCTTCGTACCATCAGTTGCTGCCCCTGACACTCTTCCTTCGGTGTCCTGCGAAGGCCCTACAATCTTTGATGGTCCAGCCGCCTATCTGCGACTCCGCGATGAGCTCAGGTCGTCATCCAACATCGTCATCCTCGACCGATGGAACCCGCGTTCAGAGGACGCCGCATCAGCTGCAGTGATCGAACGCAACGAGACGTTTGTCGAGGGTGTCGGTTATCCACTTCCGGCGACTCCGCCCGCTATCGAGGTGTTCGGCTGGACGGAGGAACAGTGACTGCCTTCGCTGAAACGGCAGCGGCGTACGAGACGGCGGCAACGGCAACGGTCTACTCCGTATCGTCCGAGGCAGGGCCGATGGCGTTGCTCTCACAAGCACATACGCGTTTGCGGAATCTCGTTTCGAATGGTGACGACGATCTGGCACCCGTCGCGGAGATTGTGCGCTACGCCCGCTACAGGCTCGCCACGAATGTGCTGCCGCCAGCTCACGACTCGATGGGTATCAAGGCTCTGGCCGACGAACTCTCGGACTACCTCGAGCAAATGGATGGAGGCACGCCGGCACACGGGACAACGTATGCGGCCTTCGCAGCCCTTGCCGACCTGCTGGGCCGTGAGATCACCAGCCTTGCTATGGACACCATCGAACTGCTTGGCATGGCCATGCCGGAAGACCGGATGCTCGTGCTGGCACATCGCCAGCACGTTTCAGCCACCTCTGACTACCTCGGCGAACGCGGTATGCCTACGGCTGTCACTTGCAGCAGCGAGCTCCGGCTGACGCATCAGCCCTCCGTCGTCGTGTGTGTTGGTCCGCACCAGTTCTTCCCCGCCGCAGTCTGGGCTGCAGCGCGGACCGACACCATTTGCTTTGTCCAGTATCCACTTGGCAGGAGCGTGGCACCGACGGGCGGATTGTTCGGACCGGCGGGTGGTCTTCAAACACCGAAGTTCCGATCCAGTGGCGCGACCACTCCCGTCGAAGACTCGAGCGACTTCGTCACGCCCTATGAGGGTCTCTTGGCTGCAGGAGATCGAGTTGTCGCACGCCGGCATCACCTCGGAGCTGACACGGTCGACGCTCAACTGCTGCTCCTCGAGGGCGGGTATGCCGTCTGGACCGAGGTCACCGACGGGAGCTGGATGTGGTCAGTCGACTTCACTGAGCCCAGCCTTCCAGTCATCACTCCGGCCACCGTCGTCAGTGTGAGCATCGGTAGCCATGTGATCTTCAGAGACCAGGGAGCTACGAGGGATCTAGTCCGTGCAATCGCTGATAGTCGTCACGGGGCCGCTCGGTATCGGGAGGTTCAACGGAAGTGGAAGGAGAACCTGAGGTCTGCGATCGTCCGCGCCGGAGGGTACGGCGCGGCCGCGCATGAGATCCGGCTGCTGGGAGCCACCGTTGTGAACCTCCGCTCGTGGACAAACGATCGCAGCATCCGGCCGCACAGTCGTACTGGCTTCGCCGCAACGTGCCGCTTCGTCGGCCTGGACAGCGAATCGGACGAAATCTGGGGCGCCCTGACCGCCATCAAGAAGGCGCACCTGAAAGCCGGGCAGAGCATCCGCAAGCTGCTGGAACAAGCGCTCATTGCGGACGGCGGCCAGAAGCTGTTGGCCGACGGCTACCAGCATCTCGAAGTCGAGGGCCTCGGACGACTCTCTGCGTACCGGGTCGTCCACAAGCATCCTGAGCATCACCTCGTCAACGCTGACGTCATCGATGAGCCCTTTGTCGCCGAGGAGCGCGGATGGCAAGGATGATTCCATCGCTCCTCGACAGCGACCACTCACCTCCGGGTGAGGTCGAACTGTTCACCCGGTTCCGCAACGAAGCTCCGGCTTCATGGACGGTGCTCCACTCCGTCGACGTTCCACAACATGTTCGCCAGGTGGAGGGCGAGATTGATTTTCTCGTTCTCATCCCGGGCATCGTGGCTGTGTGCCTGGAAGTGAAATCTCACCTGCGAGTCAGCCGTGGCGCGGACGGGTTGTGGCGCCTAGGAAGCGATGCTCCGGCAGCGCGAGGCCCGTTCAAGCAGGCATCTGAGGCGATGCATTCGGCGAGGAAGCGGATCGCCAACCACAATGGACTCGGATCCGTTCCGTTTGTGTCGGTAGTCGTGTTTCCTCGGTGCCGGTTCGACCTTCCGGCGACCGAATGGGAGCCATGGCAAGTCATCGACGAATCGGACCTCCAGACACGAGGTCTCGCTGACATGGTCGAGCGTGCAGGCAGGCGCCACCGGCTGAAGCTTGCCGAAGTGTCTACAGCCAGTTGGTTCCGAGAAGCAGACGAGGAACCCACACCTGCGCAGTGTGAGCAGATGGTTCGCATCCTCCGCCCAACCTTCGAGCGTTCGCGTAGTCCCAAGGCTCGGCGGGCCGACGCCGAAGGCGAAATGCGTCGCTACACCGAGGAGCAGTTCGGGGCGTTGGACGCACTTGAAGCGAACCCCCGGGTCATCTTCAACGGAGCGGCAGGGACAGGGAAGTCCTTCGTAGCTATCGAGGCCGTCCGCCGAGGTGTTCAGAGAGGAGATCGCGTGCTCCTCTGTTGCTACAACCGGCTCCTCGGGTCTTGGATGCGGCGAGAAGTGGAGCCTCTGGGCCCATCGTCTGAAGTTGGTACATTCCACTCTCTGATGCTTCGCATCGCTGGGCTCAAGGTCACGGACGACGCGGCTCCGTCCTGGTGGTCGGACGATCTCCCGTTGGCTGCCGCCGCAGCGCTTCTTGACGGTCATCCATTGTCCGCATCGTTCGACCTTGTGGTCATCGATGAAGCGCAGGACATTTGTACGCCGGCCTACCTCGACGTCATTGACCTACTCCTCCGAGATGGCCTTGCATCTGGGCGTCTGCTGGCCTTCGGGGACTTTGAGCATCAAACGATCTACACAGGCAGCGACGCCAGGGTGCTCCTCTCCGGGCGATTGAACGCGGCCAACTACAACCTCCAGACCAACTGTCGAAACCGGCCACGTATCGGCACGCTGGCCTCCTCAGCCTTCGGAAAGGCCCCCTATCGGCAGTACCGCCGGCAGGACGATGGAGTCGAGGTGACCCTGCGGCCGTATCTCGATCAAGAGGACCAGGTCGCGAAACTGGCTGGGCTCATCGACATGTTCCGAACCGAGCACTATCCACTTGGCGACATCGCCATCTTGTCTGCGCTCGCCAGCGGGTCGGCACATTCGGCAATGGGTGCTCCCCACGCCGGATGGCTTGCGCCTGCAGAGAATGCGCCCGCCGGCCGCATACGGACGTCGACCGTTCATGCATTCAAAGGATTGGAGGCGACGGCTGTGATCCTCACCGACGTCACCGACCTCACGAGCGAACACGCTCGGCAGTTGCTGTATGTCGCCACCACGCGTGCGACCGACCGGCTGGCCGTCCTGGTCCATCAAGCTGCAGTTCCACAGCTCACAGATCTCATCCTCGGAGGTGCCTCATGACGACGTTCGGCGATGGTGGTCGCAGCAGTGTGGTCGCGGCCCTCCGCTCAGAGCTGTTTGGTCCGGAACCCTCCAGCGAGGCGGCTCCGCCGGGAAAGCCACTCAAGCTTGATCCCCCTCCCACTTTCGAGTCGTTCAAGGACGCGTATGGGCCGTTTCATGACTCTGCGACTGGCGAGGAGATCCTTCTCCGGGACCGCCCCTCGAAGCGATACGGAGTCGGCGTTCTCTACCCACAGCAGCAGCGCCTCGTGGATGTTAATGAAGGCGACGTTGGAGAGTCGACTCCGCTGCCCGAAACGGTGGCACCGGAGGCCGGCCAGGCGGCCACGGACAGTCTGATCGAGATCTCTGCCTCGGGCACAGAAGACGACGACTTCGATCTCACGGCCACGAGCCAATACCGCCCCAGTGCTATGGCAGTGAGCTTCCTTGCCTTGACCGAACCAGGTGACGTCATCGAGGTGAGCGCCAGCGGCGCCCGGTACGAGCCAATCCGGGTCTTCATCGAAGGCCGCGAGCGTGAGTGGTTCGTCCGCCGCCCAATCCAGTTCGTAACACGGTTCGATGCGCCAACGACCGCCGGCAAGCAGGTTCCCGTCGAGGCTCCCACAACAGAGCCCCTTTCGTTGCGTGCTGAGTTGCTCTCCCGCAAACGACCCGACGGCTGGCTCTGCACCGTCGCTCTTGTAAACGCCGCACCATCAGAGCGTTCCGCAGAGACCATGTCGCTGTTCCAGGCGTCGTTCACTGTCAGGGTGCAGCGCGACGGGGAAGCGGTGGCAGCCGTCCTCCCCTACCCAGACCCACGTTCCGCTCGACTTCTCGATCGCGACTCGGAAGCTCGATCGCTCGACCTGCTGTACCGAAACGCGCCCACGTTTGGCGTCGGCCACGGCTGTGCCGCCACGTGGGCCGAACGCTGGGGTGCTCTCCGCTCCAAAGCAGTCCACGCGACCGCCCTGCCTATCTTCGAGGCGCCGAGCATCACGCCCGACGTGACGTTGCCGGATGGCACTTCGCTTTCGGTGCCGATGGGGCCCCTGGCAGGACTCGACCCTGACAATGACGGATTCGACTCCGTCCGCAGGGTTGCTGACGCCTACGGCTCGTGGATAGAAGCGCTGAAGGTGGAGGCGACCCCACTCACTGATCATCGCCGCCAAGCCGCCGACGACCACATCGAGCGTTGTGAGCGAGCGCATCGGCGAATCCTGAACGGGATCGAATGGCTGTCCTCCGACAAGAACGCCCGGCGCGCCTTCGTTCTAGCGAACCGAGCGCTACTCGAGCAGCAGTTGCACTTCCGGAACGAGCAGCGAACAACTCGCCTCACGCGAGACGGCGTGGTCGTTGAACCTGGCAAGCCCGTCAAGGATTGGAGGGATGCGGAGCGAAGTTGGCGCGCCTTCCAAATCGGCTTCATCGTCGCTGCGGCACGCAGTTCTGTGGACGGTAGCGACGATGAGCGTGACACGGTCGAGCTAATCTTCTTCCCGACTGGCGGAGGCAAGACGGAGGCCTACCTAGGCCTGTCCGCCTTCTGTCTGTTCTACCAACGGCTCACTTCGCGGGTGACAGGCGTCAGCGTGCTCATGCGGTACACATTGCGGCTGCTCACCAGCCAACAGTTCCTCCGTGCATCCGCCTTGGTCTGCGCGATGGAGATCATCCGGAGCGAGAACCCGGACGTGGATGGCGACCCCTTCACCATCGGCATCTGGGTCGGCGGATCGACGACGCCAAACACCCGCGATGCAGCGAACTCGGCATTCAAAGGGCTCACCAAGGGCTACGGAGACAATCCGTTCCTCGTGCTTCGGTGCCCATGGTGTGCTGCGCAAATGGGCGTCATCGAGGCTGATTCTGACGTGCCTCGGAAGGAGCCCCGGCTCGCCGGTTACCGACAGAACGGGGGCACCGTCGAGTTCCGATGCCCGGATCGGCAATGTCCATTCCGGCGGGGCCTACCCGTCTATGTCGTCGATGAGGACGTGTATGACAATCGGCCGTCCATTGTCATCGGAACCGTCGACAAGTTCGCCATGCTCGCTTTCCGCACCGATGCACGAGCACTCTTCGGTCTAGGACGTGGTGGCGAACGAATCTGCGACCCTCCGAACCTGATCATTCAGGACGAGCTTCACCTGATCGCCGGCCCTCTTGGGTCGATGGTGGGCCTGTACGAGCCCGTCATCGAACACCTGTGCACGAGGCACGAGGGGACCGCTCGGATCCGACCGAAGGTCATCGGGTCAACCGCAACCATCCGGAACTACGCCGAACAGATCCGCGGACTATACGGGCGCCTGGACGCAGCGTTGTTCCCTCCCCACGGCCTTGACGCATCGGACGCCTTCTTCGCGCGACACGCTAGCGATCCCGAGACGGGCGCTCTAGTCCAGGGCCGGATGTACGTAGGCGTTCATGCGCCTGGCCTCGGGTCAATCCAGACAGCCCAGGTGCGGGCCGGCTCCGCGCTACTCCAAGCGGCGGTCGACCTGCCTGAAGCACAGCGCGACCCATGGTGGACTTCTCTCATGTTCTTCAACTCACTGCGCGAGTTGGGGACTTCGGTTTCGTTGCTCCAGTCGGATATTCCGGACTACCTGTACACGATGAAGCTCCGCAACGGGACCGACCAACAACGGTTCGTCAACTACCTGATGGAGCGCACGTCGCGGCTACGGCAAGACGAGATCCCCGGCGCAATCTCGAGGCTGGAGCGCACGGCGCAGTCAGGCCGAGCGGTTGCTGTCTGCCTGGCGTCGAACATTATCGAGGTTGGCGTGGACATCCCACGGCTCTCGCTGCTGACCGTGTTGGGTCAGCCCAAGTCGACTTCGCAATACATCCAGATCACCGGCCGTGTCGGACGAAACTGGCAGGAGCGGCCCGGGCTCGTCGTGACCATCTACTCGGCGTCTCGGCCGAGAGACCGATCGCATTTCGAGAAGTTCCAGACATACCATCAACGTCTCTACGCAGAGGTCGAGCCGGTCAGCGTCACTCCCTTCTCCACGCCGGTGCTCCGACGAGCGGTGCACGCCGCAACCGTCGCGCACATTCGCCAGACGGAGCCCGCGGGCTTGAAGCCGTGGCCGATGCCAGTCGATCGTTTCGATGAGGCCGAGCAGATTCTCACGACCCGAGCTGCGATTTCCGACCCGGGCTCGGCGGCCGATGTTAAGAGAGAGCTGGAGCGCCGCCGGACCCAATGGCTCGGATGGGAGCCGGATACCTGGGAGGCGAGAACCGGCAGCGATGACGGCCCGCTTCTCCGTCGTGCAGGAGAGTGGGTCAGTGACGATCTGATTGATGTGACCTGGCCCACACCGATGTCGATGCGGGACGTCGATGCTGAGTGCCGCTGCGCGATCACAAACCGGTATGCCGTCGCGCGAGGCGACGCAGACGCCGAGACTGGAGAGGCATCCTGATGAAGTACTCGCCAATGCGACGAGCTCAACTCGTCGCCCCGTTCGGTGTTGGAGCGATGTTCACTGCGCCGGACGGAACGGGCATGATCACCGCAGGGCTCGACGGCTGGTTTGACCCGGCGTCGAGTTCCGACCTGCAGCCCGAAGAGTTCCGGGTCAGCGAATGGAGGCTCGAACACAACCTGAAGGTCAGCGAACTGCGCCTCCCGCCGGATCACCGGCGCCGGCAGCGCGGTCAGGACGCTCACCCGAACATGGACCTCGATGTCCCGGCACTGCTCTTCCCTCTCTGGCACTTCTGTCCATCGCCTTCGTGCCGGGCGCTCATTGAAGTCCGCCCCCACCATGCGAAACGCCGTCGCTGCCCGGTCTGCGAGCGCCGCAACCAGGCACAGGCAGCGCCAGGCAAGAAGCTGAGAACGGCACCATTTCTCGCGCAGGTCCCCTTCGTCGCGATGTGCGCCGATGGACACCTCGAGGATTTCCCGTGGCGAGAGTGGGTTCACCGAACACCGGCGCCGACGTGCCAACGACAGATGTACCTGAGGGCCACGGGCGGCGCGACCCTCGCAGCTCAGACTGTTCATTGCGACTGCGGTGTCACTCCTCGCAACCTGTCCCGGATCACCGAGGCCTTCGACCGAGATGGTTCATCAGACACGATCCTCTCGTCGACCCTTGCCGACGGGGAGAGGTACGTGTGCCGCGGCCGGCGGCCTTGGGTTGATGACCGCGCAGGGTGCGGATGTGGGCTCCCAATCCGCGGGAGCCTGCGCGGGTCCACCTCGGCGTACTACGCCCACGTCGTCTCAGCGATCTATCTCCCCGGCGGCTCGATGGGGCTTCCCGACGGGCTCGTAGAGGCGATCGAGAAGGCGCCGATTAAGTACAAGATCGACACCCTCCGGCAACTTGGTCAGGTCACGGTCGAGATGGTGCGGCGGATGGACGATCAAGGCCAGCTTGCGTCGTTTGGTGACGCCGACGTCGCACGGGCGCTCGACGCCCTTGAGAAAGGAAAGGGGACTGCCGAAGGAGGACACGACCCGGGAGAGTTCGACACCGACGCACTGAGACGGCCGGAGTTCGACGTCCTCCGTAACGAGATGTTGTCCGACGATCTGATTGTTCGCGTCCAAGACGTGGCGCTCTTCAACGACGGGCTTAGCAGGTTCTTCTCGCGAGTCAATTTGGTGGAGCAACTCCGGGAGACCCGAGTGATGTACGGCTTCTCCAGGATCGAACCTGACGCACTCCGGCCTCTGTCACAGCTGAAGGCCCAAATGTGGGGCACCGAGCCCAACTTCGGAGCATCGTGGCTTCCCACCTATGTAGTCCGTGGGGAGGGACTGTTCTTCGAGCTCAACGAAAGCGCTCTGCGTTCCTGGGAACGAAGGCCAGACGTCATCGACCGGGTGAGGCTCCTGGCAACACACCCTCAACGGACCCGTGCTCACCGCAGTCTCGAGGACGGCGCACTGGTGCCACGTTTCCTCCTTCTACACACGTTCGCCCACCTGTTGATCAACCAACTCGTGTTCGAATGCGGCTACAGCTCGGCGTCGTTGCGCGAGCGACTGTTCTGCGCCGGGGGCGACGCTCCGATGTCGGGAATATTGATCTACACGGCCGCAGGCGACTCCGAGGGCACCATGGGCGGACTCGTCCGCATGGGCCTTCCAGACAAGCTCGAACCGGCGATCGTCTCCGCTCTCGACCGGGCACAGTGGTGCTCCTCAGATCCAGTCTGCATGGAGCTCGGGGAGCGCGGACAGGGACCACGTTCGATG
>Ga0105047_10015924_pt1 | contig 11822 bp, 10 predicted proteins | sample MAT04_FD_78384 | JGI IMG/M metagenome (GOLD analysis project Ga0105047, IMG submission 78384) | Freshwater microbial communities from Lake Fryxell liftoff mats and glacier meltwater in Antarctica - MAT-04 (megahit assembly) | ecosystem: Environmental > Aquatic > Freshwater > Ice > Liftoff... | reverse complement strand
CGCTCGCCCCGATGGCCGCCGCCGAGTCGGTAAAACTGCTCGTTCAGAGTTCGCCGCTCGCCGGCAGCCAGTATTACGCGCTCGCCTCGGTGTGGACCGAGCTGCGCATCGGCGACCGCCTGACGCTGACGCGCGAGCCGGGTAACGCCCACGACCGCTACGCTGTTCGCATCGATTGGCGCGGCCGAAAACTCGGTTACGTGCCGCGCGCCGAGAACGCCGCCGTGGCGCGCGCCCTTGACGCCGGCGAACAACTCGAGGCGCGCGTCTCGCAGCGGCGAGACGATTCCGACCCTTGGCGGCGCGTCGAGTTCGAGGTCTATCTGGTCCTCTGATGTTAGACTTATCGCCTGTCTGACTTCCCGCATGGACCCCATGGACCTGATTCCCCGCATCAGTCGGCACTTTGCCGACAGCGCGCAAACCAAACTTGACGCGGCTCGATTGCTCGCCGCGCCGATCGCTGAGGCCGCCGAGGCGATGGTCGCCTGCCTGCTTGGCAACGGCAAGATCCTGGCTTGCGGCAATGGCGGCTCGGCCGCCGACGCGCAGCACTTTGCCGCCGAACTCGTCGGACGGTTCGAGATGGAGCGCCAGGGCCTGGCGGCGATTGCGCTGTCCACCGACAGTTCGATCATGACGGCGGTCGCCAACGATTATGGTTACAAGGCCGTGTTCGAGAAACAGGTGCGCGCGCTTGGCCAGCCCGGCGACGTCCTGCTCGCCATTTCGACTTCGGGCAATTCGGCGAGCGTCGTCGAGGCGGTCACGGCCGCGCACGACAACGATTTACGCGTCATCGCGCTGACCGGCAAGGGCGGTGGCGAAATCGGCGAGCTATTACGCGACGGCGATGTGCACATATGCGTACCCGCCGAGCGCACGGCGCGTATCCAGGAAGTTCATCTGCTGGCCATCCACTGCCTATGCGACGGCATTGATTGCCTGCTCTTGGGAGTTGAAGAATGAATAAAAAAATCATCACCGCGCTGCTCGTCGGCGCCACCGTTCTCCCGGCCTTGCAGGGCTGTTTCCCGCTCGTTGCCGCCGGCGTTGCCACCGGCGTCCTGGCGACCTTCGACCGGCGCTCGCTCGGCGCGCAAACCGACGACGAAACGATCGAATGGAAAGCCAGTTCGCGCGTCGGCAAGGAAATCGGCGGCCACGTCAGCTTTGCGAGCTATAACCGCAAGCTCCTGATGACCGGCGAAGTACCGAGCGCCGAGGCGAAAGCCGAAGCCGAGCGCATCGCCGCCGCCTTGACCAACGTGCACAGCGTCTACAACGAGGTCGTCGTCGGCCCGGCGAGTTCCTACACCGAGCGCAGCAATGACCTCTTCATCACGTCGAAGGTCAAGGGCCGCTTCGTCGATAACGGCAAGTTCAACCCGGTGCATGTCAAGGTCGTTAGCGAAGCCGGCGTCGTCTACCTGCTCGGAATGGTCACGCAAGGCGAAGCCGACGCGGCGATCGCCATCGCGCGCACGACGTCCGGCGTAAAGAAAGTCGTGAACCTGCTCGACATCATCACCCCGGCAGAAGCCAGGGAGCTCGACGTGACGCAGAAGAACAACGCGCCGAAGGACAGCAGGGCGCCGTGACCGAGAGACACCCAGCACCGACTGGCGCGCCGGCCTTCGAGGCCAAGATCGTTGCGCCGGCCGATCTCGCCGCCCGCCTCGCCTTCTTGCCGCGTCCGCTGGTGTTTACGAACGGCTGTTTCGACATCGTGCACCGCGGCCACGTGACGCTGCTCGCTCAGGCGCGCGGCCTCGGTCAGGCGATGATTGTCGCGGTGAACACCGACGCCTCGGTCAAGCGCCTGGGCAAGGGCGACGAGCGGCCGGTCAATCCGCTTGCCGATCGGCTGGCGGTGATCGCCGCGCTCGAATCCGTCACGCTGGTGACCTGGTTCGACGAAGACACGCCGATCGCCCGCATAATCGAATGTCGCCCCGACGTGCTCGTCAAGGGCGGCGACTGGCCGGTCGACAAGATCGTCGGCAACGCCGAGATTGGCGGCTGGGGCGGCCGTACCGTGTCGATTCCCTTCATTCACCAGAAATCGACGACGGCGCTGCTCGAGACGATCCGCCGGCTGTAAAAGAAGCGCCGCCGCAAAAAAAACGGGTTCGCGTCTAGCGTCCAGGCGGTGATCTTTCGTTACCCCTCTCGGCTCGCCTACAGCCGCTGTTCAACCCAGGCCGGTACCGAAGCGAGCGCTGCCGGCAATTTGTCGGGCTCGCTGCCGCCGGCCTGCGCCATATCGGGGCGGCCGCCGCCTTTGCCGCCGACTTGCTGGGCGACAAAGTTTACGAGTTCGCCGGCTTTGACCTTGCCGGTCAAATCCGGCGTGACACCGGCGATCAGGGTGACCTTGCCGCCGCCGTTCGAGGCGAGAACGACGACCGCGCTGCCAAGCTTGTCACGCAGCTTGTCCATCGTCGTGCGCAACGTATTGATGTCGGCGCCTTCGAGCGTCGCCGCGACGACCCGCGCACCCTTGACGTCGATCGCCTGGCCGAGCAGACCGTCGCCTTGTGCTGCGACCTGCCGGTTTTTTAACAGCGCGAGTTCGCGTTCGAGCTGGCGAACCTGGTCGAGGATCGAGTAGACGCGGGCATGTACGTCGTTCGGCTGCACTTTCAGCGTGCCGGCAACGCCGCCGAGCGCCGTTTCCATGCCTTGCATATAGGCCAGCGCGTGGTCGCCGGTGATTGCTTCGACGCGGCGCACGCCAGCCGCGACGCCGCCTTCGGCGACGATCGTGAACACGCCGATGTCGCCGGTGCGCTGGACGTGCGTGCCGCCGCACAATTCGCGCGAGCTGCCGATATCGATGACGCGGACCTCGTCGCCGTACTTCTCGCCAAAGAGCATCGTCGCGCCGAGTTTCTGGGCTTCACCGATCGGCATGACGCGGTGCTGGCATTCGACGTTGGCAAGGATTTCGGCGTTGACGATGTTTTCGACGGCGCGGATCTCCTCGTCGCTCAGCGGCTGGTTGTGCACGAAGTCAAAGCGCGTTTTGTCGGCGTCGACCTGCGAACCCTTCTGTTGCACGTGCTCGCCGAGGACTTGGCGCAGCGCCTTGTGCATCAAGTGCGTCGCCGAGTGATTGCGCATCGTGCGCCGGCGCGCCAGCAGATCGACCCGGGCGCTCACCGCGTCGCCGACCTTGAGGCTGCCGGTTTTCAGCACGCCTTGATGGCCGAACACGCTGGCCTGTATTTTCTGCGTATCGTCGACGGCAAAAATACCCTGCGCCGACTGGACGCTGCCGCGGTCGCCGACCTGACCGCCCGATTCGGCGTAGAAGGGCGTCAGGTCGAGAACGACGACGCCGCTATCGCCTTCGGCGAGCGCCTCGACCGCTGCGCCTTCCTTGTAGAGAGCGAGCACCCTGGCCTTCGCTTCGAGCGTCTCGTAGCCGTGGAAAGTCGTCGCCGGGCCGGCGTAGTCGAGCGCGCTCGCCATGCGGAACTTGCCCGCCGCGCGCGCCTGCTCTTTTTGCTTGTTCATCGCCGCTTCGAAGCCGGCGCTGTCGACGGTGACGCCGCGCTCGCGGCAGATGTCGGCGGTCAGATCGAGCGGAAAGCCAAAGGTGTCGTGCAGCTTGAACGCCGTCTCGCCGTTGAAAATACCCGACTGCGCGCCCTTGCCGTTGAGCGCGCCAAGTTCGCCCTCGAGGATCGCCATCCCGTGTTCGATCGTCGTGAAAAAACGATCCTCTTCCTGGCGCAGGACGTCGACGATACGTTTCTCGCCGGACACGAGTTCGGGGTAGGCGCCGCCCATTTCGGCGACGAGGTCGGCAACCATGCGGTGGAAAAACGCGGCGCGTGCGCCGAGCTTGTAGCCGTGGCGGATGGCGCGCCGGATGATGCGGCGCAGAACGTAACCGCGCCCCTCGTTGCCTGGAATGACGCCGTCGGCGATGAGGAAAGCGCAGGCACGAATATGATCGGCGAGGACGCGCAGCGACGGGCTGTCGGGATTAGCGCTTCTCGTTTCACGGGCCGCGGCGGCGATCAGGCGGGCGAAGAGATCGATCTCATAGTTGCTGTGCACGTGCTGGAGGACGGCGGCAATCCGCTCCAGCCCCATCCCGGTATCGACCGACGGCTTGGGCAACTTGTGCATGACGCCCGCTTCGTCGCGGTTGAACTGCATGAAGACGTTGTTCCAGATCTCGATGTAGCGATCGCCATCCTCGTCGGGCGAACCCGGCGGGCCGCCCGGGATATGCTCGCCGTGGTCGTAAAAAATCTCGGTGCACGGGCCGCAGGGGCCGGTATCGCCCATCATCCAGAAATTGTCCGAGGCGTAGCGCGCGCCTTTGTTGTCGCCGATGCGCACGATGCGTTCGGCCGCAATGCCGATGGTCTCGTTCCAGATGGCGTAGGCCTCGTCGTCCTCGGCGTAAACGGTGACCCACAGCCGGTCGGCGGGCAGCCGATAGACCCCGGTGAGCAATTCCCAGGCGTATTGGATCGCGTCGCGCTTGAAGTAATCGCCGAACGAGAAATTGCCGAGCATCTCGAAGAAGGTGTGATGACGCGCGGTGTAGCCGACGTTCTCGAGGTCGTTGTGCTTGCCGCCGGCGCGCACGCATTTCTGCGAACTCGTCGCACGCACGTAGGGCCGCTTGTCAAAGCCGAGGAAGACGTCCTTGAACTGGTTCATTCCGGCGTTGGTAAACAGCAGCGTCGGATCGTCGTGCGGAACGAGCGAACTCGAGGCGACGATCTGGTGGCCTTTCGACTCGAAGAATTTGAGGAATTTCTCGCGGATTTCGGCGCTTTTCATCGGTGTTTGTCCGTAGACGAGCTGATTTCAAAGGGTCCTGATTCTACACCGAAACGCCCGCCGACCGAGCAAGGCGTTCGTCATCGAAAGGGGTGCGCGCTCAGGCGACAAGCGCTCTGCGCGGCTCGCCGGCGACACCCTACAGCGCAGTGAGCAGGTCGATGCGGTCGCTGAATACGGCCCCGACCCCGCGCGCGAAGAGCGCTTCGGCGCTCGCCCGGGCGTTGACCGTGTAGCACAGCACGGGGATCGCGCGCGCGCGCGCAGCAGCGCCAACGCGCTCGTCGAGAGCGTCCCACGCGAGGTGCACGCTGTACGCGTCGAGCGCGTCTACCCGGGCCAGCCAGTCGTCCGGCGCGCGCTGCCAAAGCACCCCGAGTGGCAAGCGTGCAGCGACGGCGCGGGCGCTCGCCAGCGCCACTTCGGAAAACGACGAAACGAGGGGCAGCGGCGCGCCTTGCCACAGTTCAATGACGGCGCGCGCGACGACTTCGCCGGTTTGTGCTTCGCAGCCCGCCGCCGGCTTGATCTCGACGTTGGCGGCAAGGCCCAGTTGGCGGCACAGCGCGGCGGCCGCGGCGAGCGTCGGCAAGGCTTCGCCGGCAAAAGCGCGATGCTGGAAAATGCCGGCGTCGAGCGTGTTCAGGACACTGTCGGGCGTGGCGCAAACGCGGCCGACGCCGTCCGTGGTGCGCTCGAGGGTCTCGTCGTGGATCAGCCAAGGCGAACCGTCGCGCGATAACATGACGTCAAACTCGACGGCGCGAAAACCCAGCGCCGCAGCGATGCGCAACCCGACGAGGGTGTTCTCCGGCGCCAGCGCACCGCCGCAGCGGTGCGCAAAGACACGCGGCAACGGCCAGTCAGGCGCCGGTCGGCTCACTGGCTGCGCTTGCCGCCCGGCAGGGGCAACGCGGCGCTCACCGCCCGGCCCCGCGTGACGGCGTTATCGAGCGCTTCCTTGGCGGGCTTCTTGTTGGCCCAGACGCTTTCGAGCTCCTCTTCGACGATGACATGCAGCCGTTCGTTTTGCGAGACGCGGGCGAGCGGCGCAAAGCTGTTGCCGTGCAGCTGCGCGTAAGCCACCTTGAGCGCAATCAGATCGTTTTCGAGGAGTTTGCTTCCGGCGGCCGCGCGGGCGACCGGGGTCATGGGCAGAAAGCCGCCGGCAACGGTCAGGTTGATCTGCACTTCCGGGCCGAGAACGTAGTTAATGAATTTGGCAACCCCCTTTGTCTCCGCCGCATTCATGCCGTTGGCAATCCACAGCGAGGCGCCGTCGGCCAGCGTATTTTGCGGCGCGCCGCGCAGGTCGTCGTGATAGGGCAGACTCGAAACGCCGGGCTCAAGCGTGTTGCTCGCGGCCAGCGTGGTGAACAGCGACGACGAACTCGTGAGCATGGCGCAGTCGCCGTTGGCAAAGCGACGATCGGCCTCGTCGCGGCGACCGAAATAGACGAAGTAGCGGCTTTTTGCCCAGGTCGACAGCATGGCGATGTGTTTGACCTGCATCATGCTGTTGAAGACGAGATTACCCTTGGCGTCGCTCACCTCGCCACCGTTCCAGGCACTCAGATTGTCGATATGGATCCAGGCCGGCCACGAGGTCGTATACGGGCAGCGGCTGCCCGCATCGGCGAGTTTACCGGCCGCCTCCTGCATGTCGGCCCAGTTTTTCGGCGGCGTATCGGGGTTTAGACCCGCTTTGCGAAACGCCACCTTGTTGATGTAGAGCACCGGCGTCGAAAAAGCCAGCGGCAGCGCAAAGAGCCGGCCCTTGCCGTCGGACAGGCCAATCGTCAACTCGGGCGACAGCGCGCTCGTGCGCAGGGGCTGGCGCGCTTCACGCATGACTTCGTGGAGCGGCTTGAAACTCGCCTTGCTGGCCATGAAGCGCGCATATTCCTCACGCGTCACGAGGTTGATCTGCTTGGCCGGGGCGCCCTCGACGCGACGCACCAGCGTGACCCGCACGTCTTTTTGCTGGTCGTTGAACGTTTCGATCAAGGGCTCGAGGCGTTCAGCCCGCTCTTCATCGAGCAGGTGCGCCAGTTCGATGTGCACGGGTGTGGTCGGCGCCGGCTTGGCGGCGGTCGGTTTTGCCGGCGCTGGCCGGGCTGGCGCGGCTGGGGCGGAAGCCGCGAGGAGCAATCCCGCCGCGGCGATGAGGATTCTGAAAGAAGGCATTGCGTTTCCTTGGCCAGACGGCGTGATGAGCGAGTGGCGATTATAGAGCTTCAAGCGTCTGACGACTCGCCGCGCTTTGATCGCCAAGGTTCTGCATGCTTTCGCTCTGTGCCAAGTCGAACGCCGATTGAAGAGGAGCCGGTTTTTGCGGTTAGAATATTGCTATAACTATCGGGGGATCAGCCATCATCGTGCCAACCAAGCGACGCAGCCCGTTGTCGATATCGGTGATCGCCGCCGCGGCCTTGTTTGGCCTTGGCGCTTGCGAGATGGTCCAGCAGCAGATGGGTATCGAGGACCAGGCGGCAAAGGCTGCGCGCCTTGACGCCGACGGCAGAGCGGTCGGCGGGGCGTGCCGGCAGTCGGGCCGCGCGATAGAGGACTGTTACTCGATTTATTCGTGGCTGCCGAAAGCGCCGATCTACGAGGGCTGGCGCGACATGGACGCGTACATGCGCGAGAACAAGCTGGAAACGGTCGAACCGCAATTGCCGCCGATCGCAGCGCCCGGCTCGCGCAAGCGAACGCCGACGCCCGAGGAAACGGCAGCCGCCGCCAAGGCCGGCAAGAAAGACAGCGAAAAGCGCTGACCGTACAACCCACGATTGTTTTGCAAGACAAGCGATGTCCGACCCGTCCGCCACCTCATCTGCCGAGCAACGACCCGCTCATGACGCTTTCTTCGTGCTGCGCGAGTGCCGCGAACTTTTCCAGCGCCGGCTGGTGGAGCTTGTTGGGCGTGCGGGCTTCATCCGGCCGGAGGCGCTCGAAGCATTCGCCAGCGAAGTCGGCGCGGCGCACGACGAGTTGGTCGCTGCGGTTGAAAAAGACGGGTTCAAAGAGACCGCCGGGCTGACCGCCTCGCGCATCAGCCTGGTCGGTCATGACGAGCTCGAACTTGACATTCGCATCGCACACATTATTCATCAGCTGAGTGGCGACCAGAGTATTGATCCGTGGCGCGTGCAACTGCGTTATATGACCCTGCTTGATCGGCCGGCCATGGCGCCGGAGAAAAATCCGCTCGGCCTGGAACCGATCTCGCGCGGCCTGCTGGCGATCTGTCGCAGCAGCGGTGCCAACCTCCAGGACAATCTCGACCTGCTCACGGCGATCGCCGAAGCGTTGCGGATGCAGCTGGCGAACGTTTACGTCGAAGTGAACGCGGCCCTCGAGGGTCACGGAATAATACCCGCTGCGGTTCACATCGTGCAGCGGCCAAACTCCAAAACTCGCAGTCACGGCTCGCGCTCGGGCGGCGGTTACGGTTCCGGTGGTGGTGGTGGTGGCGACAGTGACGGTGGCGGCCGAGCTAGCGGGTATGACGAAAGCGACGCCGGAGCGGGCAATGGCGCCGGTGCGTACGCCGCCAACGCAACGTCTCTCCTGCTGCAAGCGATGCACCAGCGGTTGGGCGGCAATGAGTTTTTCTCCGACGCGAGATCGAGCACCAGCGTGCCCGACGAGACAGGCGCTGTGGCGCTTAGCCCTCCGGCGCTGGTCATGTTGAATCACCTGTTCGAACGGCTGTGCGCGATCGAACTTCGCGACATCTCGCGGATCGACAGAGCAGCAGGCGAAGCAGGCCAAGTCGCCCCGCTGCGCGCACTGCGCGCCACGGATATCGATTTACCGCTGGGCAAGCCGGCGGCGACTGCGCTCGACACGCTGTCGCTGATTTTCGACGTCATTTTTGCAATGCCCGACCTGCCCGATGCCATCAAGGCAACGATCGGTCGCTTGCAGCTACCGCTGTTCAGGCTGGCCCTGCTCGACTCGACATTCTTTGCCGACAAACAGCACCCGGCCCGCCGCCTCGTGTGCGCCATGGCGCGGGCGGCGGTCGGTCTAGGACCCGACACCGGGCGCGATCATCCGATCAGCGTCCGCCTGTGGGAAGTCGCCGACGCGGTGCGTGGCTCCCTCGAAACAAACGTCAGCGATCTCACCGTCAATCTTGAAGCGATCGACACGCTGATCGCCGAACGCGATGAGTCGATGCAAAGTGGCGCGCAACCGTATCTGCAACTGATCATCGAACACGAAGCGCAAGCGGCATTGCGCTTTCGCACACATGAGTGGCTGCGCAAGACGCTGGCCAAAACGACGCGCCAGGAACTCGAGCGCTTCGTATCCGATTACTGGCTTCGCGTCATGCAGGCGGCCTACCTCGACGGCGGCATAACCGGCGTCCGCTGGCAGGAGTGCGACGCCGCCATCGACCTGCTCCTGTCGAGCGTGCAGCCGCAGCCGAGTGCCGCCGAGCGCAATAAACTGGTCACGCAAATTCCCGCTCTGCTAAAGCGCATTAACGCGGAACTCGATTCCCTCAATATTTCAGTGCAGGAAAGAGCGCCATTTCTCAACAGGTGCTTCGAGCTGCAAACGGCCGCGCTGCGTAAACCGATCGACGCGCCGGACCTCGCCGAGCGCAAAAAGGCCGAACAGCTCATTGCACCGATTCCGTTCATCGACCTGCGCACGCCGGCCGTGACCGCGGCAGCCGGCGATCAGGTCCTCGAACGCGACGGCAAACTCGTGCAATACTTCGGACAGCCCGAAAAGACGCCATCGCCGTGGCGCGACGAGTTGGCCTGGAAAGACGGCGACTGGATCCGCTTCGCGCTGCCCGACGGCGAAAGCCTGTGCGGGCACCACTGCGGGCAGATCAGCCCTTCGGGGACCGTCGTGTTGTTCAACGCCGAATGGGGCTATGCCGTTGCCCTCTCACCCGCCGAGCTCGAGGATCAATTCACCGATGGCCGCGCCCGCGTCGTCTCCGAATCTTCGCTGTTCGACGAAGCCGCCGAGCGGGCGCTCGAACAGCTCAAGCCGCACTGATTGCGGCCAGACGGCCGCGGCCTCAAGACAGCGCGTTGGCTATGCGCAGATAATCGGCGACTGACAATTCCTCGGCGCGTGCCGTCGGCGCGATGCCGAGCTCGGCAAACAGCGCGTCGCCGACGACGCCCTTGAGATTGTTGCGCAACATTTTTCGCCGCTGCGCAAAAGCGGCGGAAACGAGCGCCGCGAAATACGCTTCGTCGTGCGCCGACAGTTCGCCGGGCGGACGCGGAATCAGCCGCACGACCGCCGAGTCCACCTTGGGTGCCGGCGCGAAGGACTCGGGCGGCACGTCGCGCAGACGGTCCATGACGAAGCGATACTGGAGCATGACCGAGAGGCGGCCGAAATCAGTGCTTCCCGGCTCGGCAACCATGCGCTCGACGACTTCTTTCTGGAGCATGAAATGCATGTCGACGACACGCTCGGCGAAACCGGCAAGATGAAAGAGCAGCGGCGTCGAGATGTTGTACGGCAGGTTGCCGACGACGTGCAAGGATATTCCCGCACCGGCCAGCCCGCCAAAATCGAAGTCGAGCGCGTCGCCCTGATGGATCGTCAGCTTATCGGCCGGGTAACGCGTTTTGAGGCGCGCGACGATGTCCCGGTCAATTTCGACGACGTGCAGATGATCGATCCGCTCGAGTAGCGGATCGGTCAGCGCGCCGAGCCCGGGACCGATCTCGACGACGCAATCGCCTCGCTCGAGCGCCAGCGCATTGACGATATCGTCAATCACCTGTCGATCAACCAGGAAGTTCTGCCCGAAGCGCTTGCGGGCGATATGTTGCGCCATCAAAACACCCCCTGCTCAAGCGTTTCCGATGGCGCTAACCGTTGACAGAGCGCAGATATCGGCGCCATCGGCGCTGGCGCCGTCACGACCGCATCGCCCAGTGAAACTGGGCTCCTACAGGATAATCGTGGGTGGTCAATCGCCACCATCACTCAAGCGCGCCCGGTACACCATTTCGATCGCCTGATCGACGGCGGCGAAGAGGCTGCCGGGGTCGGCGGTGCCGCTGCCGGCGAGGTCGAGCGCCGTGCCGTGGTCGACCGAGGTGCGAATGATCGGCAAGCCGAGCGTCACGTTGACCCCCTGGCCAAAGCTCGCGTACTTGAGCGCGGTGAGTCCCTGGTCGTGGTACATGGCGAGGACGCAATCGCCTTGCGCGAGCAGCCGCGGGGTGAACATCGTGTCGGCGGCGAGCGGGCCGATCAGCGTCATGCCTTCACCGCGCAGGCGCTCGAGCACCGGGCTGATGATCTCGATTTCCTCGCGCCCGAGATAACCGCCTTCGCCGGCGTGCGGATTGAGACCGGCGACGAGAATGCGTGGCGCAGCAATTCCGTACTTGCTGCGCAGATCGGCATGCACGATGCGCAGGCTTTGCTCGACGGCGTCCTGGGTCACCGCGGCCGCGACGTCGCGCAAGGCGAGGTGGGTGGTGGCCAGCGCGACGCGCAGGCCGCCACCGACAAGCATCATGACAACGCGCGGCGTTTGCGTTTTCTCGGCGAGATACTCGGTGTGCCCGGTAAAGGCGACTCCGGCGTCGTTGATTACACCCTTGTGTACCGGCGCCGTGACCAGCGCGGCGAACTCGCCCGACAGACATCCGGACAGCGCCCGATCGAGCAAGTGCAGCACGTACGGGGCATTGGCCGGGTCGAGTCGACCGGCCTGCGAGCGGGCGACAAGCGGCACGTGGAGGACGTCGAGACAACCATCTGCGGGCGGCAAATCGGGCGTCCACGCGCGCAGCGCCTTGAGCTCTTGCGCGAGCCCGGCCACCTGCGCGCGCTCGATCAGCAACCCGCGGTCGGCGAGCACAACCAGTCGGGCACGCGGTTCACGCTCGGCGTTCGCGCGTTCGATGAGACGCAGGCAGATCTCCGGGCCGACGCCGGCCGGCTCACCGGCGGTGATTGCAATGACCGGCAGATTGTGCACGGCTCAGCGCTCTTCGAGGCGCAGCTCG
>Ga0105047_10015923_pt1 | contig 11822 bp, 9 predicted proteins | sample MAT04_FD_78384 | JGI IMG/M metagenome (GOLD analysis project Ga0105047, IMG submission 78384) | Freshwater microbial communities from Lake Fryxell liftoff mats and glacier meltwater in Antarctica - MAT-04 (megahit assembly) | ecosystem: Environmental > Aquatic > Freshwater > Ice > Liftoff... | reverse complement strand
TGGTTTCGATCACCGCGGGAATTGTCACTGGGCTCGCCCCGATCGACTCGGGGGAGTTTCGCAAGGAGCGTGTTATCACGAGATCCCCATCCGGGCGAAGGCAAAATCGGAATCGTCTCAGAGTCTGTCCCATCAGTAGGTCCGGCGAACCGAGTCGGACCCGCCTCACGCGTCAGGGACGTCCGCGTGAGTCATTTTACTTGTGCAGCCAGTGCCGCTCGGCTCGCGGCACCTACTTATGAGACGGACTCTCGCTCGTTTTCGTGGCTTCCAGTTGAAATTGCCGGCGGGAACTGAAACCGAACACTAAATTCCGCACGAACGGATTTTCTCGAACCACCGGATCTCCAACGGAGCAGCTCGATAACGCAACATCATCACTGAGTTTAGCAGGGATCGGACAGCATGTCACCGTGGAGAGACTAACTCCAATTTCGCTTCCCCAATCACGGGGTCGCCGCGATCCATCAACGTCGCTCGAATGGTAGCAGGCATGTTGAACGGCCCAGCATCCTTGGCGAAAACAACTGTCAATTCGCCTTCATCACCCATCACGGTGACAGGTTTCGTCGTAATTCCCTTCCAGTGACTCGGCACCACGAGTTCGACTTTCACAGGCCCCGTCAACCCTTTCACACGAGCCACGCGAAAGGGCACCTTTAAAGTGGTTCCTGGCGTAAACGACGTCACCGGATTCCCAAGTTCCAAATCCAGTCGCCCCGGCTCGGCCACGACGATCATCTGTTGATTCTGATCGACCGAACTGAACGTCACCGGATGCTCGGTTCCGTCGGGGTCCTTGACGATGCCAACAGCCATCACACAGATGCGGCATGTTCGCCCGAGTTCCATCCACGGTGGCATGTGAGCCGTGAAGACGAACTCGTTCTTCCCCGAAGGCACGATCACCGTGGGGGCCGTCACCCCTTGCAGGTGCCGGGCTTGCTTCTCCGCGAGTCGAATTTCGAGCGGTCCGTTGTAAGTGCCACGGTCGATCGAATAGTTCCGCCGATAAACCTGCCCACGCGGGGCCGCGGTCATTGTGTATTCGCCAGTCACCTTGAACGGCACCGGCACGGCCACGGCAACGATCATAGATTCGCGGTCTTGAAGCGTCTTCTTTTGAAAGATCGAAGTCCGGATGGACGCGGACCCCGTCACAGCCACGCGGTTCGAAATCACCTTCGCCAGGGACTCCGCCGTCAGTTTGATCGTCGCTTCGGACTGCCCTTGCGGGATCGTCGTCGGCGTCGCGGTGACGCCCGCAGGCAAGTCGTCCAATGTTAAGCTAATGGGTCCGTTGAAGCCGCCGGTGCGGGTGGCTTTCACCTTCACGCTGACGTTTCCACCGCGGGGAACATTTGCGACATCGACAGGGAACGACAGTTTGAAGCCCGGGTTTGTCGTGTCCCCCATTGAGACTTTCAAGCGATACGCGAATGCCGGTCCACCTCGCCCGCGAAAGCGTTCACTGACACGGAGGGTGAACACACCATCGGTTGTGGGGCGATACTTCACTACGGGGTCCGCGTTCGCATCTAAGGATACATCCGAGCGAGCAACCTCGACACCTTGAGCATCATTGATTGCAATCACCCCACAGAGCGGCGAGCCGAGTTTGCGGGCTTTCAAAGCAAATTCGTAGTTCGTGTTCTTCATCAACTGCACGGGCCACGCCGTTGGCGAAGTGTCGACGATGCCATTGAAGATGGCCGGCGGAAGCACCGCGGTCTGCGGAATAGCTGAACCAAATTCAGGAACGTCATCCACATCGAAAACTACCGGATTCGACAGTTCCGACCCGATGCGAATCGACGACGGCAAGTCATCGTTCGAATCGGTTGGCATTTTCACCGGCACAGGTTCTGTTGGAACGGCCTGGCCTGTCAAACGAACGGGAACGGTCTGCCCGCGTCGCCCACCAAGGGGAAACACGCGATCGATCACCGGGCCGCTCGTGATCGTCAGTCGGTAAACATAACTCGGCCCACCCTTGCCGCGGGGGTCCGAGATGCGGGCGTGATAAACACCATCCGCGGGGGCGATGAACCGGGCAGACGCATCCGTACCGGGAACGGGGCGAACGTCGTCTTCGGCGAGCACGCGGCCATTCGCATCGGTGATTTCGAGTTTTGGAGCGAGTGGTGAATTGATTGCAGAGGCGACGGCGAGCACCGAGACCGATTGCCCTTTCTTCGCGGAGAATGCCCAGAGATCGACATCCTCCCGAGGGAAAATCCGGCCATTTGCGGTGGCGGGCAACGTGACGGTGACCGGAATCGGTTCGCCATCAATTTCCGTTTCGACAACTTCGGGCAGTTCGCCGACGACGAAAACGAGACCGGTTGCAGCCCCTTCCGACGTGCTGATTCGCCCTTTCTTGGGTCCGAGTTCCGCGGTCGGAGCGATCGCCACGGAACCGAGCAAATCCGCGGGGTAATCTTCTTGCTGCTGCGATTCCGGCAACGGCACCACTGGGCCTTCAAACCAAATCGCCGGGCCACGGCGAAGCGTTTGAGCGGGTGTCACGCCTTTGCTATCGAAGTTGAACTGACAGGTCTGGTGGATGAACAATCCGCCGACGCGCACGGGAACGGTCGTGCCCTTCTGCCCGCCCGCGGGGTAGACGTAGACAGCGACCGGTGGGGCGGCCGAACTTGTCGTGATGGCGACAAGCAATCCGAGAATGCCGAACACAAAGATGCGTACCATGTTTGTACCCGATATTAATCCTCGTACCCAAACTCTGTTTGGGAACGCGTTCCGCGAAACTCTGTTTCGCGTCTTCCTCGGAACTGATGCCAAAGACTCAAGGCCATTGAACTGTGCGGAAGATTTAGTGGCAGGCAGTCTCGCGAAACAGAGTTTCGCGGACAGCGTTCCCAAACGGAGTTTGGGAACGAGGGAAGGGTCATATTCGTACCCGAACGGCGAGAGTATTTGTCCTCGTTCCCAAATCTGTTTGGGAACGCACCTCCGCGAAACTCTGTTTCGCGTCAGCCGCTGTAATCATGCCACGTCGAATGCACAACCGGTGGCAGTCTCGCGAAACAGAGTTTCGCGGACAGCGTTCCCAAACGGAGTTTGGGAACGAGGATGTCGCATTACACGAGTTCGCGGATGACCTTCCCATTATTCACCGCTGCAATCGGTCGGCCGTCGGGCGTGTGGAATTCCGTTTTCGGGTCGATGCCTAACAGGTGGTAAGTGGTCGCCGAGAGGTCTTCCGGGCCGTACGGGTCGGACGCGGGGCGTTCGGCCCGGGCATCCGTCGAACCCACGATTCGCCCGCCGTGGATGCCACCGCCGCCGACCAGCACGGTGAACCCGGGGCCCCAGTGATCGCGGCCGGCGTTCTTGTTGATGCGGGGCGTGCGGCCGAATTCGCCGGTGACGATGACGAGCGTGTTGTCGAGCATCCCGCGGTCGGCGAGGTCTTTGAACAGGTTGCTCACGGCCGAGTCGAACTGCGGCAAGAGCGAGTTCTTCAAGGTGGCGAAGTTGCCGTCGTGCGTGTCCCAGTTGCTGTGGTCGATGGTGACGCAGCGAACGCCCGCTTCGACAAGACGACGGGCGAGGATGCACGATTGGCCGAGCGATGTGCGACCGTACGCATCGCGAAGTTTCTCGGGTTCGGCACGGATGTCGAACGCTGCTTTTGCCGCGGTGGAGGTCATCAAGTCGAACGCTTTGCCCTGGAACGTTTCGACGGCCCCGGCTTGTTTGTTGGCCCGGCTCTCGGCGGATTGGTGGAAGCGGTCAACCGTTTCGAGCAGTCGCTTGCGGTCGTGCAAGCGGTCCGATTCGATCGTCGGTGGCGGCACCAGATCGGGCACGGAGAAGTTCGGAGCACTCGGGTCCCCGTCGATCACGAACGGGGAGTGCGAGGCACCGAGGAACGCCGGGCCGCCGCTGGGGACCATTTTAGGCAAGCAAACGTACGGCGGAACGGAGCCCTTCGGACCGAGCACTTTCGACACGACGGAACCATACGCGGGTCGTTGATTGTTCGGGCTCAGGTTCGGGTTAAAGCCCGCGGTCGGGAAGTAGCCCGTGAGCATGTAATGGTCGGCGGGGCCGTGGTCCGAGTTGTGGTGGCGAAACGATCGGATCAGCGAAAACTTATCGGCTTGTTGGGCGATCTTGGGAATGTGCTCGCAGAACTGCACGCCGGGGAGTTTCGTCGGCTTCGGGTTGAACTCGCCGCGAATCTCCGCGGGGGCGTCCGGCTTCATGTCGAACGTGTCGATCGTGCTCAATCCACCGTGCAAAAACAAGTAGATGAGCGAAACGTCCTTGGCGGGTTTGTCCTTCTCCGCGGCTTTCAAAAAGTTGGCCGTGGTGAACGGCAACCCGAACGCCGCGGCGGTGCCGAGGCGTAAGCAATCGCGTCGTGAGAGGCCGTCGCAGAACTTCGTGGCCATGATGGTGCGGCCCCGTTAGTGGTTGAAAAGGAATTCGAGGGAGTTCAACATCGCCCAGGCCAGATCCTCGGCCGCGGCTTTGCGGTCGGTCTTTTTCAAATGCTCGACAGCAACCTTGCGCTCGTCCGGGCTCGGAAACCGCGAGTAAAACGTGAGGTAAAGCTTATCGACAAGTGGATCGTCACTCGGCACCATGCGAACCAGCGTGCTCACGGTCCCATCGGGGTGGCCGAGTTTCGCTTGAATCTGCGGGGAGTTCAACAGATTCAAAATCTGCGACGCACTCGGTTCGTGATTGCGTTCGCACTCACAGGCGGTGAGGCGAGCGGGCCGGCCGAACAGTTTCAAGAAATCGTGCCGGGCTTTGCTGTCCCACAGTTGCACGGCTTTCGTGCCCGCAGGCATCCCAGCAAACTTCTCGGGCACGCCGGTGACTTGACCAAGCATGTCCAGCAACACTTCGGCATCGGGCCGTTTGAAGTAAGCCCGCGAGAAGTTCTGCGTATCGCGCTCGTTGGTTGCGTTCGGTTTTGAACTCGTTTGATAAGACCGCGACGCGGTGATGAAGCGAATGAGCGCTTTCACGTCGTACTTCGACTCCACCAGCTTCTTGGCGAGAAATTCCAACAACTCCGGATGACTCGGCGGGTTCGTCGCACGCACATCGTCGACCGGTTCGACAAACCCACGGCCGAAAAGTTGAGCCCAGATACGGTTCACCACATTGCGAGCGAAGAAAGGGTTGTTCGAATCGGTCATCCACTCCGCGAGGGCCAAACGACGGTCACCTTTGGGAGTTTCGCCTGATGCTTCCGTTCCAAGGGGGTGGGCCGGCACCGGGACATTCGTTCGCGGGTGATTCGTGACTGGGTTCCCCTGGCTCACCACAAATTCCCCGCGAGCCGAGACGGGGGCGAAGAACGCGACCATCCCCGCGTAATCGGTCTGCGTCCAGCGGTCAAACGGGTGATGATGGCACTCTGCACAGGCGATACGGACACCGAGGAAGACTTGTGAAAGTGAAGCGGCCATCTCGCCGGGTTTGGTCACCGACTTGTAGAAGCCCGCTTCTGGCGTTTCGGAGAGCGGGCCTTCGGCCGTGATGAGGCTCTTGGCAAACTGATCGAACGGTCGATTTTTCTCGAACGAATCGCGAATCCACTTGTAGAAGGCGTATGCTCGTTGATGGCCGAGGGCTTGGCGATCCACGCGGAGAAGGTCACCCCATTTTTGGGCCATCAGATCCGCGTACGCGGGGCGACTTAATAACTCGTCCACCCACTTGGCACGTTTATCGGGCGCAGCGCTCTTCAAGAACGAATGTGCCTCCTCGGCTGTCGGTAACGCTCCCGTGAGGTCGAGCGTCACCCGGCGAAGGAACTCGGTATCATCCGCGACTCTCGACGCATGCACATTCAACTTGGAGAGTTTCGCGTCGATGTAGTCATCAATCGGATTGAACCGCGGTAACTTCGTGGCCGATGTTGCCGCGTCTTGCCGGGGAATCAATGCCCGGAAGACCGCAGTCTCGCCGAGGTACGCGGCCATGATCGCCACTTCGCCCGGCGAATCGGAAGTCGCCACCAATCCATCGGCACTCACCGTCGCGAGCCCCTCGGCATTCGCTTGAAAGCGGGCGTGTGGTGTGACATCGACTTCGCGGCCATCGGTGAATTTCGCCACGACGCGGAGTTGCTGCGTTGCCGACATCTTCAAAATTCGTTCGCTCGGTTCGAGCCGAAGGCTTTGCACGTGCGGGGCATTCGGATTGCCGATGGGGACGCCGGCTTTAATCCAGTCTTGAAGCGTGGTGTAGTCGTCGTTGCCGAGTTTGAGTCGTGTGCCCCCACCGTGAGCGACTTGCCCGGCCGCTTTGCGAAGCAGCAAACTTTCGCCGGCCGCGGAGGGGAAGATTCTTCGACCGCGGCCTTCCTTGACGAGCGCTGCATAATCCGCTGTCGAATCAAAACCGAATACGGAAAGCTTGAAGCCGCCCTGACCCTCGGCTTTGCCATGGCATCCGGAAGAGTTGCATCCGTGGCGTGCGAGCAGCGGTTCAATGTCATTTTCGAAGTGAAACACCCGAGCTGCGTGGCTGCCAATAATTTCCACTACCAGGAGTGCAGTCTGCCCTCGGGCTGTGATTTCGATCTCGGTCTTGCCATCCGCCAAGCCACGGATTCGTTTCGAGGATGAGATTTCAAGAGTCGATGCCTTCGGCCGAAACGTGGCTTCGAGGGTCAAATCGATCATCCGCCCATCGGCCGTGCGGCCACTGACAAGGACGCTCGAGGTTGCCGTCGGCCCATTCAAAATGATCGTATTGGGCGTCAATTCCAAGGAAGTCACGGGAGAATCTGCCCGCGCAACGCCGATGGCGACGAGTACCGCCGACGCAAAGGCGAATCGGGCAAGCATGAAGACCTCGGCGAATCGAAGCAAAACGTGTCGGGTGCGGCAGGTGGTTCTTAAAGCGAACCCAAGGCAGAATTAGAATTTACCACAATTCCAATTGCTACGCAAGCATCCCCTCGAAGACGGCGACCATCTCGCGGCCCATGCGTTCGAGCGTGAATTCCCGGGCTCGCAATTTGCCTTTCTGCACCAGGACCGCTGCGAAGATCGGTTCCGTGAGAATCTGCCGCATTGCCTGGGCGAAACTTGCCACGTCATCGGGGGCGACGAGGAGCCCCGCGTCGCCGACGACTTCTGGTAAGCTTGTGCTCCGCCCTGCAACGAGCGGGACCCCGAGTGTCATCGCTTCAATGGCAGGGAGGCCGAACCCTTCATAACGAGTGGGATAAAGAATCAACTCAGCGTGAACCATCGCGGCGAGGAACGGCTCACGGTCCAGGTTCGGCAACACGATGATCGACTCGTCAGCACTTCGAAATGCGCCACCGCGGAGCGAGCCTTCGGCGAACTCATCCGGAGGCAGAAGCTCGGCGAGAATCCGGTCGTTGATCGTTCCCGTGCTGGCGATCACTAATTTCACGCCAGGAATGCCGAGTTTCCGGAACCCGGCGACACCAATTGGCATGTTCTTGCGAACGCGATTAAACCCCGTCGCTGCCCCGACCGGCGAGAGCACGTAGCGTCCCCAATCGTCCAACGTGTCGCCACCCGGCCAGAGAGGACCACTAAACTTGGTAGGGTTCTTCGCGGCTGCAAGGAGTTCTTCACGATCCGAGAGCGCATGCCAGACGACGGTCGTCATGGCTGGGTCGAATGGCAACAAACGACAGACACGATCCCGACCATCCGCAGAAACGCAAATCAACCGTGTGATCGAAGACCGGCAACGCTCGACGGTCGCCCGTCGCCGGGCTGCGGTTGCACCAAAAACATGCGGAAATTCCAGGAACCCCGCATCGTGAAACACCACGGCCTGCGGGCACGGCGGGTGCTCCATTCCCGTGTAATAACTGCAGAGCAAAACATCGCTCGGGTGCGCGGCGAGAGGATATTCCAGAATCGGATCGAGCGGATCGGCCAGCGATGAACCTTCGGGCCAATCGAACGTCAAGTAAGTCACGCGCGGATCGGCAACGAGTGCTTTCCAACCCCCATCAATCCCGGCCAGTGGGAACAGATCTTTGGGTTTCGCCGGGGCAATTACGGTCAGTTTCAAATGCGGCCCGACGCGGAGCAACGCCGCCAGCAAACCACGGCAATGAACCCCAAGCCCACCGGTAACCCCGAGGTGGGGCAAAAAAAGTGCTATCCGCACGCAGGCAACTCCGATGTATTTTCCGGGCGTCGGAGATGGTTTAGCAATCGGCTGTCATACGAACCACTCGAACGCCGCTGGACGATTCAAAGTTCTCGTACCTTCGGCCGGGCAACATCGTTCAGAATGGCCTATAATACTCTACCTCGTCAGAGAGTTCTGATGCAGCGCACCATAACACTCGAATTGCAATTACCAAAGGATTGGAAGGAATTCCGGCTCCCCAAGGCATTGGACGAACGCCTTCAGGAACTCCTTGAGCGTCAGAATCGCGAAGGCAAACTCGCACCCCGCGAACGCCAGGAGGCCAAGGCGTTAACCGAACTCGTCGACTTACTGTCGCTGATGAAAGCTCGGGCGGTGGTGCAGGGTTCGTGAGTGCGAATATTCCGACTGGGCGGGCTACAATTCACACGCTCAGTATGAATCGGCCAGTCATCGTTGCGATTCGACAGGATTGGGTTTCGACTGGCAAATTTTCAGTTGAATGAATTCGTCTTACAAACAAGTGACACAATTCAATCTTCCACCGAGTCCAGCGGGTGCCATGCCCACGGCTTTGCGTGGGCATGTGGGCAGTCCAACATGCCCACGCAAAGCCGTGGGCATGGCACCCAACTGTGGTTGGTAAAATAGTCTCCCTCCAATGCCTACACCAGTTCCTTCAACGGCTGGGCACTCTCTTCCACCAAATGCTGCGGTCGGCCTTCCAGGTCCGGCACCGTGGTCGTACTCGGGTCGATGCCGAGGTTGTGATACAGCGTGGCGTACAACTCCCCGAACGTGACGGGCCGGGCCACGGCTTCGCCAGCGATGCGGTCGGTCGCCCCGATCACCTGGCCAGTTTGCATGCCGCCGCCAGCCATCACCGCACAGTTCACCTGAGGCCAGTGATCGCGGCCCACTTGCCCGCTGATCTTCGGCGTACGCCCGAACTCGCCCATGACGACTACCGTGCAATCGTCGGCCAAACCGCGGATGTGCAGGTCTTCCACGAGGGCACTCAGGCACTTGTCAAACACCGGAAAGTCTTCCGCCTCACGCTTGAAGATCGAGTTGCCGGCGCCGCCGTGCCAGTCCCATTTGCTGTAGTTCAACGTGACAACCCGGGCTCCTGCTTCGATCAATCGACGGGCCATCAACATGCTTTGCGGCACCCGCGGGGCACCGTTGTCGTCCATGAAAATCTTGGGGTTGCCGGTGCCGTAGCGGTCGATCATCTTCGGGTCTTCCTTCGAGAGATCGAGAGCCTCTGCCATTTTCGATGATGTCAGTAACCCGAACGCCTGTTGGTTGAACGCATCCATTCCGCTCATGGCTCCGCTGGAATCCGCATCGCGGCGAGCGTCGTCGAAACTCTTCAAAAGAGTCTTGCGGTCTTCAAGCCGGTGAATGGGAATCCCTCGCAATACCATGTCATCGCGAGCCGGGCCAGTCGGGCGAAACGGCGATTTCGCGGTGCCAAGGAACCCCGGGCCGGGCTCGTTATAAGGGCCATGCGTACACGGATAACAAAGGCTAACGAACGGCGGAATCGCCGGATCGGCGGGCGGTAACAGTTTCGAAACGACCGACCCGAGTTGCGGCCAACCGCCGCTCGGGGCTGCTTTCTTCGTGTTGCGGCCATTGAACACCTGGATGGCATCGTGCTCCGGTTGGTTGCCAATGAGCGATCGCACGATTACCAACTTGTCCATGATCTTGGCGAGTTGCGGGAATGCCTCGCAAATCTTGATGCCCGTCACGTTTGTCGCGATTGGCCGCCACGGCCCGGCAATCTCCTTCGGGGCATCTGGTTTCAAGTCGAACATATCCTGATGCGGTGGCCCGCCGACCAGGTAAATCATGATCACGGACTTCGTCGACGAGCGAACACCCGATGACGCCTCGGCCCGCAACAGTTTCGGCAACGTCAACCCACCGAGCGTCAACCCACCAATTTGCAGAAAGCCACGCCGGGAGTTGAAAAGGTTGTTCCGCCCTAGCATGGGTAAGCTCCGAAGCAAAAGATGCGAAGTTAGGCAGGCAAACCGGCAGTGGAAGTATCGTAAACCAATTGCATCCAAGACGAAAGCATAAATCCGGACCACCCCACGAACATCGGCAATTCGGGCATGAGTTCACCTCAACGGCAGCGAATCCCATGATACTCCAACGGATACTCGTAATCCTTCCGTAAGGGATGCCCGACCCAGTCATCGGCCAACAATATACGACGGGGGTCGGGGTGGCCGACGAATCTTACGCCAAGCAGATCGTACACTTCGCGTTCTTGCCAATCCGCGGTTTTCCAGACGCCCGAGAGGGTGGGCACCTCGGGGAGTTCACCGATTTTGCCGTCCTTCCAGCGGGGTAACACGACCTTCAAGGTAAACCGCCGGCCGGGGACCGAGAAACTCGACAAGTGGTAGACGATTTCCAAATGCGGGTCGAACCCAGCCTTGGCGACTTTCTTGGCGTCGGTCTCCAGGTAATCGACGCCGGAGATGTCGTTGAGAATTTCGAATTTGAGCCGCGGGTCGTCGCGAAGAAACGTACACAGTTCCACCAGCTTCGTTGGGTCGACGACAACGAAAGGGTCGAGTGCCGTGGCGTTCGTACTCACAATCGCAGTGTCAAAGCGTTCCTGCAAATTCGCAAAAATGTCATTAGTGGTCATGGTGAGTTCTCGTTCGAAACAGGGATACCGCGATAAATATCAGCCATCGCGATGTGTGCCGGGAAAGTCCCCAATGAAAATACACCGGTTGAATCGGTGAAGATCGTCAACAACCAGGAGTTATCCGATTGGCGAACGAATCGTTCAATGCGCAAACGATCTTGAGCGACTAGAATATACTCGCGAATCGAACTCTGAAGCTGATATTGTGCAAACTTGAACCCACGGTCGTAGTTTTCAGTGGATGGCGAAAGCACTTCGATAACGATCTGTGGATTCACAAGGGTATTGGGATCGATTTCAGAAAACTGAGGTTCATCACAAACGACCACAATATCTGGATAGGCAAACATTCCCGTTTGTGTGAGTCGTACCCGCTGATCGCTCGAAAACGACTGGCAGGACCCGTTCTTGAATTGGATGAAGAGTTCGCCGATGAGATTTTCTTTCAGGCGGTTATGAAACCGGCTCGCCCCCGCCATGCCGGTGACTTCGTCGCGATGCAATGGATACATCACGCCATTGTAAAACTCGCTCTTGAACTCCGCGGCTTTCTCGATGGCGAGATACTCGGCTTCGGTCAATTTCTTCTTCGGTACCGCAGTCATGAAGCACCTCGCCCAAAAACATCGGGTCTCACGCTTTTGCAGGCTTCCCCAGCTCTTTCTGGGCAACCTTGAAAGCCGTTGCCGCCTCAAGTGTCGCCAGCTCTGTGGGGAGTTTCACGGTTCCGGTTCGAGTCGGAATCAATTCCGGGGCGGGCGTGCCCTTCCGCATCGTTCGCATCTTGTGGACCTTGTCTTGAATCCGCATCAACCCTTCGAGCAGGGCCTCGGGTCGAGGAGGGCACCCGGGCACGTAGACATCGACAGGCACAACCAGATCCACCCCCTTGGCGACGTTGTACCCGTACTTGTAATACGGTCCGCCGCCGCAGGTGCAGGCCCCCATCGCGATCACGAATTTGGGGTCCGGCATCTGGTCGAACAAACGCCGGACGCGCTCGGCC
>Ga0105047_10015922_pt1 | contig 11822 bp, 10 predicted proteins | sample MAT04_FD_78384 | JGI IMG/M metagenome (GOLD analysis project Ga0105047, IMG submission 78384) | Freshwater microbial communities from Lake Fryxell liftoff mats and glacier meltwater in Antarctica - MAT-04 (megahit assembly) | ecosystem: Environmental > Aquatic > Freshwater > Ice > Liftoff... | reverse complement strand
TGCACTGGTGGGCGCGCTGCCACGTTGCCGGCCGCTTGCAGGGAATGACCATGCTACGCGACCGGTGCCTTGCATCACCCATCCCACCAGTACACCCATAACCATCCAGGTTATTCACAGACAGCCCCTTAGCGGGGCGCTTCCTGCAAGGTCAGCAGGATGATCTTGCCTTTTTGGTCGAGGGTACGGATGCGCACAGGCAGCCAATGCCGCGCTGGCGCCAACCAAACATCGAGGCTGCCCTCGCCGCTGCGACTGCCCTGCAGCCGCAACGCTTGAAGCGGTCTGTTGTCGATGCCGAGGGTTTCCCAGCCGATGACCTGAAACTGATAATTGCGCAGCTTTTTGCCGTTGGTCACCGGTAATTCCCAGGCTGCATCGTTCTCCTGCACCCGCATCGCCAGGTGAAACGCGAAACTCAGCAAATCCTGGGTTTGCGCCGGCAACTCGACAGCGCCCGCCGGCAGCAGCAGCAGGCGATTAAGCCAATCGAAGCGGACCGGATGTTGCACAAGCTTGCCCTTCTCTCCCCAAAACTTGTCCGGTTGCAAACCGTCGGCAGTCAGACTGCCCTCGCTGCGCTGTGTGATCTTGCCGCTGATGAACATCGCAGTGATCCCGGTCGCCTCGCTGACGCTGGTGAGTGAATAACGGCCATCGCGAATCCAGCCGCTATAAATCGACTGACCAAGAACGAAACCCTCCTCGCCCGATTGCACGCTGAAACGCAAAGCGATCTGCTGCGGCAAATTTCGTATCGCTCGCGGTGACGGTTCTGGCACCTCCGGGCTTGCTGCTGCGACAGGCTGCACTATTTCCGATGCTGTTTGCTGCGGCTCGATTGGCGTTTCGGGAGTGGCCGCTATCGGCGTTGCAACCGGCGTTTCAACCCGCGACTGGGTGGGCATTTCGGGTATTCCGGGAATTTCGGTTACTGCGCGCACAGCTTGCCGCGTCACGCCAGGTGCTGCAACGGGTTGCACCGGAGCAGGGGCGGGACGGCTGATTGGTGCTGGTTCTGCCCGCCGGGCTGGTGGCCTGGCTGGCTGCACTTGAACCGATGCAACCAGATCCAGCCGGGTTTCGATTGGAAATGGAATTTCGTGAGCCGGCGACGTCCACCAGCGACTTGAGTACCCGGCCACCAGCCAATGCGCCAGCAGCGACAACACCAGTGCGACAACAAAGATGCGCTGGCCGCGCGGCATGGAATCAGTCAGTAAAATCGGGGGAAATCAGCGCGGCATCGGCCACTGCAGCGTGCCGATCCGGCTGCACCACAACGCTACCGTTTTCGTGCAACCGGATACGGTCTTGCGCCAGCCAGCCAACCACCCGAGGAAACAAACGATGTTCCTGGCGCAGCACGCGAGCGGCCAGCGTATGCGGCGTGTCATCGGCCAGCACGGGCACCGCCGCCTGCGCGATGATCGGCCCGGCATCGACTTCCGGCGTCACAAAATGCACCGTACAACCATGCAATTTGACGCCGGCGGCAATCGCGCGCGCATGCGTATCGAGGCCGGGAAAAGCCGGCAACAGGGCGGGATGCACATTGATCAGGCGATTCGCGTAATGGCGCACGAAGTCCTCGGTCAGTACACGCATGAAACCGGCCAGCACGACGATATCCGCTGCATAGGCGTCGATGCGTGCGGCCAGCGCGGTATCGAAACTGGCCCGGTTCGGAAAAGAGCGATGCTCCAGCACTTCAGTCGGCACACCATGCGCGGCGGCGGTTTGCAGGCCTGGCGCATCCGCCTTGTTGCTGATCACACAGGCGAATTGCACCGGCGCGGTGCTGGAATACTCGGCCTCCAGCAGCGCTCGCAGATTGCTGCCGCGACCGGAAATCAGGATGACGATGCGCATCGAAAGCGACCACTCAGACGATGATCGTCTGTTCCTGCCCCGCCTCGCGCGTGCGGACTTCGCCCAGCCGATACACGGTTTCGCCCTGTTCGCCGAGGAAACGCAAGGCGGCATCGGCATCGGCCGATGCGACCACGACGACCATGCCGATGCCGCAATTGAAGGTGCGATGCATCTCGGCCAGCTCGACATTGCCTTGCGCCCGCAACCACTGGAACACCGCCGGCCAGGTCCATGACTTCGCATCAATCACGGCCGTCACGTTATCCGGCAACACGCGCGGCACGTTGCCGGTAATACCGCCGCCAGTGATGTGCGCCATGCCTTTGACGGTCATTTCTTTCATCAACGCGAGCAGCGGCTTGACGTAGATGCGGGTCGGTTCGAGCAGGGTTTCGCCTAGTGTGCGGCCGTTGAAATCCGAGGTCAGATCAGCGCCACTGACTTCTACGATCTTGCGCACCAACGAATAACCATTGGAATGCGGGCCGCTGGAAGCGAGGCCGAGAATCGCATCGCCGGGCACGATGTCGCGGCCGCTGATCAGGCGCGATTTCTCCGCCACGCCGACCGCGAAACCGGCCAGATCGTATTCGCCGGCAGGATACATGCCCGGCATCTCGGCGGTTTCGCCGCCGATCAGCGCGCAACCGGACAATACGCAGCCGGTGGCGATGCCGGCGACCACCTGCTCGGCGACATCGACATCGAGATGGCCGCAGGCGAAGTAATCGAGGAAGAACAGCGGTTCGGCGCCCTGCACCAGAATGTCGTTGACGCTCATCGCGACCAGATCCTGGCCGATGGTGTCGTGCTTGTTCATCTGGAACGCCAGTTTCAGCTTGGTACCGACGCCATCGGTGCCGGAAATCAGCACCGGCTCGCGATAATTTTTCGGCAATTCCATCAGCGCGCCAAAGCCGCCGATGCCGCCCAGTACTTCCGGGCGCAGCGTGCGTTTGGCATGGGGCTTGATGCGCTCCACCAAAGAATCGCCGGCATCGATATCGACGCCGGCATCGCGGTATGACAAAGAGGTTTTGGAGGTCACGGGAACGCCATCTGAGCAGTAAAAAAACGGTGCTATTCTAGCCCACATGCTGAATGAACCTCCGACCTCCGCCGCCGCCACCCGCTGGTTTCCCTATCTTGCCGTCGCTGCTGCGGGTGCGTATCTGATCTACCTGCTGGCGCCGATACTGGCACCCTTTCTGCTCGCGGCCGCCATCGCCTACTTGTTCGACCCGCTGGTTGATCGGTTGGAAAAACGCAAAATCGGCAGGCGCCACCTCAGCCGCAGCGTCGGCACGGTCATCATTCTGCTTGGTCTGGTGCTGCTCTTCATCCTTCTGGCGCTGATTCTGGCGCCGCTGGTGCAAGCCGAAACGCGCCTGCTGATGCTGCAGATTCCGAAAGTGGTCGAATGGGGCAGCCTGACCCTGTTGCCCTGGCTGACCAGCACATTCGGCATCGACCTGATGCAAGACAAGGAACAGGTGCTGACCTGGCTGAAACAGAATGTCGCCGAATTGTCGCAACTGACCCGCTACCTGCCCAAACTAACCGATGGCGGCCTTGCCATCCTCGGCTTCTTCGCCAATCTGCTGCTGGTGCCGGTCGTGCTGTTCTACATGCTGCGTGACTGGGACCACATCATGGCGCATCTGGCGGACTGGATTCCCGATCGCTTGAAGCCGAAGACGCTCGCCATCGCGCGGGAAATCGACGCTGTACTGTCCGAATTCGTGCGCGGCCAGGTGCTGGTGATCCTGGTGATGTGTGTCTTCTACAGCGGTGCGCTCTGGCTGGTCGGGCTGGATTACGCGCTGGCGGTCGGCCTGATCAGTGGCATTATGGTTTTCGTGCCCTATCTCGGCGTCGTGGTCGGCGTCTTGCTGGGAAGCCTGGCGGGCCTGGCCCAGTTTGGCAGTCTGGCCAGTCTGCTGCCGATCTGGGGCGTGTTTCTGATCGGACAGTTGCTTGAAGGCATGGTGGTCACGCCCTGGCTGGTCGGCGAACGCGTCGGCCTGCATCCGGTGGCGGTAATCTTCGCGTTGATGGCGTTCGGCCAGCTATTCGGTTTCGTCGGCATCCTGGTCGCCATTCCGGCGGCCGCCGCTTCACTGGTCGCGCTGCGGCATTTGAAGGTACAGCTCGATTGATTTGCTCAGCTTCAACTAATCCTCGCGGCGAAACTCGCCTTCGATCACATCTCCAGACGCCTCTCCGGACTTTGTGCGCACAGGTCCTTGCGGTCGCGCCGAGTCGGCCTGATTTGGCCCCATCGGCCCCAATGGGCCCAACGGCGCCAGTTTCGGTCGCGGCCAGAGCAGCAAGATCAACGCGATGAAATCACTCAATGGACCAGGAACAATCAGCAGAACCCCGGCCAGGAAACGTCTGCCACTGGCCCAGAGCAAGCCAAATGGTGGGTGACCTTGCGCCATCGCTTGCTGCAAACGCGGCATGAAGCTGGCCCGCTCCTGATTGATCACCATGCCACCGACGATCATCGCGGCCAGCAGCCAGATCAATGTCCAGCCGAGACCGATACGACTCCCGACCAGGTAGATACCCACTATTTCCAGGGCTGGAACAGCGACGGCTATAATGCCCGCGAACCCAAATCTCATGCGCTTCTCCGTGCCTTCTGCCTGTGACTGCCATCCGTCTCGTTATGACCACTCTGCCTGATGCCGAGGCCGCCAGCAAACTGGCGAGGAACCTGGTGGAAATGCGCTTGGCAGCCTGTGTCAATATTCTTGCAGCCTGCCAATCGGTGTATCGCTGGCAAGATGACGTGCAGGTAGATGGGGAGGTTCCGCTGATCATCAAGACCACGGCGGAACTTTATCCCGCCCTGGAAACCTACATTCGGCAGCAGCATCCGTATGCCTTGCCAGAAATTATCGCCCTGGAAGTCGCCCAGGGCCTGCCTGATTATTTGACCTGGGTTGCCGCCTCTTGCGCGCAGTCCATGCCCCAGCCCTGATCGGAGTTTTTGCCATGCGTTTTCTGCTTGCCCTCGTGCTGTTGCTGTCCGGCTACGTTTACGCCGAGGAAGATTTGCTGGAACCGGAAAAGGCCTTTCTCTATTCCGCCAGACAGATCGAACCGGGCAAAGTCGAGGCCCGCTTTCAGATTGCGCCCAACTACTACTTGTATCGCGACAAGATCCGGTTTTCCGCCGACAACGGCGTCAAGCTGGGTGAGGCCGTGCTGCCTGCAGGCAAGGTCAAGCAGGACGAATTCTTTGGCCGGGTTGAAACTTATCGTGGCGACATCAAAGTCAGCATCCCGTTCAAATATGCCGATGACATCCCCAAGACATTCAAGCTGAAAGCGGAATTTCAGGGCTGTGCCGACCTCGGCGTCTGCTACCCGCCGCAAGACAGCATAGCCACCATTGCCGCCGCGAGTAACGTACCGGCAACAGCTGCCAGTTCCACATCCACCCCGGTTCAAGCCGCCCCAGCCGCACTGCAGCAACAAAACCCGGAGGTATTGGCCAGGCTGCGATCACTCAGCAGCGAATTCATGGGCGGCAACGACGAACCCGAATTCCTGCCGCCGGAAGAAGCTTTCAAACTGCAACTTGTTCCGCGCACCGATGGCAATCTCGAAGCCCGCTTCACCATCGCCAAAGACTATTTCCTGTATCGCGACAAGATCACCTTCAAGGTGACCGATCCCGCCGGCGTTCAAGTCGCCGGCATCGACTTGCCGACCGCCAAGGAAAAGGACGATCCCAATTTCGGCAAGATGTTGGTCTATTACGATTCCTTCAATGGCGTAGTGCGATTGACCGGCGTTCCCACAGGCGCCAAGACCTTGCAGGTGGAAGCATCGCACCAGGGTTGCAGCACCAACGGCATCTGTTATCCGCCGCTGGATCAAACGCTGACGGTCGACCTGACCGCCACGCCGGTTGCGGTCAGCGCCGAGCCCGCGGCAGCAAAATCGGCCACCGAAGACACCTCCGACACGGGCCGCGTCACCGCCATCCTGGCAGGTGGCAATTACTGGCTGGTGATCATCAGCTTCTTCGGCTTCGGCCTGCTGCTCTCGCTCACCCCCTGCGTGTTTCCGATGATCCCGATCCTTTCCGGCATCATCGTCGGCCAGGGCCAGCAGATCACCAAGCGCAAGGGCTTTATGCTTTCGCTGGCCTACGTGCTCGGCATGGCAGTGACTTACGCGATGGCCGGCGTCGCCGCCGGACTCTCTGGCACGCTGATTTCGAATGCGCTGCAAAACCCCTGGGCGCTCGGCACCGGAGCGGCGATCTTCGTCGCGCTGGCGATGTCGATGTTCGGTTTCTTTGAATTACAGATGCCCAGCTTCCTGCAAAGCCGTTTCACCGAAGCCAGCAACCGCATTCAGGGCGGCCGTTTCACCAGCGTGTTCGTGATGGGCGCAATCTCCGCCTTGATTGTCGGCCCCTGCGTTGCCGCGCCACTCGCCGGCGCGCTGCTCTATATCAGCCAGACCAGCGATGTGGTGCTCGGCGGCGTTTCGCTGTTCTCGCTCGCCCTCGGCATGGGCGTGCCTTTGCTGCTGATCGGTCTCTCGGCCGGCGCCTTGTTGCCGCGTGCCGGCGGCTGGATGGACGGGGTCAAACGATTCTTCGGCGTCGCCTTGCTGGCGGTGGCGATCTGGCTGATCTCGCCGGTGATTTCCGGCATTGCGCAAATGCTGCTGTGGGCTGCACTGCTGATCATCTCTTCAATGTTCTTGCATGCGCTGGAACCGCTGGCGGTGAATGCCAAAGGTTTCGCCCGCTTCTGGAAAGGCGTCGGCATGATGTCGCTGGTCGCCGGCATTGCGCTGCTGCTCGGCGCGATGGGGGGCGGCCGCGATCTGCTGCAACCCTTGTCGGTATATCAGGGCGGCGGCACTGGCGCGCCGGAAAAGGCGCATCTGGCTTTCCAGCGGGTCAAGAACATTGCCGAACTCGATGCCGCCATCGCGGGTTCCGGCGGACGCGCCGTGATGCTGGATTTCTATGCCGACTGGTGCGTCTCATGCAAGGAAATGGAGAATTTCACCTTCACCGACGCCAACGTTCAGTCCAAGCTGAAAGATGTGCTGTTGCTGCAGGCCGACGTCACCGCCAACAACGCCGACGACAAGGCACTGCTGGCCCGCTTCAAGCTGTTCGGCCCCCCCGGCATTGTGTTCTTCGACCAGAGCGGCAATGAGATCGCATACCGCGTCGTCGGCTATGAGCCGGCAGAGAAGTTTCTCGCCAGCCTGAACAAGGCATTGCCCTGAATCGCGCCGCCCCGCTTGACGTCTTGAACGCGGCCATCCAGCCCGTCAAACCATCGCGCCCGCTGCTCACCGCCGCCGGTCGCGCGATCGGCGATTACGCGATGATCCGCGATGGCGACCGCATCCTGCTCGGACTGTCCGGCGGCAAGGACAGTCTGACGCTGCTGCACATCCTGCTGCATCTGCAAAAGAAGGCGCCGATCAAGTTTGAACTCGCCTGCTGCACGGTCGACCCGCAATCGCCGGAATTCGACCCATCGCCGCTCAAAGCCTATCTGGCCGCATTGAACGTGCCCTACTTCTATGAATCGCAACCGATTCTGGAACAGGCCGAAACGCATATGAAAGGCACCTCGTTTTGCGCTTATTGCTCACGTATGCGGCGCGGCATCCTGTATGCGCAAGCACGCCAGCATGGCTATAACGTGCTGGCATTGGCGCAGCATCTGGATGATCTGGCGGAGAGTTTTCTGATGAGCGCCTTCTTCGGCGGCAAACTACGCACCATGCAGGCGCATTACCTGAACGATGCCGGGGATATCCGGGTAATTCGGCCATTGATCTATGCCCGCGAACGGCAAACCCGTGATTTCGCGAAAAATGCCGCCTTGCCGGTGATCTTCGAAAATTGCCCGGCCTGTTTTTCGATGCCGATGCAGCGCATGCACATGAAGCAATTGCTCGCCGATCAGGAAAAACTGCATACCGGCCTGTTCGCCAATCTGCTCACTACGATGCGACCGTTGATGGCCCTGCAAGGCCCGGAAGCCGAGAGTGCCGAGACAGAAAGCGCCGAGGCTGAAGCATGAGCACCTATGTTGTCGGCGATATCCAGGGCTGCCATGCGGCACTGGAAGAACTGCTTGTCGCGCTGAATTTCGATCGCAGCCGTGATCGCCTCTGGATCACCGGCGACTTGGTCAATCGCGGCGAGGACTCGCTGGCGGTTTTACGCTGGTGCATGGCACACGATGACTGCGTCACCGCCGTGCTCGGCAATCACGATCTGCATCTGCTGGCGGTGGCGGAAGGTTTCGTGCAGCCGCATCGGAAGGACACGCTGAACATGATTCTGGCCGCACCCGACCGTGACAACTTGCTGAACTGGCTGCGCCAGCGTCCGATGCTGCATCGCGAGGGCAGGTGGATGATGTTGCATGCCGGCCTGGCGCCGGAATGGAGCGCGACGCAGGCGGAGCAACTGGCGCATGAACTGGAATCGGTGTTGCGTGGTCCCGATTGGCGCAGCTTTCTGGCCCGGATGTACGGCAATGAACCACGCCGCTGGTCGCCCGACCTGCGCGGCCAGGAACGCCTGCGCTTTATCGCCAACAGCCTGACCCGGACGCGTTACCTGCACCCGGATGGCAGCCTCGAATTTCAGCACAAGCTGGGACTTGAGACCGTGCCTGCCGACCTGACGCCGTGGTTCGATTTCCCCGGCCGCGCCAGCACTGATGTACGCATCCTGTTCGGACACTGGTCGACCTTGGGTCTGCTGGTGCGGCAAGACGTCATCGCCCTCGATACCGGTTGTCTGTGGGGCGGTGCGCTCACCGCATTCCGGCTGGATGACGAGCAGTGTTTCCAGGTACGCTGCACCGCGCGCAACAAACCAGGCTGACGATTCGTCGTCGAAACGGTCTACTGTATCCCCAGCGCGGAACGTATCGCCGTCTCCGCCTGCTTCGCCAATTCGCGACGATGGTTGCCGTTGTTCTGCAACGCCGGCAAAAACGTCACTTCAACCACCAGACCGGGTAGTTTGGCGATTCGCCAGAACGAAGCCAGTAGCGTCATTTCACCGTGGTAAGCCGCTTCCAGGCAGGGGGCACCGCTTAGATCGCGATAACGGATAGCGGCTGGGATCACCGGGCAGCCGGCATCAACCGCAGGTTGAAACAACGACGGAAAAAAGGTGCGCATGTCCTGACCATCGGAAGTGGTTCCTTCCGGGAAAAAAGCCAGGCATTCGCCGGCCTCGAGTTCGGCCACCATTTCCTGATTAACGCGAATTGCGTCCGATTTTTTCTCGCGCGTGATGAACAACGTGCCGGAGGCCTTGGCCAACTGGCCGAGCAATGGCCAATCACGCACTTCCGCTTTCGAAATGAAGCGAACCGGCAATAAGCTGTGCAGCACGTGAATATCCAGCCAGGAAACATGATTCGCCACCAGCACCGCGCCGCCGACCGGTGGTGCACCACTGACGCGCAGGCTGATGTTCAGGATGCGCATCAGCTTGCCGGCCCAGGCCAGCAATTGACGGTCACGAGCGGCGCGGTCCATGCGTTGATAGAGGAACATCGCCGTGGCGACGCCGGTGAAAACCAGGCTGGTCATGCCCAATATCTTGATGATCGGACGCAGCAAAATCGGTCAGCCGGTGTTGCGCATGCCTGCCGCGATGGCGTTGATCGAACGCAACAACGGTTCCAGCCAGGGACTGTCGGCCGCCTCATCCTGTCGCAACTTGCGCAGCAATACGACCTGGATGTGATTCAGCGGATCGAGATACGGATTGCGCTGATTCAGCGAAATCGCCAGTTCCGGCGACTCTTCCAGCATGGTCTGGATATCCGCCACGTTGAGGATTTGCCGAATGCTGCGCAGATACTCTTCGCGGATGGTTTCGTACACCCGCTTGCCGCTCGCCGGATCAAGACACAGGCTGGCGTACTCGCGCGCAATATTCATGTCGGTCTTGGTCAAAGCCATTTGCGCATTCGACAGCAAAGTGCGGAAGAACGGCCAGTCGCGATACATTTGCTGCAACTTGGCCAATCGAGACAAATCGTTGCCGCGCCAGCTTTCCAACGCCGCGCCGATACCGTACCAGGCCGGCAATGCATGACGCGACTGGCCCCAGGCAAACACCCAGCCGATGGCGCGTACCGAGTCTTTCGAGCGGTCGCCCTGCTTGCGGTGAGACGGGCGTGAACCGATGTTCATCAGGCCGATTTCGCGTACCGGCGTGGCTTCGTAGAAGTAATCCAGGAAACCGGGCGAGCGCTCGGTCAGCATGCGGTAATGCCGTTCGCCGGCGTCTGCGATCTCGTCCATGATGCCGAGATAATCCTTGCGGTCCGGCTGGACGCTTCCAATCAGATGACTACTGGCGCGCAGCAGTCCGCTAACGCCAAGGGTCAACTCATATACTGCCGTTTCCATGTTGTTGTATTTGTAGAACAACACTTCGCCCTGTTCGGTCAGCTTCAGCTGGCCGCGTACCGTGCCCGCGGGCTGCGCCAGAATCGCCTCGTAGGTCGGGCCGCCACCACGTCCAAGCGTGCCGCCGCGACCGTGGAACATGCGGCAGGGTATGCCGGCTGCTTGCGATACCGCGACGATGCGTTTCTGCGCGTCATACAGATTCCAGGCCGAAGCCATGATGCCGCCGTCCTTGCACGAATCGGAGTAGCCGAGCATGACTTCCTGGCCCTGCCCTTCGGCAGCGAGCAGTTGGTGATAAACCGGGAGTTGGTAAAGCTGGGTCAATACCGATTCGACGCTTTGCAGATCGTCGATGGTCTCGAACAACGGCGACACACCAAGATGACAAAACCAGTTCCCAGCCAGTCGACCTGCGAGCCCCGCTTGCGAAGCGAGCAACATGACTTCCATTACATGCGAAGCCGAATGGGTCATCGAAATGACATATTTTCCGAAACAGGCCGCGCCGTACGTCCGCCGCGCATGCGCGATGAGCCGGAACAGCCGCAGGGTTTCCTGCGTTTCCGGGGCCAGGCTGGCAGGGTCAAACAGCAGTGCGTTCGGATTCGCGATTGCGTCGCTCAACAATTCCAGCCGCGCATTCTCGTCCAGCGCCAGATAGTCGATATCCAGCGCCGCACGCAACACGTCCGTCACCGCCTGGCTATGCTGCTTCGATTCTTGCCGCACATCGAGCTGGAGAAGATGGAAACCGAAGGTCTCGACCAATCGGATCAGATCCAGCACCTCTCGATCAGCGACTTCGTTGTCGCCATGGCTGATCAAGGAATCACGGATCAGATGCAGGTCTTTCAGGAATGCCTTATCGCTGGCATAGCCGGGTTGCTCGGAATTGAAGTCATCTTCACGTTGCGCAATCTCGAGATTGCGGCGGATACGCAGCCACATGATTTCAAGCTTGCGGCGGTACGGCTCCTGCAAATAGCGCTTTTCATTGGCGCCCAGCATGACACCGGCCTGTGCCACGTCCCGATCCAGATCAATCATGAAGGCATCGGAGGGACGGCAGAGCCGGATCGAATACGAAAGTTGATCGCTCAACAACTCGAGGCGACGCAGGTATTCCGTGTAGGCTGTCTGCGCCTGCATGCGCCAAGCCATCGCAGTGACCTGGGTGGTGACCAGCGGATGCCCATCGCGATCGCCGCCAATCCAGGAACCGAAGCGCAGGAAACTGGGCGAGCCGATCTCCTGCGGCGCCTGCGGACCATAAATATCCTCAAGTGCACGGTTGAAATTGCGATAAACCTGGGTCACCGCCTGAAACAACGACAACGGAAAATACGACAGGCCGGTACGAATCTCGTCGCTGACATCGAGTTTTTCGGCGCGCACCTCATCGGTGTTCCAGAGGATATGAATCTGATTCGATAATTGCCGCACCGCCTCATTGCGATACATGCCGCGCACGCGCGGATCATCCAGCGCCTCGATGGACAGGA
>Ga0105047_10015920_pt1 | contig 11823 bp, 9 predicted proteins | sample MAT04_FD_78384 | JGI IMG/M metagenome (GOLD analysis project Ga0105047, IMG submission 78384) | Freshwater microbial communities from Lake Fryxell liftoff mats and glacier meltwater in Antarctica - MAT-04 (megahit assembly) | ecosystem: Environmental > Aquatic > Freshwater > Ice > Liftoff... | reverse complement strand
GATCTCGGCGGCGGCCCGGACGGTGATGGCCTCGGCATCGGAATGGTCCAGCCAGATCTCGGCTTGCGCGCCCAAGGCAATGCCCCGCCAGCGATACAGTGACGTGGCGCGCGCCGGCAATCCCGTCATTAACGGGGCAACGGCCGAGATCGTGATGAAACGGCGACGGGTAAGAAGCGGCATGTCAGCCTCCGGGCTTCTGGGTCAGGGCGCGCAACCGCGCGGAATAGTCGGCATCATCGCCGGTTGCTGCGGCGGTGTCAGGGGCAGGTTGTGACAGCGGCAAAAGCAGTTGCGTCAGGGGCACGACCTGCCCGCCATGCACCTTGGCAAAGTCTGCCGCCTTGGACGGGTCACCGAAGGACACGATTTCGGGCTGGTCCATGCCGCCCAACGCGTCCGATCCGACGACGAACACCGCCTTGTCGATCAGCACCCAGTTGTTCGCGCCGGGCTGGTCCCAACTTGGGGCGGCGCCCATGTCGCTGACATAGGTGGCCAGCACTTTGTAGTTCTGTTCCGGCATCTTCAGGTAGGCCAGCGTGTCGCTGACCTGGCTGAAGAACAACGGCCGTCCGGGCAGGCCCTCCAGCGCAATCTGCCCCTTTGGACCGCCGTGTTCCAACACGTTCATCTGGCAGAAATAACCGACCGATCGGGCGGTCATCTCGATCGGCGCAGGAAGGGCAGAGCCGTCTTCGCGGCACGCTGCCAGCAGCACGAACAGGATCAGGAACCGTTTCATGGTGTCACCTTGCGGAATGCGGCGATGGCCAGACCCAGCGCCAGAACCGGCCACAGCAGGATCGAGGCCAGCGATTGCCACACCGGAATGGTGGCCGCCGCACCACCGACGCCTGCCGCCGCTGCCGTGGCCTGCGAGGCGGCGAGATTGAACAGCCGGAACGCGTCAGCCGGGTTGGCCAGCAGCGCGAAGGGGAAGACACGTGTGGTGAACGAACCGCCATTGTCGGCAACAACCGCTGCCAGCAGCCCCAGATCATACAGCACGATGGCCACCAGCCACAGCCCGATGGCCAGACCCGCCGCGCCGGACGGACGGCGCGCGATGGCCGAAATCGCATAGCCAATGGCCAGAAAGGTCGCCCCCAGCAGCACCGAGGACCACATCAGCCGCCAAAGTGCCGGCAGTCCCTCAATCGCCGAAGGGTCGATGGCAATGGCGGCGATGGCCGCAATGCCGTAGCCGACGCCGACCGCCAGCGTCAGGATCGCCAGATGGGCTATCAGTTTGCCCAGAAGAATCTCGGCGCGGCTGACCGGATAGGTCAGCAACAGGGGCAGGGTGCCCCGTTCGACCTCGCCCGCTACGGCATCAAACGACATCAACAGCGCGATCAGCGGCACAAGATAGACCGCCAGGCTGGTCAGGCTCGCCACCGTGACCGAAAGCCGGTCCACCCCCAGCGTTCCGGTCGGCGCGGACCCGGCAGCCGACAGCACCACGGCAAACAGCGCCATCATCGCCACGGAAATGGCGACCCAGCGGTTGCGCAAGGCGATCCGCGCTTCCGACCCGGCCGTGGCAAGGATGCGGTTCATTGCCCGTCCCTTTGGCTGAAATGGCTGTAGATGTCTTCCAGACTGGGCGGCAGGACATCGAGATCGCAGATCTGGTCCCCAAGCGCCGTGATCCGCGCCAGGGTGGCAAGCTTTTCGGCCTGTGTGCAGATCATCGTCAGGACCGGGCCTTCAGGCCGGGCCCCTGTCAGAGCGGCGGCGACCTGCGCTTCGGTCCCCGGGCGCGGCAGAACATGCAGGGCCACGGGCAGGGCGGCCTTGCGGCGCAGATCGGCCAGCGTGCCTTGCGCCACCAGATGGCCCTTGGACAGGATCAGAATGCGGTCCGTCCGGGCCTCGACCTCGGTCAGTGCATGCGAGGACAGCAGGATCGAGGCGCCGTCCGCCGCCAGCCCATCCAGCAGCGCGTAGAAATCTCGCCGCGACACCGGATCAAGACCCGAGGTCGGCTCGTCCAGCACCAGAAGTTTCGGGCGGCCGATCAGCGCTTGTGCCAGCCCGACCCGCTGGCGCATTCCCTTGGAGTAGGTGCCGATCCGCCGCCTTGCCGCGCCGTGCAGGCCGACCCGCTCCAGCAGCGCCATGGCGCCTGTCGGGTCTTCGCCGCGCAGCCGCAGATAGGTGCGCATTTGTTCCAGCCCGGTCAGCGCCGGATGAAAAGCCACGTTTTCCGGCAGATAGGCCACTTGCGCCCGCGCCTCTGCCGACCCCGGCGCCGCCCCCATCACCGCAACCTCGCCGCTGTCAAACGGGATCAGCCCGAGGATGATCTTCATCATCGTCGATTTTCCGGCACCGTTGTGACCCAGAAGCGCCACCCGTTCGCCCGCGCCCACCGTCAGGGTGACCGCGTTCAAAGCCGCTGCGCCTTGAAAGGTCTTAGTCAGTTGCTTCAGAGTCAGTGTCATCGGACGTGTCTTTCAGCCAGCGACCGGCCACTTCGGCCTCCATCGCGGCAAATTCGGGGGGCACGGGCAAAGGGTTCGGCACCATCATCGGATGGCTGTCGACCACGCCGCCCGGCAGCGTTGCTGGAAAACTCGCCTGGCTCCAGCGGATCAGTTGAACGGCGGGCGATCCCATCAGCAGACTCGCCGCCGGTTGCGACCACAGGATGTGGTCCATCAGGTCATTGGGATGCAACGCACTGTCCGCAAACCCGTCGCCGTTCAGATCAAAGGCGGGCAGGTCGGACCAATAGTTGCCGATGCCGCCAAGGCTCCAATCGATCATGCGCGTGCCCACATATTTCACCTGATTCTGGTTGCCGATGAACGCGTTGCCCGAGATTGCGTTCTTTTCCGAGCCTGCAGTGAAGTGGATGCCGATGCCGCAGCCTTCGAACCGGTTTTCGGCAATCAGGTTCTTGTTGGCGTCATACACGAACAGGCATTTCTTCGTCCCCCCGCGCACAAGGTTGCCCACGATGTCGGAACTGTTGGCGGCATTCAGCATGACGCCGTGATCGCGGTCCGACAGCGACAGGTTGTCTTTCACCACGACACGGTTCGAAAACATCACGGCATAGCCCAGATGATTGCCGATGCTGACGTTTCCGGAAATCTCGCTGTCATGGGTGTTCATGTAATGCACCGCAAACCGCAGGTCGCGGAACAGGTTGCCTCGGTAGATGTCCTTCTTGGAAACGTTCGAGAAGATGCCGTCACGGCCATAGCGGACCGAGTTGCCCTCGATGATCGTGCCCGGCGCATTCCAGACATAAAAGCCGTTGCCGCGCGCCAACATATGCAGGTCTTGCCGCCCGACGATCACGTTGTTGCGGGCCACACAGTCGATCCCGCCATGGATGTCTATGCCATGCATGTTGTCGGTCAGGCTGTTGCCATCGATCAGCGCACGATGCACACCCTTCACGACCTTGATGCCGCTGTCGATCTCCTCGTTCCGCCGGCCCGAGCGGGTGACGTTCAGGGCCCGCAGCGTCACGTCATCGCCGGTAATGGTCAGGACGGTGCCCTGATAATTGCCATCAATGGTCGCTTTGCCCTTGCCGTCGATCACCAGCGGGCGGTCAACCACAACCGGGCCGGAAAAGGTGCCGGGATCAAGGATCAGCACATCGCCGGGGCTGGCCCCGGCGATGGCTGTTTGCAAGGTCGCGGCCCCGGCCGGAACATGAACTTCCGCCGCCTGCGCCATCGGCGCCAGCCACAGAAAGATCACAAGCAGCCGGGACAGCGACATCTGGTCAGGCCTTCTTCGGCTTCACGAACATGCGGCCGCGCATTTCCATGTGCAGCGCATGGCAGAACCACTGGCAATAGTACCAATAGACGCCGGGATTGGCCGCGACAAACGTGATCGACGAGGTCGCTTGCGGCCCGATTTCCATCGCCACGCCGTGACCGCCCATCGTGAAGCCGTGGGTCAGATCGTCGATGTCATCTAGGTTGGTGATGCAGACCGTCACCTCGTCGCCTTCGTTCACTTCGAAGCTTTCCAGACTGAACGCCGGCGCCTGACTGGTCATATAGACCCGCACCTTGTTGCCATCGCGGATCACGCTGTCCTGATAGTCGTCCAGGTTCACGCCATCCGCCTCGGCCTGTTTGCGGGTTTCGGCCCACATCGGGTCTTGCCGGTCCCAGATCGATTTGATGTTCCCCATCTTGCTGGCATGAACCGCAATCGCGTCATGCGGTTCGGCAAAGTTCGGGCCGTCGTGGATGACCTTCATCCTGTCGCCCGAAATGTCGATCAACTGGTCGTTCTCGGGCTTCAACGGCCCCACGTTCAGGAACCGGTCTTTCGAGAATTTGCAAAGGCAAACCAGATACTTGCCATCCGCATCCAGCGTTTCGCCCTGTGTGGTCTTCAGGTGGCCGGGCTGGTATTGCACGTCCACCTTGTCCAGGATCGGATCGACCTTTTCGCCCGCGTAAAGCTTCTTGGCGGTTTCGATGTTCCACTTCACCACCTGGCTGTCCAGGAACAGCGAGGTGAAAGCGTTGCCCTTGCCGTCAAAGGCGGTGTGCAGCGGGCCAAGGCCCAATTCCGGTTCTGCCACGACGACCGAGCGCGGATCGACATCGCTGGTGAACAACGCATCCAGCTTGGTGACGTCGATCACGGTGACGGTGGGCGACAGCTTGCCGCCGATACACAGGTGCACCTTGTCGGGCGCCATGTTGCAACCATGCGGGTTGTTGGCGATCGGGATATAGCGGGTGTAGTTCTTGTTCTGACCCTTGCGGCCATCCAGAACCTTGACCCCGTTCAACTCCTGAAAATCGCCCGCCGCGATGCCTTTCTCAATCTCGGCGAGGTTGAACACCACGACATGGTCCATATCCGCCGCCGTCATGTCGGCCGTGTTCATCCCCATTTCCGAGTTGTAGCAGGTCGAGAACGCCCACTTGCCTTCGTAGTCGGCATCGGTGTTGTCCAGATTGCCCGAAACGATCACCTGCCAGGCCACTTGCCATTTGTCCGCGTCCACGGCGGTGAAGATGTTCACATAGGTCGCAACATCGTCCATCGTCGATCCGTCGTTCACCAAGGGCGTCTCGTCTTCGCCGTTGCAGAACACATAATTGGTGCGCGGCCACTTCTGCGGGCGCAGGCCGTGGATGGCATGGGCATTCGGGATCTCAAGGATGGCGTCGCATTTCATGACATCGCCGCGCACACGCGCCACGCGGGTGTTGGCCTTGTCGTTCATGAACAGATAGCGGCCGTCGTATTTGCCTTCGGTCATCGACATGTGGACGTGATGCAAATCGCCGTTGTGCAGCACTTTTTCGCCATTGGCGGCCAGAATCTGGTTGGTGTGTTCCGAATTGCTGGCATTCAGGATCCGCAGCGATTCATTGGTGCTTCCCCAACCAGTGGCCGAACACCGGTTGAACACCGGCACCCGCATCAACTCGCGCATCGAGGGGATGCCCAGAATGCGCATCTCGCCCGACTGGCCCGAGGACCAGAAGCCGTAATATTCGTCCAACTGGCCAGGGACCACATTGAAGCTCGCCTCGTCGGCATGGGCCGCGCCAGCCGTCAGGGCCACGACCCCGGCCGCAACCCCGGCCGCGCCCCCGGCCAGCGACAACCGCCCGCCAAAGGCGCCGGCCAGCGCCGCCCCGCCAGCGGTCGCGCCAAGCAGGCTGCGACGGCTCAGGCCTTTTGTTTCCACATCAGACATTGGGTGTTCCTTTCAGGTTCGGATGGTTTTTCAACAGGGTCAGATCGCGAGGCACATCGCCCAACGCTCCGACCGCGCCGCGCCGCTTGTCTTTGCGGATCACGACGGGGCATTTGTCATGGCTTTGATACAAAACCTGGCAGTGCAGGCAGTTCACGCATTCATTCGGGTTGATTTCCCCCGTCGGATGAATGGCTTGAACCGGGCATTCATTGGCGCATGTCTGGCAGGGAGAGCCGCACTCCTGGTAGCGCTTCAGCCAGTCGAACATCCGCAGACGCGCCGGGATCGCCAGCGCCGCACCCAAGGGGCACAGATAGCGGCAGAAGAACCGTTCCACGAACAGCCCGGCCATCAACAGGCCCACGGCATAGACCACGAAAGGCCAGGCGCGGACGAACTTCAGCACGATGGCGGTCTTGAACGGCTCAACCTCGGCCCAATGCTCTGCCTGCTCGATGGACACCAGCGAGGCGCCGAACAGACCAAGAAAGATCATGTATTTGATCGGCCAAAGCCGTTCATGCAGGCCCCAGGGCAACGTCCATTGCGGGATGTGCAAAGCTTTGGCCAGACGGTTGGTCAGCTCTTGCAACGCCCCGAACGGGCAAAGCCAGCCGCAATAGGCGCCCCGGCCCCAGAACAGAAGCGAAGCGGCGACCGAGAACCACAAGATGAATGTCAGCGGGTCCAGCAGGAAGGATTGCCACGAGAACCCGGTCACCAGCGCGCCGAACAGCGCCATCAGGTTGACGACCGACAGTTGGGCATTGGCATACCAGCCGAGGAAGACCAGCGTCGTGGTCAGAAACCCGATGCGGAACCAGAAGAAGACGCGGGCGTTGCGGGTGAAATAGGTCTGGAAGAAGAAGGTGGCTGTCAGCACCAGCAGCATCAGGCCCAGGCCCGCGATGGTGACCTTCTTGTCCAGCCAGATCTTCTGCCACAGCAGCGCTTGTGCCATCGTCTCATCCGGGCCGACATCCGTGGCAACCGGGGCCACCGCAATCGGGCGCAGGTAATGCGCGGGTAGCTGATAGGACAGATCAAAGGTGGTGAAGGTCTTTTCCCTCGCCGCCACCTGGCGCTGCACCAGCAGTTGCAGGCGGAAGGGCTTGGTCGCGTCAAACCCCAGATCGGCGGGGATCTTGAACAGGTCCGTCTCGGTGAAATCCGGCGCACCCGGGCTGGCAAGACCGACCAGCCGCTTGTGTTCCTTGTCACGGAAACGGACGGTCACGTCATCCTGCACCAGCACGATCCGGTCAAAGATGCCGCCCCGGACATAGCCCGAGCCCTTGAAGGAATAGATGCCACGGCCCGCAATCATCACGGCCGCCTCGCCCGGCTTCAGCCAGGCCTGCAGGTTGGCAGCCTCGGCGTCGCCCAGAACCGCCACGCCGATGGCTGGAACCGAAACCAGCGCCATTTGCATGTCGGTAAACGTGGCAGAGGGCGGATCGGTCATCGGCACTTCCGCCGCCCGCTTGTCATCCAGCGTGGCAAAGGCGTCGTTCACCTGGCCCACGTCCAGCGACAGGCCGCGCACCGTGCCATCGCCTTGCAGCGCCAGCCAATCGGATGGCGCTTTGGCTTCAGGGTCCAACTCGGCCGTCGGGCCCTTATGGACCTCTGCTGCCAGACCGCCCAAGCCCAGCGCCCGCGCCACTTTCACCCCCGACCGCACGATGGAATCGTCAAGCACCATGACCGTGACAGTCGCGCCCGAGATGATGTTCAGCTTGTGTCCCGTGCCGTTGGCCGTGGCCTCTGCCACCAGATCCATGCCGATATAGCTGGCAGCCAGCGCCTTGATCTTGGCGTCGGGGATGCCGATCAGGACGATTGGCTCGGAATGCTTGACCAACTTGACGCCGATCACCTTGGCTTCGGTGTCGATGGCGACCATCGTGTGGATCGGCTTGCCGGAATACCCCGTGGTGCCCACGAAATCCGAGGTCACATAGACCCAGCCGATGGCCTGCCCGCCCTTCAGGACCGGGGCCACGGCAAGATCGCTCCGGATCGGACCGAACCCGTCGGCCCCTGCGACCAGATCCGCGGCACTGTCATCGGGCAGGTATTTCGACAGCGCCGAACTGGTCCCGTCGGCCAGAGCAGGCGCGGCCATCAGGAAGGTAATCGCGACCAGCCACAGACGAAGGGCAGCAAGAAGGCGTTCAAATTCGGGATGCCTGGTGCGTGTCATGCGCAGACCATGACGGCAGATTCGAGGACCGACATTGATAAGGATCAAACAGGATGATCTTTTGTTGGTGTGGCATCAAGGCGCGCCCCCAGCGTCTTGACCCCCACTCGGATCGGACCGACATAGGGTGTATTCTCCAGCCGGAGTGCACGCCGTGAGACTGACCCGCTTCACCGATTATTCCCTGCGCATCCTGATCTTTGCCGCCGCACACCCGGAGTCCCGGGTGACGATCAAGGAGGTTTCGGACTACTTTCGGATTTCCGTGGCCCATGTGAAGAAAGTCGTGCTGAAACTGGCGCACGAGGGCTTTCTTGTCAGCATGAAGGGCCGCACAGGAGGCTTCAGCCTTGCCCGGCCCGCAGAACAGATCAATCTGGGTGCGGTCATTCGCGTGACAGAGCCGGACTTCGGCCTGTTCGAGTGTTTTCTAAGTGGAAACGCTTGCGCTATTTCGCGCCCCTGTGGTCTGCCGTCCATAGCCAATGATGCGCTTGCAGCCTTCCTGGCCGAGTTTGACAGCCATCAGTTGTCGGACGTGAAGGTCCGTCCCAGTTGGTTCACGACCGAACGCCCCGAAATGCGCCAGCCGATCCGAAAGGCCCTGCCAGGGTAATACCTTTGCGGCTGACCATCATCCCGGGGACACAGGCGGGCGAGGCCGAAGCCCGGTCAGGCTGACGTTCCAAAGCGCGCAAACGCTTCCAGCTCCGGCAATCGCAGGTCCGGGGCGGTCTCGTGCACCCAAGTCAGAAAGGCCGCCACCCGCCGCTCGATCTTGGCGCTGTGGTTCTGCGCGATATCGGCAAGGCGGTGGTCCAGGAACGGGTTCTGGAAGCGCTCCACCGTTTGTGCGACATATGCTTCCGCCGGATCGCCCATGCCGCGCGCAGCGAAACCGGGGATCACCTCGGTCCGGTAAAGCTGCATCAGCGCGGCAAGCACCGACGGGTCGGCCAGTATCTGCCGAACGGTTTCGCCCGCCGGGCGATGGCCCGACAGCCAAAGCTGCGCCAGCCAGCTGTGGCCAAGGTTCAGGATATGCAGCTTCAGCCGCAGGAACGGCATCAGATCGCTGGTGTAGGTGACGTTCGGGTGCTGAAAGGGCAGGGCCATCCCCGGTTTCACCTGGATCGCCCAAAGGCCATAGGGCTCTGCAACCGCCCCGACCGGCTCCAGCGCTTCCGAGACGATCCGGTCCACCAGCGTGTCGCAGATCGTGACCGAACCGCGCAGCCATGCCGCGAAGTCCTCGCCTTCACCCCAGGCGGCGGCAAGGTCGGTCAGACACTGCCGCAGGACCTTGCCATTCTCGCTGACCAACTCGCACGGCAGGATCAGCAGCGGCGCCGCACCGTGGTCAAAGCGGAAGCTCAGCAGCGCCAGCAGCTTGGCCGGAAAACCGCCCGGCACCACAGTGTCGGACCCCGGACGCTGCCAATCGGCAGGCGACAGGGCATAGCCTGTCTCTCCGGTGTTCGAGACCACGATTTCGACCTCTCCCGCGAAGATCTGCATCAGGCGCGGCCAGTCCTGATGGGCCTCAACCGCGCGGGTGACGCTTTGAACCTGAACGGTCGTATCAACCTCGCGCCCGTCCGCACGTCCGCGGATGCGAACCGGAAAGCCGGCCGGATCGGCGAAGGCCTGCACCCTTCCGGCGCGTTCGGAGCCGGCGGTGGATTTGACCACGGTGATCGGGCCGATATCCTGACCTTCCGCCCGCGCTTCGTGAATGAACAGATCGGCATGGGCTTGCAGAAACCGGCTGGTGCCGAATTGCAGAACGCGGGCCGTCATGCGCCGAACTCGACGATGGCCTTGATCAGCCCGGTCTTGTGTGCGGCCCAGTGCGGCAAGTCCGTCGCCACGCGGTCCGGCGTGGTGCGATGGGTGATCAGCCGGTTCACATCGACCTCGCCCGTCAGCATGGCTGCCATCACCTTGTCGAAATCCTCTCGCGTCGCGTTGCGGCTGGCCAGAACCGACATCTCGCGCCGGTGAAACTCCGGGTCGCTGAAGGAAATCGAGGCGTTGATCAACCCCACCAGCACCAGACGCCCGCCATGGGCGACATGCGCAAAACTCGCCTCCATCGAAGCGACATTGCCCGTCGCTTCAAACACCACGTCAAAGCCATCGCCGCCGGTGGATGTTCTCACGGCTTGCGGCATATGGTCATCGGCCAGGATCAGATCGGCGATGCCGGTCACATCGCCCACCAAAGCCAGCCGCTCCGGATCGCGGTCCACGACGGTGACCTGCCCGCCAGCGATGCGCGCGAACATCGCGGCGCCGATGCCGATCGGGCCGGCGCCGATCACCAGCACGCGCTGGCCATCCTGCACGGCGGCCCGTCGTACGCCATGCGCGCCGATGGCCAGAAACTCCACCGAACCCGCCTGATCGGGGGTCAGGCTGCCCGCCGGGACCAGATTGCCGACCGGTATCGACAGATACTCCGCCATGCCGCCATCCTGATGCACGCCCAGCACCGAGATGTTCATGCAGCAATTGGGCAGACCCGCGCGGCAGGCGTGGCAGGTGCCGCAGGCGAGATAGGGATTGATGACCGCCAGTTGCCCGGGCGACCAGCCGCTGCCGGGCGGCGCAGTGACAATCGCTCCGGCCAGTTCGTGCCCGATCACGCGGGGATAGTTCAGGAACGGATGCAGGCCGGAATAGATGTGATAATCAGTGCCGCAAATCCCGGCCCGCAGGATGCGCAGCAAGACGTCGCCTTGCCCCGCAACCGGCCTGGGGCGCAGTTCCACCGCCATGTCGCGGGGGCTTTTGCATACAACAGCCCGCATCGTCTCAACCATTTCAAGCCTCATTGCCCAACCACAGGCACAGCCGCCAAGCCGCCTTCCGTCCAGATGGTGTCGCGTCCTGTCCGAAGGCAGGTGGCGAAAGGGAACGCTCACGTGCCGTGCAGACGCTTTTTTCTGCAGGTTGTCGAGATAGACCACAAGGGCGATCAACAGCCCTTCCCCCCCTCCACAGTTCCCCGACCTCCGGACAGCCTCGCCGCGCCCGCGACCAGCGTCAGCATGGTCACACAATGCGAAGAACTCAAGCTGGGAAGGCGCCTGCCGCATGCCGCTGATGATGCGGTTCCCGGGCAAGATCGCAGCCGGTCCGGACTCCAGCGCGGTCGTCAGCCATCAGGACTGGTTCCCGACCATCCTCGCGGTTGCTGACGACCCCGACATCGGCGAAAAGCTGAAGATGGGCCTGACGATCGGCAAGATGACGGAAGCCCCGCGAGGCCCTTTTTCTTGCGAAACACGAAGAAACGCCTTGCCGGGGTGCGTGCAAGCTGCATGGGTTGCACAGCGAAATACTTCATTTGTGATCTATACAGCCAAGCGCCGGTTTCCCAGGCTTCGACGGGATCGCTCGCCAGAACAGGTGTCATGCTGCCATTGCCCTCCCAACCTTCGGTGATTGCCGAATTTCGCAGCGCCACCAAGCGGTTCGGGCAAGTTCTGGCGGCGGATGATCTGACCCTGGAAATCGGGCGGGGCGAGTTTCTGTCGTTTCTGGGCCCCTCCGGCTGCGGCAAGACCACGGCCTTGCGGATGCTGGCGGGATTTGAAGCGCCAACGTCCGGTGAAGTGTTTCTCGATGGCGCGCGCGTCAACGACATCCCCGCCTATCGCCGCCCGGTGAACATGGTGTTTCAGCACTACGCCCTGTTCCCGCACCTGACCGTCGCCGACAACATCGCTTACGGACTGCGCCAGCAGCGCCCCCGTCCGGACAATGCCGATGTCGCCCGCAAGGTGGACCGCGCGCTGGAGATGGTGCGCCTGCCCGGCTTCGGCCCCCGCCGCATCTGGGAGATGTCGGGCGGCCAGCAGCAGCGCGTGGCGCTGGCCCGCGCCATCGTGAACGAGCCGAAACT
>Ga0105047_10015919_pt1 | contig 11823 bp, 4 predicted proteins | sample MAT04_FD_78384 | JGI IMG/M metagenome (GOLD analysis project Ga0105047, IMG submission 78384) | Freshwater microbial communities from Lake Fryxell liftoff mats and glacier meltwater in Antarctica - MAT-04 (megahit assembly) | ecosystem: Environmental > Aquatic > Freshwater > Ice > Liftoff... | reverse complement strand
TGTACGACAACGTGGAAGTGCGGAACAACCACATCCTCACCCGCACCACCGCCACGCCGCGGACGGAAGGGCTGTTCGGGTTCAATCCGAAGTGCGACTTCAAGACGGTCACGATCAAGGACAACGTGATCGAGTGCGAAGGGCAGACCCGGCCGCTGCTGCGGTGCAAGGAGAGCTACGGGGCGACTGTGGAAAACAACAGCCTCATCAACGTGGCCGACGCCGATAAGCTGACGAATGCGAAGGCCGACCGCCCCATCGGGCTGGAGAAGCCGTTGAAGTTCGAGTGCGGGGCGAAGGGCGAGTTCACCATTGACGGCTGGAAAGCCAGGCTCACGGCGAAATGACCGGGCTATGCCGAACCGAACGCTGCACCTGACCGGGGCCGCAAAGCCGGCCCCGGCAGGTGAGCTTTATCGTTCGGCGTGCAGACTCGACCGGCGGCCGCGTTTCGTAGGTGGTGCGTCGTGCCGCGGAACACCACGGGCGCGAGTCGTGGGCCGCGGCGGGGGTGGTCGGCCGGGCGTGGGGACGCCGTCGATCGCCGATCGACTCCGGGACCAGATCCCACAACCTGCCCAGAAGGCGATCCGTTCGGCGTCGGCGAACGCGGACGAGCCGTCCCGGCGGGAGGACGGGCCGCGGGCCTGGCAGTGGGTCGCCGTTACGCCTCCCGCGGTCTTTTGCACCGCCGCCACCCGGGGCGGCCAGGTCGCCGGGGAGGGATTCGTCGCAGTCGCCGGGGAGGCCGCATGACCCGAACCATCGCCGCGTGCCTGTCGGTCGGGCTTCTCGTCGCCCCTGCCGTGCGCGCCGACGAAACCGTGACGATCTCCGGGGCGAAACCGGACGACGACGGCGTACTCGTCCACGAGGTCCGGTCGCCCTATCAGGCCAAGACCACGCGGGTCCGGGTGCTGCGGCCCGATAAATTCGAGAAGGGGAAGAAGTACCCGGTGGTGTACGTGCTGCCGGTCGAGGCCGGGACCGAGAGCCGCTACGGGGACGGCTTGAAGGAGGTCAAGACCCTCGGCCTGCACAACACCCACGGGGCGCTGTTCGTCGCCCCGACGTTCTCCGACCTGCCGTGGTATGCCGACCACCCCACCAAGCCCGAGATCCGCCAGGAGAGTTACCTCCTCAAGGTGGTCGTCCCGTTCATCGACGAGACGTACCCGGTGCGGGCGGAGGCCGGGGGGCGGCTGCTGCTCGGGTTCAGCAAGTCCGGTTGGGGGGCGTGGTCGTTGCTGCTGCGCCACCCGAACGTGTTTCACAAGGCCGCCGCCTGGGACGCCCCGCTGATGATGGGCGAGCCGGGGAAGTACGGCAGCGGCGACATCTTCGGCACGGCGGACAACTTCGGCGGCTACCGGATCGGCACGCTGTTGAAGGACAAGGCGGGCCAGTTCCGGAAGGGGAAGCGGCTGTTCTTGCTGGGTTACGGGAACTTCCGCGTCGAGCACGAACGGGCCCACGCCCTGATGGACGAGCTGAAGATCGCCCACGAGTACGTGGACGGCCCGGCCCGCAAGCACGACTGGCACAGCGGGTGGGTGAAGGGGGCGGTGGAACGGCTCCTCGGGGACCAGTAGATTCTGCCGCCGACCGGAACGGCGGCGTCGGGGAGGACGAGGACCACGTCGCCCCTCGCACCCGGCCGGCCGGGCGCGTCGTGGGAAGCCTCCTCCGCCCGTCGTCGGCCGCGGCTCGGCAACAGGGTCTCTCTGGCGTCACGGACGGCGACGGCCGACGGCTGCTCGCAGGGCGAGCGAACGACGAACCGTTAATGGCGTGGGGTTTCGGGCTACGCGACGGGGAGTCACGGGGGGAACCGCCACCCCGGCAGTAGAAGCGCGTCCGCACTACCAGGAACACCGAAACGGGGGCCACGCGATGCGAGCGATCCTGATCCTCTCGGCGCTGGCCCTGGCCGGCACCGCCCGTGCGGGCGACACCAAGCCGAACGTGTTGCTCGTCCTGGCCGACGACCTCGGGTTCTCCGACCTCGGGTGCTACGGCGGGGAAATCGACACCCCGAACCTGGACGCGCTGGCGAAGAACGGGCTGCGGTTCACCCGGTTCTACAACACCGCGCGCTGCTGGCCGACCCGCGGTTCGATCCTCACCGGCTACTACGCCCAGCAGGTCCGCCGCGACGCGGTGCCGGGGGTGCCGAGCGGGAGCCAGGGCGTTCGCCCGGCGTGGGCCAAGCTGCTGCCCGAACTTCTCAAGCCGCACGGCTACCGCTCGTACCATTCCGGCAAGTGGCACGTCGACGGGCTGCCCCTTCGGAACGGGTTCGAGCACTCCTACAGCCTGAACGACCACGACCGGCACTTCGCCCCGAAGCACCACACCGAGGACGACAAGCCCCTGCCGGCCGCCGACCCGGGGGACGGGTACTACTCGAGTACCGCCATCGCCGACCACGCCATCGCCCAACTGACCGGCCACTTCGCGAAGCACCCCGGCGAGCCGTTCTTCGGGTTCGTCGCGTTCACCGCCCCGCACTTCCCGGTGCAGGCCCCGGCCGGAGACGTGGCCAAGTACAAGAAAACGTACCTCGCCGGGTGGGACGAGATGCGGAGGCAGCGGTGGAACCGGATGAAGGACTTGAGGCTCGGCGACGCGCTGTCCGACATCGAGCCCGACATCGGCCCGCCCTACGCGTTCCCCGACGCGATCCGGAAGCTCGGCCCGAACGAGCTGACCCGCCCGCTCCCCTGGGCGGAGCTGACCGCCGGGCAGAAGGCGTTCCAGGCGGACAAGATGGCCGTCCACGCGGCCATGGTGGACCGCATGGACCGCGAGATCGGTCGCATCCTCGACGCACTCAAGAAGGCGAAGAAGCTGGACGACACCCTGGTGGTGTTCCTGTCGGACAACGGGGCGAGCGCCGAGATCATGGTGCGCGGGGACGGGCACGACCCGCACGCCGCGTGCGGGACCGGGGCCACCTTCCTGAGCATCGGCCCGGGGTGGTCGAGCCTGTGCAATACCCCGTTCCGCCGGCACAAGACGTGGGTCCACGAGGGGGGCATTCACACCCCGTTCGTCGCCCACTGGCCCAACGGCATCGAGGCGAAGGGTCGGGTGCGGCACACCCCGGGGCACGTCGTCGATTTCGTGCCGACGGTGCTCGAACTGGCCGGCGGCAAACCGGCCGCCCCCGGTGCCCCGGAGTTCCCCGGCCGCAGCCTGGTGCCCGCGTTCGCCGGGGACGGCACGGTGGTGCGGGACTCCATCTGGTGGCTGCACGAGGGGAACCGGGCGCTCCGGGCGGGCGACTGGAAGGTCGTGGCCGCCGGCCGGGCGAGCGAGTGGGAGCTGTACGACCTGAAGGCCGACCCGACCGAACGCAAGAACGTCGCGAAGGAGTACCCGGAAAAGGTCCGCGAGATGGCGGCCGAGTGGCAGAGGCAGACGGACGCGTACGCCGCCCTGGCGAAGAAGGACGCGCCCCCCGCCCCCAAGAAGTAACGCCGAACGAGCCGGCCCCCGACGCCCGGTCGAACGCCGCGGACGCCCGGACCCACCGGATCGGGACGGCCGCGGTCCCGGGATTTCCGGCACGCCCGAACACCTCGTCCTCACCCCCAACATTTCCATCCCCGTCGAGGTGCCGGTACTGCTGCCGAACTCGTCCACCTCCGGACCGAGGCGCTGGAGCATCGAGACGGACAGGTCGCACAGCGGCGGGTTGCTCTTCGGGTCGAACGCGAGATGCCGGCCGTGTCGGAAGCCGCCCCCGGCGAAGCCGGTCCACCGACCGTCCCACCCGCGGGGCGATCATCGGCGTCGTGAGCAGCTCGTCCTCGGGTGCGGCGGTCATTCATGCGTCCCTCGCGGTTCATAGAAACGTCATTCAACCCGAAGTCGTTCGCGTTGCTGGAGCGGGAGGGGATCCGATACGCCATCCGGCTGAAGTCCAACGCGGTCCTGGCGCGGCGGATCGCCCGGTGGATGACGACACGCCCGGTGGGTCGCCCGCCGCTCAAGCCGAAGATCTTCTACCACGGCTTCCGCTACCGGAGCGGGTCGTGGGACCAACCCCGCCGGGTGGTGGTCGAGATCGCCTGGCATACCGGCGAGTTGTTCCCCCGGGTCGGGTTCATCGTCACCAACGTGAAACGGCGGGCGAGGCGGGTGGTCCGGTTCTACAACCAGCGGGGCACGGCCGAGCGGTGGGCCAATAAGGGCAGGAACGCGGTGACCTGGACGAAGTTGTCGTTGACGGTGGTTCAAGGACAACGCCGCCCGGTTGCAGGTGTTCGGCCTGGCGTACAACCTGGCGAACGTCCTGCGGCAGGTGGTGCTGCCGAAGCCGGTCCGGCACTGGAGTCCGACGACGCTGCGGGAGAAGATGGTCAAGATCGGGGCCGAGGTGGTGACGCACGCGAAGTACGTCATCTTCCAGTTGGCCGAGGTGGCGGTCCCGCGGACGTTGTTCGCGGCGGTCCTGACGCGGATCGGGCGGTTGCGGCGGGCGTGCGACTCGGGATGACGCGTGGCGGCGCACGTCGACGGTCGGGAACGAGGATGATGTGGGTCGTACACGTCCGGCTCCGACCCGGACGTGTAACCCCGTCCAGAAATCGTCAGTCAACCGGGACTGCCGCGAGGGTGATGTCGAACGGGTCGCCGGTTGCTCCGTCGAACGCCCGCGGGGCCGGCGTAGTCCCCGACTCCGGACCGACCACGATGTCGTCGATCCCGTCGCCGTCCACGTCCGCCGCCGAGATCGTCAATCGGATGCGGAGCGACGGGTCGAACGCGAAGAAGCTCCGCTCCTCGCGCCCGGTCGAGTCGAACGTGCGCACCCGCGGGGCACCGGCGTCCCCGGCTACCGCCAGCACCTCGACCGCACCGTCGCCGTCCACGTCGCCGGCCGCGACCAACACCCCGCCGCGGAACGACGAGTCGAAGGCGAAGAAACTGGCCAGTTCCGCCCCGCCGGCCCCGTCGAACACCTTCACGTGCGGCGCCCCGCCGGACCCGGCCCCGACGACCAGGTCGAGCTTGCCGTCCGCGTTCACGTCGGCGATCGCCACGCTCACCCCGCCGCGGAACGACGGGTCGAACGCGAAGAAGCTGGCGACCTCGGCACCGGTCCGGCCGTCGAACACCTTCACGTGCGGCGCCCCGCCCGGGCCGGGGCCGGTCACGATGTCTGCCACGCCGTCGCCGGTCACGTCGCCGACGGCGACCGTGAGCCCGCCGCGGAACGACGGGTCGTAGGCGAAGAACGTCTTCGCTTCGGCGCCCGTCTTCCCGTCGAACACCTTGACGACCGGCCCGCCGCCGACGCCGGCCCCGGTGACCACGTCCGCCGTGCCGTCGCCGGTCACGTCGCCGACCGCAATCCCGGCCGGGACGTTCGCCCCGGGGAACGGCACGAACCCGGCCGGCGGCGCGCCGGTGTTCGGGTCGATGAGCGCCGGAACCGGGTCGGCCGGGGCGGCGACGGTGAGGGTGACGACCGCCGGGGCGGACACGGCGGTCCCGTCCGACACGCGGTAGGTGAACGAGGTCGTGCCGACGAACCCGGCGGCCGGCGTGAACACGAACGCCCCGTTCGCACTCAGCGCCACGGTCCCCTCGGCGGCCGTCATCGCGGACACGAGTTCCGCCGCGAGCGCGTCGCCGTCCACGTCCGTGTCGTTGGCGAGGACGCCCGGCGAGCCGACGGTCAGCCGCGACCCGGGCGCGACCGGGTAGGTGTCGGCCGCGGCGACCGGCGCGTCGGCCACCGGGGTCACGGTGATCGCCACCGTTTGCACGGCACCGACCAGCGCGAGCGGGTCGGCCGCGGTCGCCGCCCGGGCCTGGAACGACGCGGCACCGCTGAAGTTCGGCGTCGGGAAGAACCGCAGCGCGGCCGCGTCGGCGACCGTCAGGAACGTACCGGGCGGGACGAGGGTGTCGTCCCCGAGCGCGAGCACGCCCCCGACCACGTTCGTCACGCGGACGTGCGTCACAGTCGCGCCGCTCGCGGGCGTCGGCGCGACGCCCAGGGTGTTGGCGGGCGTGTCCTCGGCCGTCGTGACCGGGGCCGGTACCACCAGCCCGAGCAGGACGGTGTCCGGCACGCCGGCCGCGCTGCGGGCGACGAGGTTCTGGACGCGGGTGTCGCGGACGATTGGGGTGTCGGCCTCCGCGAACCCCGGGCCGCCGGCCGGGAAGTTCTGCTGGAAGTACCGTTCCGCGGCGCGCTGCTCCCCGAGCGGGTTCGCGCCTTCTGCCAGGTTCACCCGCTCGAAGACCCCGTTGCCGAGTTGCGCGCGGAACGTCGGGAACGGGTAGTTGTCGCCGCCGAGGCCGTTCCCGTCGCCGTCGTCGACCAGGAAGCTGAGCGTGACCACGCGGACGAGACGGGTCGGGTCGCCGACCACCGCGCCGTTCTGAACGAGAACGTCGATGACGTTCCCGGCGTCGTCCACGACCGCGGCGTTCCGCACCCGGGTGCCGCCGGTGAAGGTGGCGATGCCGGTGCCGGTGTTCCCGGCGGCCACGAGCGGCGCGCCGGCCGTGTCGAAGCTGTAGCGGATGCCGCCGACCTGCGCGAACTGCCCCGGCGTCGCCCCGGCCGCGGTCGCGGCGACGGCGTGCTCCAGGAGCAGCTTCACCTGCGCCGCGGTGACCGTCACCACCGACAGCGTGTTATTGAACCGCAGCGCGTTCTCGATGTCGAGGTCCGACACCTGCCCGGCGAGCTTCCCCGCGTCCGCGTTGGCCGCGGTCGGGGCGCGGACCCCGGTCGTGCTGTCCACGGTGCCGACCGAGTCGCGGATGCCGCCGCCGTTCTTGATCGACACGGTCGTCGGCACCGTGCTGGTGTCGAACTGCTGCGCGGCGAGGAGGTTGGCGTCGGCGCTCAGGTTGCCGAGGTTCGTCTCCTCGGTCCGCACCTCGGCGCGGAGGCCGTTCAGGTACACCTCGGACCGGCCGAACAGCGTGCTGTCCTTCAGCGTGATGACCGCGTCGATCGCGTCCGTCACCTGCTTCACCGCCGCCGCCTTCGTGCTGACCACCTCGGCCACCGCGCCGGTGCCGTACAGCCGCTCGACGCCCGCCTGGTCGGCGGAATACGCGCCGTTCACCGCCGCGTTCAGCGCGTTCGTCTGGATCACGCCGTTCGCGTCGAAGGTCAGGACGATCCGGCCGACGTAGGAGAAGTTCCCGTCGGTGCTGACGAGCAGGAGCGGGTTGCCGTCCGCCCCGGTCGCGGTGACGGGGTAGGGGCCTTCCGCGGTGTCGCCGGCGCGGAGCACGTCGGTGCCGTCCGCCAGCCGCGTGTCCGACCCGCCGGCGATGATGACATCGACGCCGCGCAGCAGTCCGGCCAGCGCTTGCTCCTCGGAGAACTGCTGGAGGTGCGAGAGGAGGACGATCTTGTCGATGCCGAGGTTCTGGAGGACCGTCACCTGCGCCTGCACGATGCCGGCCAGCTGCTGGAGCTGCGCCGGCGTCAGGTTGCCGGTCGCGCCGGCGGGGCTGACGCCGACGTTGCCGGGCGACGAGATGCTGGCGAGCAGCGGGGTGGTGATGCCGATGACGCCGACGAACTCGGTGCCGGGGCCGTCGCCGTCGGCGTCGATGATGGCGCTCGGGGCGATGCGGCCGGCGGCGAGGCCGGTCGTGCTCACGCCGCCCGCCGCGACCGACCCGCTCAGGTCGGTGCCGGCGAAGGCGAGGTTGGCCGACAGGTACGGGAACGTCGCCCCGCGCCACTGCCGCGCGGGCACCGGGGCGTTCGTGCCGGCGGTCTGTCCGGCCTGCGGCTGGATGATGTTCCGCAGCTCGCGCTGGCCCTGGTCGAACTCGTGGTTGCCGAGCGCCGAGGCGTCGAACCCGATCCGGTTCATGATCTCGACCCCGGCCCGGCCCGGGCTCGCCACGTCCCCGTTGACGCCCGACGGGTTCGAGTTCAGCACGCCGTTGAGACTGGGGTCGCCGCTCGCCGCGTAGAACGGCCCGGCGATGAAGTTGTCGCCCGACGACAGCAGCACGCTGCCGGCGAACGCCTGCTTCCGCGGGTCGGCGGCGGCGAACAGGTCGCGCTCGAGGTAGTCCACGACGGCGGCGAACCGCGGCGCGTCGTCGCCGGCGGCGATGCCCGGTTCGAGGTCGGAGGCGTGGAGCAGTTGCAGCGTGTACGCGCCCGGCCTGGCGTCGTACATGGTGACCGTCCCGCTCACCTCGTTCGACACGACGACCGCCGCCCGGCCGGTCGGGCTGTCGGCGGCCGACAGGAAGAACAGCCCCTCGGGTGCCACGTCGCCGGGCGTGTCGAGGTAGTCGGTGAACCGCGGCGCGACCGGGTCGGTGACATCGAACACGGCGACCCCGCCGAACCGCTCCAAGCCGACGAAGGCGTAGGTCCGGCCGTCGATGACGCCGATCGCGACGGCTTCCGGCTCCGGCCCCTTGTTGTCGCTGCGGCCGTCGAACGAGGCGGCGGTGCCGTCCGAGTTGAACCGCGCCGGGCCGAGCAGGGCGGTGAGCTGCTCCAGCGCGTCGCCGCTGTCCGACACCCGGGCGCCGGTGGCCGCGTCCCACACCGAGAACGACCGGGCGCCGAATGTGTGGATCTGCTCGAACGCGGGGTCGCCGTCGGTGTTCCCGCTCGCGGTCGTGACCGTCAGCCGGCCGAGGTTCTGGTTCAGCTTCAGCGTCGCCGCGTTGGGGAACACCGCCGGGTCGAGCACGTACCCGCCGGCACCGACGCGGATTTCTTCGTTGAACCCGGTGTAGTCGCGGGCGTCGCCCTCGTTCGCCGTCACGTAGTACGTCTTCCCGCCGACCGCGTACGTGGCGATGGCGTCGGGCATGTACATGCCGAGCACCGGCCACTTCTGGATGTTCTGCCGGCCGGCGGAGAACGCCGGGCCGAGGTCGCGGTCGCTGGCGTCGAGGCCGTTGCTCGTGGCGAACGACAGCAGGCCGAGGCGGATCGGCTCCGGGTTCGGGTTGAGCGGCACCGTGCCGTCGCCGGCGATTGCCTGGGCGAACACGCCGAAGTCGTTGTCGTTGAGAAGCGCGAACGTGGTCGCGTCGATGCGGGCGAGCCCCTCCAGCTTGCTCACCCCGGTGTACCCGACGGACGCCGCGTTCACCGCCAGGGTCTTCTTCACCGGCACGATCCCGGCGGCCGCCAGCTCGGTCGCGTTGAGCTCCTCGATCGTCTGCCCGGCGACCGCGGCCGGGGCAGTCAGCGGGTTCGGCAGCGCGGTGATGTTGGTGGCACCGGCCAAGTCGATCTCGTAGACGAGCTTGTTCGAGTCGGCCCCGGTCCGGTCGTCGCGCTCGACCACGAGGAACTTACCGCCCCCGAGCGCCACCGCGTCGCCGATCTTGTCCGTCTTGGCGAGCCCGGCGGCGGTCGTGTCGCGCATCACGTACACGTACTGGGCCGTCACCGTCTTCGTGCCCACGTCGAACTCGACGACGCGCACGTTGCCGTTGTCCCGCACCCCGGTGGTGCTGGTGTTCGGGTTGTCGAGGGTGGTCTGGACGAAGGCGTAGAGCTTGTTCACCGCCGGGTCGAACGCGACCGCCTCGAACCCGCGGTTGGCGCGCCGGAACTGGCCGAGCACGGCCGGCAGCGCCTCGGTGCCGAACGTCCCGGCCGGCTGCCCGGCCGCGGCCGCGGTGCCCTGCGGGACGAACCGCTCGATCAGCTTCCCGGTCGCGTCGAAGTGGTAGATCGCCGGGCGGTACTCGTCCACCATCCAGAACGTGCCGTCCGGGGCGACCACGACCCCTTCCAGGTCCGCCCCGAGCGGGTCGTTCGGCAGTTGGTTGCCGAACAGGTCGATCGGGATCTCGTCGGTGTACGGCGTGCCCTGCGCGCCGGACTGGAGGTTCGGCCGGCCGGTGAGCGGCGAGCCGTCCGCCCTCGTCAGCAGGATCTGCCCGGTGAGGGTGATGGCACCCGTCGTCTGGTTGAGATCGAACCGCACGAGCCGCGGCTGGAAGTTGGGGAGGGCGAACGGCCGCTCGTTGCCGGCCGCCGGGAGCAGGTTGGTCGGCTCGCCGTTCGGCCCCCGGTCGGTGTGGGTGATGAACTTCAGGTTCCCCGTGACCGGGTCGGTCCCCTCGTAGAAGAGCCCCGAGAACCCGCCGAGCTTGATCGCCTGCCCCTGCGGGAACGTGGCCGACGGGGCGGTGGTGCCGACCGTCGGGAGCGCGCCGGCGTCGAAGTCGTAGGTGCGGACGGTGGCGATGTTCTGGCTGTAGTCCTTGAGGCCGAGCGGGCGGAGCTCGGTGACCGTCGCCGTCGAGAGGTTCACGACCGCGACCGCGTTGTTCTCCTGGAGCGTGACGTAGGCGGTCGTCGAATCGGGCGACACCGCGATGGACTCGGGCTCGAGGTCTTGCGCCGCGGTCGCGTTCGGCCCGAAGATGCGGATGCCCTGCGCCCGCAGCGCCGCCTCCTGGCCGTTGAACGCGGTGAACGTCGCCGTCGCCACGCTCGCGCCGGCCCCGGCCCCGGGGGCGGTCAGCGTGATGACCGAGACGGACCCCTCGGGGTCCACGCTGGTCGGCTGGTTGTACGAGTTCGGCTCGCCCTCGTTGGCGACGAGCAGCCGCATCCCGTTCGGGGTGAACGTGACCATGTCCGGCACCGCCCCGACCGGGTACGAGGCGACGAACACCCCGGTCGCGGCGGTGAACAGCGCCACCCGGCCCGGGTTCTGCCGGACGGCCGCCTCGAACGCGACGGCGACCAGCCCGTTGCTCGTCGCCACGCTGTTCGGGATGCCGGCGACGAACGCGGGGGCGTCGGTGATGAGCGCGGCCGTAAGGTCGCCGACATCGACCGGCGTCGCCGGGGCGGCGAGGCTGAGAATCTCGACCCGGGTCGCACCCGCCTCGGCGTTGAGCACGAACAGCCGGTCGGAGGCCGGGTCGAACGCGCTGATCTCGGCGGCGGCGATGCCGCCCACGTCGTAGCTGAACACCCGGCTGAAGGCGACGGCCGGAACGGCGCGGTCTTCGAGCGGCTCGAACCGGAGGTGGGCGCGCGGGCGGGCCATGAAGGGAATCCTCGGTGATAAGGCGGGGTGCATGGCGAGTCCGGGGCAATTTAGCGGGAGAGCGTGAAGAATCGCAAAGGGTGTTGTGTCGGTTCCGTGAGCAGGTAAACCGCGAGGTGATGGGCAATAGTGTTCGGCACGGAAATTGCGCCGGGGTGTGGCGGGTTGGCGATGGGTCCGGCCCGCCAGATTGACACCCGATCTTCCGTGCCATTATGCCCGGCCCCCGCAAAGCCGCTCCTGTCGCGAAGTCCGTCGGCGGGCTGAAGTACTTCAAACGACTCCAGCCGCTCTTCGCCCGACTCCACGACGTCGGCACCGACAACGACCATGCCGGCAACCGACAACTCCACTTCGACCACTACGCCTCACTCCTCCTCCTGTACTTCTTCAACCCCTGCCTCACCAGCCTCCGCAGCATCCAGACGGCCAGCGAACTCGCCAACGTCCAGAAGAAACTCGGCGTCACCCGCACCTCGCTCGGATCGCTCAGCGCCGCCGCCCGCGTCTTCGACCCCGAACCTCTCCAGGCCGTCATCGCCGAACTCGCCGCCGAGGCTCTGCCCCTGGAATCGGGACGCGGGGCCGAGGTCCTACGGGGGTCGACCGCCGTCGATGGCTCCCTCCTGCCCGCGTTGCCGAAGATGGCGTGGGCCTTGTGGGTCGACGACACCCACCGGGCGGCCAAACTCCACCTGCACTTCGATGTCCTCAAGGGCGTCCCGTGCCGGGCCACGCTCACCCACGGCAGCGGCAACGAACGCCACCAACTCCGGGCCACCCT
>Ga0105047_10015918_pt1 | contig 11823 bp, 13 predicted proteins | sample MAT04_FD_78384 | JGI IMG/M metagenome (GOLD analysis project Ga0105047, IMG submission 78384) | Freshwater microbial communities from Lake Fryxell liftoff mats and glacier meltwater in Antarctica - MAT-04 (megahit assembly) | ecosystem: Environmental > Aquatic > Freshwater > Ice > Liftoff... | reverse complement strand
GGCGATCCGATCGCGCGTCGCTGACCTGGCGCCGTACTACCCGGCAGACCGATACGAACTCGTGGAACTGGTGCCCACTGAGGTCAAGGTCCGCGGATACGGCGACATAACTCTGCCCTCACCCATGTCATGGAAACTGATCGCCGACGAAAGGACGTTGTAATGCTGAGTGTGAATGCCTACCCAGCCGAATATGTCACTGCCTCCCGGGCCCGCTTCGCAGCCCTGCTCAACGCGTACCGGCATCTCACCGATGGAGCGTCCGCCGATCGAGGGGTCAACACTGCTGATTTCGAACCCCGCTTCATCGGATCAGTGATCGTGTCACTCGATGCCTCTTTCGTGCACCGCCTACGAGCCCAAGAAGGCAAAGACGGAAACCCACTCAACGAGGTCCGCATGCTGGCCGCCTCCATCCTCACCAATGACGGCATCCTCGCCCCGAACACCACGATCAAGTACGTCGCCGAGCATTCTGTGGCCAAAATAGGGATTGGACAGCCGGTCAACCCGACCATCGACGCGCTGGAGGCGCTCATCGTCGCCGTCCACGACGAAATTCAGACCCGGTACTCCGAGTGATCACCAGCAGAGTTGAAGCGATCGCTCCTGGGCGCAACCGTCGCTCGACCGGTGACCGAGCCGAATACGATCGACGAGATGAGCGACAACTCACAGATCAGGTCCCTGGCAGCGGTCCCGAATCTGCGTTACCGAAACCTCTCCGCTGCAATCGGATTCCTTGCTGAAGCGTTCGGGCTCGATGCGACCTTCATCGCAACTGGCAAGCCCGGCCAAGTTGTGCATGCCCAACTCCGGGCTGGCTCCACCATGATCTACCTCAGCCCCGACGTTGCCGACGACCGCTACGGGATGCACAGCCCACTCGCCCTCAACGGTACGAACCAATGCCTGTGCCTCGTCATCGCTGGCGACGTCGACGAACACGCCACACATGCGGAGCTGGCGGGTGCCGAGCTCATCAACCCTCCTCACGACACGGACTTCGGCGGGCGCGAGTACAGCTGCCGCGACCCAGAAGGCCATGTGTGGACGATCGGCACCTACGCCGGCGAACCCGAAGCCGTCGTCGCCTGATACCCAATCGACAACGACCGGCGCGTCAGTCAGCACGCCTCCGATCACCGCCTTGGTCTCCGGGTACGGGGCCATCGTTGACCGTCCCGTCCGTGGCCACGATGCTCGTGATCAGGTGAGGCCGAGCTTGATCATTGATCAACGGCGTACATCAATGCCCCGACCGGGACATGATCACTGTCCGGAACGAGGTCGTCCGGAATGGGCTCTACGATGCCGGGCATGACAGCGATCGGAACGGATTGGCGAATGGTCGATGGCGTTGCGACGGCATGGTTCGATGCGCCTTCGCTGAGCGCGGGGGCTGCGCTGACCGGGCGAATTGTGGAGTTGTCCGCCGAGATCGTGGTCGACTTGCGCGCGACAGGCGTGCGGGTGCGCCTCGACTCGGGCGAGCACGCCGAGGCGGTTTCGGCGGCCGCGCGAAATCTCGGGCTGGCCGCGAACCCTTCCATGCTGCAGCACCTGAACGTCGTGTTCGAATCCGCGAACCCGACTGAGGTGAGGCAGTTCTGGCAGCGCGTGCTCGACTACGCGCCTGGGGAGGACGGCGGTTTGGTGGATCCGTTGCGGCGCGATCCCGCGATACGGATCCGGCAGTCGACGGAGCCGCAGCCGCTTCGAAACCGCATCCACCTCGACGTAGTGCGGCCGGCAGCGGCCGTCGAGCAGTCGAGTCTTGGTGAGGCATCCGGACCGTACGGGGTCCGTCACGCCGACCCCGATGGCAACGAGGTCGACTTTTTGCCGGGCGACGCGCTCGGCAATGGAATCGGGACAGCCGACTGGCTGGCGGTGTTCAGTGCGATGGCGTGCTACCGCACCACGTCGCCGACCCAGCAGCGCGACCTTGCCGCCGCAGCAGCGGCGCTGGCCAACGACGCGGGTTTCCCGCTGCTGGTCGACCTACGCCCCGGGCTCGTGATCATCGACAGCGGTAAGGACCAATGGGATGGCGACGCCCACGGCCTCAAGCTCGACTTCACCGACCTCGCCGGAAACATCCAGACCGCCGCCCGCGAACTGGGGGCCAGTGCTGATCCGGGGCTGCCGCGCTTCGCTCAGCTCTTCCTCGACGCCGCCGACGTCGCCGCGGTCCGCTCATTCTGGATCGCCGCTCTCGGATACACCCGCGACCGGCGAGCCTGGAACACCGACATCTACGATCCGCGGCGACTGAACCCGGTCTTGGTGTTCCAAGAGATCGACACTTCGGAGACCGAGCGGCGCCAGCAGCGCAACCGCATCCACTTCGAGCTCGCGGTGCCGTCGGACGTCGCGCAAACGCGCCTCGCCGCGATCGTCGCCGCTGGTGGCCAGCTCCTTGACCAGTCGGAAGGTCGCTGGCGAGTCGCCGACCCCGAAGGCAACGAAATGGTGATCGTCAGTCGGGCATGACGCGCCGCATTCGGCTGGGCTCCACGCTTGATCGCCAGGGACGACGCGCCGATAAGCGGCTCTACGGATTTGAGGGGGCTCGACCCGCTCCAGGGGCCGTGGCAAGCTCGGCCGACGAGATCATCATCCACGCCATGCCCATGAGGCCGAAGTACCGAAAGCTGCTCGAACCATGACCACACGACGAACCTCAGCCGGCGACACCGGGAGTTGCTGGGGGTCCAGCCTCAACGACCGGAGATGTGAGGCTTCGCCGCACGGGGTCGGATCGCGTACCCGCAGCCGTTGGCGCCTGCTGCCTTATGCGTGACCCGTTCGATCTCCGTCTCGGGGAGCGACTCGCGTAGGAATTCGAGTTCCGAGGTGCACGCCTGTCCGTAGCGCGACGCCACCGCCCAGATGGCGCAACTGTGCAGGTTCATCTGGTAGCTGCCGTCGGGCAGCTTGTCGAAGCCGGCTAGATACCCCTCCCCGTCGAGGATCTTGGCCATGATCGCCACCTTCTCGTCGAGGGTCTTGCCGACCAGCTGCTCGCCGGCTTGCTCGACACGGCGGCGTCTGCGTCGCTCGAAGACCCGGGCGACGAGTGCGGGGTCTTCCTCCTCGATGTGGCCGAGCAGTTCGAGCGAGAGGTCGCCGGAGGCTCCAGCGAACAGGGTCTCGCCCAGATCGGTGCCGCTGTAGAGGTTGACGGGCCTTCCGGACCGACCTCTCTCGTGACGCGAAGCAGCGAGCCCGGCGGACCTGAGGACCGCCAGGTGTTGGCGGACGCCGCTCGGAGTGATCCCCAGGGCCTCCGCCAGTTCGTCTGCTGACGCCTCGCCCCGTCGCTTCAGGGCGGCAAAGACCTGCCGCTGCGCCGAGGACAGTTCAGCTGACACCACAGGTGGGCCGTTCACAGTCGCAATCTACACCGCAACAAGGCTGACCGCAGATTTGCAAGTAACAACTTGTAGAACTACGCTATAATCACAAGTAACAACTTGTGAAACTACCCTAAATGACAAGAGGCCCCGCCCCAGCCGGACGGGTCGTCGAGACAACAACGAGACGACAAGGAGACGATAGATGAGCGTTCTCACGATCACCGGGCACAGCATCGAGGGTGCGACCCTGATGACCGAGGCGATGGCGTCATGACCGCCGTGTCGACCGAGGTCCGCGATCTCGCCAGCCAGGAGTACCAGTACGGGTTCGTCACTGATCTCGAGACAGACCTCGCCCCCCGGGGTCTGAACGAGGACATCATCCGGCTGATCTCGACCAAGAAGAACGAGCCGGAGTGGATGCTCGACTGGCGCCTCAAGTCCTATCGCCACTGGCTCACGCTGGAGGAGCCCAGCTGGCAGAAGCCCCACTACGCGCCGATCGACTACCAGGACATCATTTACTACGCCGCCCCCAAGGCGAAAGTAGCGCTGGCGAGCCTGGACGAGGTCGACCCCGAAGTGCTGGCGATGTTCAACAAGCTCGGGATCTCCCTCGCTGAGCAAGAGCGCCTGAGCGGCGTAGCGGTGGACGCAATCGTCGACTCGGTGTCGGTGGCCACGACGTTCAAGGCGAAGCTGGCCGACGTCGGCGTCATCTTCTGCTCCTTCTCCGAGGCCGTGCAGAACCACCCGGACCTGGTTCGCCGCTACCTCGGTTCGGTGGTCCCCTATCGGGACAACTACTTCGCCACGCTCAACTCCGCCGTGTTCTCCGACGGCTCGTTCTGCTACATCCCCAAGGGCGTGCGCTGCCCGATGGAGCTTTCCACCTACTTCCGCATCAACGCCGCCGACACTGGCCAGTTCGAGCGGACCCTCATCATCGCCGAAGATGGAGCGTACGTGAGCTACCTCGAGGGCTGCACCGCCCCGATGCGCGACAAGAACCAACTCCACGCCGCGGTGGTCGAACTCGTCGCCCTCGAAGGTGCCCAGATCAAGTACTCCACCGTGCAGAACTGGTACCCGGGCGATGCCGAGGGCCGTGGCGGCATCTACAACTTCGTTACCAAGCGGGGCAAGTGTGCCGGCGCGAACTCCAAGATCTCCTGGACCCAGGTCGAGACCGGCTCGGCTATCACCTGGAAGTATCCCGGCGTCATCCTCCAGGGCGACAACTCGGTCGGCGAGTTCTACTCCGTCGCCCTCACCGCCAACCACCAACAGGCCGACACCGGCAGCAAGATGATCCACATCGGCAAGAACACCAGCAGCACCATCGTTTCCAAGGCGATCTCCGCCGGCCACGGCCAGAACACCTACCGGGGCCTGGTCAAGATCCTGCGCTCGGCCAAGGGCGCCCGGAACTACACGCAGTGCGACTCGCTGCTCCTGGGCACCGACTGCGGCGCGCACACGTTCCCCTACGTCGAGGTGAAGAACTCGACCGCGCAGGTCGAACACGAGGCCTCCACCTCCAAGATCGGCGAGGACCAGCTCTTCTACTGCCGCCAGCGGGGCATCCCCGAGGAGGAAGCGATCTCGATGATCGTCAACGGCTTCTGCCGCGAGGTGTTCAAGGAGCTGCCCATGGAGTTCGCAGCCGAAGCTCAGAAGCTTCTGAGCGTGAGCCTGGAAGGGAGTGTCGGGTGATGCTGCAGATCGAAAACCTTCACGCCAGTATCGGTGGCAAGGAAATCCTGCGGGGCGTGAACCTGGAAGTTCACGCGGGCGAGGTGCACGCCGTCATGGGTCCGAACGGCTCGGGCAAGAGCACCCTCGCCCAGGTGTTGGCCGGCCGCGAGGACTACGAGATCACCACCGGCCGGGTCCTCTACGACGGCCAGGACCTGCTCGCCCTGTCGCCCGAGGACCGGGCCGCGGCTGGCGTCTTCCTTGCCTTCCAGTATCCGGTGGAGATCCCGGGCGTCGGCAACCTCTACTTCCTGCGCACGGCGCTCAACTCCGTGCGCCGCCAGCGCGGGCTCGACGAGCTCGACGCCATCGACTTCCTCGCCCTGGCCCAGGAGCGGATGACCCTCGTCGAGATGGACCGGAGCTTCATGAACCGGTCGGTCAACGAAGGCTTCTCGGGCGGCGAAAAGAAGCGCAACGAGATCTTCCAGATGGCGGTCCTCGAGCCGAAACTGGCCATCTTGGACGAGACCGACTCGGGCCTCGACATCGACGCCCTGCGGATCGTCGCCAACGGGGTGAACGCCCTGCGCAGCCCAGACCGGGCGATGCTGGTCATCACTCACTACCAGCGGCTCCTTGAATACATCGTCCCCGACCGGGTCCATGTCATCGCCGGAGGCCGGATCGTCCGCTCCGGCGACAAGGACCTGGCACTCGAGCTCGAAGAGCACGGCTACAGCGGCCTCGAGGATCAGGCGGCCCCGGACCGGTCCACGCCGGCAGGAGCGACGCGATGACCACGGCCACCGCCGTCGTCGGAAACCTCTCGCGCCTCGAGCCCCGGCCCATCGGCCATCATCCCGCGTGGCTCACCGAAGCCCGTCGGACCGCCTTCGGGTGGGTGGCAGAGCACGGGTTCCCGACGCTCAAGGACGAAGATTGGCGCTACACGCGGCTCGACTCGATCTTGGACATTCCGTTCGCGCCCGCCGTCGCTGGGGTGAGTCACCGGCTGTCGTCGAGCACGATTGACGCGCTGGCCGCCGACCTGGGCGGCACGCGGCTGGTCTTCGTCAACGGCCACTTCGCGCCCGAGCTTTCGTCGTTGACCGAACTGCCCGCAGGTGCCACGGTGACGAACCTCGCCTCGGTAATAGCCGAGGACGGCGAGCTGCTCGAACCGTTCCTTGCGCGCCCGTTCGGCCAGGATGACCACGCCTTCACCGCGCTCAACGCTGCCCTCACCGAGGACGGGGCGTTCGTCCACCTCCGAGCCGGCACGATCGTCGACAAACCGATCCAGCTCGTGTTCTTCTCCGACACCGGCGGGTCTCCGCTGGTGGCGAGCCCGCGGTCGGTGGTCATGGCCGGGCCCGGCAGCCGGGTGGAGATCGTCGAGACCTACGCCGGCGTCGCGGGCGACGTCTACTGCACCAACGCCGTCACCGAGATCGTCCTCGAGCAGGGCGCACAGGTCGAGCACTACAAGGTGCAGGACGAGCCCGAGACCGCGTTCCACCTCGCGCTGCTCGACGTCCGCCAGGGTCGCGACAGCCGGTTCTCCTCGCACTCGGTGGCGCTTGGGTCCAGCGTCGCCCGCCACGAGGTGCGGGTGAACCTGGAGGCCGAGGGGGCGCAGGTCACCCTCGACGGTCTCTACATGCCCCGCGGCGACCAGCACCACGACAACCCGATCATGATCGAGCACGGCGCGCCCCACTGCACCAGCCGCCAGCTCTACAAGGGCGTGCTGGACGGGCACGGCCAGGGCGTGTTCAACGGGCGCATCGTCGTCCTCCCGGGCGCCTTCGGCACCGACGCCAGCCAGACGAACAAGAACCTGCTCCTCTCCGACCACGCCGAGGTCGACACCCGGCCTCGGCTAGAGATCCTCGCCGACGACGTGAAATGCACCCACGGCGCCGCGGTGGGCCGACTCGACGAGGGCGCAGTGTTCTACCTGCGCTCGCGTGGGATTCCACACCAGGCGGCGCGGGGCCTGCTGATCTACGCGTTCGTGAACGAGATGGTGGAGCGACTTGCGCTCGAGCCTCTGCGCTCCCGGGTGGGCAAGCTGGTCGCCCACCGGCTCGCGACGGACATCGACGCGCTCGTGCCTGGCCTCGACACCGTCACGGAGGCGTTCCGATGACCAGCGACCTCCGGGACCTCTACCAGGACGTGGTCGTCGATCACGGCCGCCATCCCCGGAACTTTCGCGAGCTCGAGGACGCCACCCGGACGGTCGAGGGTGTCAACCCCTTGTGCGGCGACCAGCTCACGCTCTATGTGAAGCTCGCCGACGGCCGCATCGCCGACATCGCCTTCCAGGGCACCGGTTGCGCAATCTCCCAAGCCTCGGCCTCGCTGATGACCGCAGCGCTCAAAGGCAAGACGCAAGACGAGGCCCTCGCTCTGTTCGGGCGCGTCCACACGATGCTGACCGAAGGGCCCAACGGCGAGGCCGGACCGCCGGAGCTGGGCAAGCTCGCAGTGCTCTCCGGGGTCTGGGAATTTCCGACGCGGGTCAAGTGCGCCATCCTCGCCTGGCACGCGCTGCGAAGCGCCCTCGAATCCGAATCAACCGTCGACCGCGTGTCGACGGAGTAGGTGACCATGACCGACCGACATACCCCAATCGAGCTCCAGCGGGACTGCGAGGCAACCGTGATCCCCGGCGGCGACCGGATCACGCTCCGACGCGGCGACCAGGTGAGGGTAACCCAGGCCCTCGGCGGCAGCTTCACCGTCACCACCGACTGCGGTTACCTCGCGCGCATCAACGCCCAGGACGCCGCCGCGCTCGGCCTCGAAGGCACCGTTGTCAACGAAGCACCAGCGCACTCCGGCCCGTTCGAGCTCCAGCATGTGATCGAGCAGCTCAAGACGGTCTACGACCCCGAGATCCCCATCAACGTCGTCGATCTCGGGCTGATCTTCGCGTGCGAAGCCCAGCCGCTCGCCGACGGCGGCCACCGCGTCGAGATCAAGATGTCAATGACCGCCCCTGGGTGCGGGATGGGCGACGTACTACGCGAGGACGCCCGCGCCACGGTGCAGACGGTTCCCGGTGTCAGCGAGGTCGACGTCGAGTTGGTATGGGACCCGCCCTGGGACCCGAGCCGTATGTCTGATGCCGCCAAGCTGCAACTCGGAATCTACTGATGGGGCGACACCGAGTCCGTTTGATGAGAACCGAACCAAAGGAGAACACATCACCATGAAGGTCTGGATCGATCAGGATCTGTGCACGGGCGACGGCCTGTGCGAGGAGATCGCACCTGAGGTATTCACCCTCCTCGACGACGGTCTGGCCTACGTCAGAGACAGCGACAAGATCTTCGCCGACGTCAAGGGCAACCCCCAGGGTGCCGAGGGCATGGCGATCATCCCCGACAGGCTGCTCGACGCGGTGATCGAATCAGCCGAGGAGTGCCCGGGCGAATGCATCTTCATCGAGGCCTAGAGATGAGTCCGTTGCGAGCTGAGCACACCGAGGTAGGCGACGCCAACCGATGAGCAGCACCACCTCGCCTGATCAGGACAGGCTGCCCGGCATCCGCCAGATCGTCGCAGTGGGTAGCGGCAAGGGCGGCGTCGGCAAGTCGACCGTCGCCGTCAATCTCGCGCTCGCGCTCCAGCACGCTGGCGCTCGGGTGGGGCTCGTCGACGCCGACGTCCTCGGGCCCAGTATCCCCGGCATGCTGGGACTGCCCACCGACTCGCCGCCCGAGGCGACCGCCGACGGCAGGATCATTCCCCCCACTCGCTACGGCCTGAAGGCGATGTCGATGGGTCTGCTCCGAGGCGACGACAACCCGGCCATCCTGCGCGGTCCGATGGTGGGCAAGTACCTGCAGATGTTTATCGGCCAGGTGGACTGGGGCGAGTTGGACTACTTGATCCTTGACCTGCCGCCCGGGACCGGCGACACCCAGCTGACGCTGGCCCAGAGCCTGCCACTATCGGGTGTGGTCATCGTGACGACACCCCAGGACGTGAGCCTGAAGATCGCCCGCCGAGGGTTGCGAATGTTCGAGACGGTGCACGTCCCCATCCTCGGCATCATCGAGAACATGAGCACGTTCACCTGCCCGCACTGCGGTCAGGGCACCGACGTGTTCCGCAGCGGCGGCGGAGAACGGATGAGCCGCCAGATCGGCGTTCCATTCCTCGGGTCGCTCCCGCTCGACGTCGATGTCGTCGCTGGCGGCGACGAAGGCCGCCCGATCTTGATCGACAAGCCGGATTCGGTGTCGGCTCAGGCTTACCGGGCGATCGCCACCGAGCTCGCTGGCCAGCTCGAAGGGCTCCCGACGTCCGCGGTGAGGCCGTTCGCTTGGACCTGGGACACCAACGAGGGCGAACCGGCCTGGGTCGAAACCGCGACCCGCCCATCGGGTTCTCAGATCACCCCGATCGGCTTCCGCCAGCGAGATGTGCGCACCCTGTCGGTGCTCTGGGAGGACGGCCACCGCGACGACTTCGATGTGCGGGATCTGCGGCTGGCGTGTCATTGTGCGATGTGCGTCGAGGAGATGAGCGGCCGGCCGCTGCTGGACCCGACGAGCATCCGATCCGACGTGGCCCCGCGGACGATCATCAGCGTCGGTCACTACGCCATCACCGTCAACTGGAACGACGGCCATAGCACCGGGATCTACTCGTTCGAGTACCTGCGGGCTCTCGGTGAGCGCGACATGGCCAAGGTGGTCGAAGATGTCTGACGTCCTGCCTGTGGACCCGGCGGTTGCGATCCGCGCCGAGACGTCGCTGGCCGACCCGGACGCCTGCAAGTTCACGGTGAGCCAAACGGTGCACCCCGGCGGGCCGTTCTTCTTCGCCACCAGCGAACGCGCTGGCGGGTCACCACTCGCCGAGCGGCTGTTCGCGCTCGACGGTGTCGCCCACGTCCTCGTTGCCGACAACGTGGTCACCGTCGGCAAGCAGGCAGACACTTCATGGAACGGGCTGCGCGCCGAGATCGGCGCGGCCATCAGAGCGCAGCTGCTGACCGGGATACCCGCCGTCCTCGAAACAGCTTACGTCCCGAGCGTGTGGGGGCGGTCCGACCAGGCCAGCCCCACGATGATCGGTCCCCCGCCGGATCTGAGCGGCGACGTTGCGCAGCGGGTGATCCAAGTCCTCGACCGCCAGGTCAACCCGTCCATTTCCGCTCACGGCGGCCGCGCCGATCTGGTAGCGGTGGAGGACGACACCGTGTACCTGCGCCTCAGCGGCGGCTGCGCGGGCTGCGGGATGGCCGCCGTCACCCTCAGCCAGGGCATTACGGTCGCTATCAAGGACTCGGTTCCCGAGATCGTCAAGATCGTCGACGTGACCGACCATGCCGCCGGGACCAACCCGTTCTACGAGCCGGCGAAGAAGTAGGAGGCGCGCGTGTCTGGCAACCCGGTGGCTGAGGAAGCCGTGCGCAATGTCCTGCTCGGGGTGATGGACCCAGAGCTGGGCGACAACATCGTCGACCTGGGCATGGTGCACCGCATCGAGATCGACCCGAAGGGCGGCGACGTGGACATCACCATCGCCCTGACCACGGCCGGCTGCCCGTTGCGAGCCCAGATCATGAAGGACATCAAGCTGCGCGTGGCCAGCCTGCCTGGTGTCGCCGAGGTGCGGGTCCACTTCGGCGAGATGACCACAGAACAGAAGAAGAACGTCATGGCCCGGGCCCGGTTCAAGGCGCGCGACAAGGCGCTCGACACCGACATCCCGGCCACCACCCGTATCGTTGCAATCGCCTCGGGCAAGGGCGGAGTGGGCAAGTCGTCGGTCACGGCCAACCTGGCTGCGCAGCTGGCCCAGCGGGGGCTGACGATCGGTGTGCTCGACGCCGACATCGGCGGGTTCTCCATCCCGCGCATGCTGGGCGTTGAGGGCCGGGTCCAGGGGGTCAAGGACGAGGCTGGCCGGGCCCGGTTCGTCCCGCTGGAGAAGCCCGTTGGCGCAGGCCTGCTCAAGGTGGTGTCGATGGGCTCGATCGAGGGGACGGGCGAGGACCAGGCCATCATGTGGCGGGGGTTCATGCTCAACCGGGCCGTGCAGCACTTCCTCGAAGACGTGGCGTGGGGCGACATGGACTACCTGCTGATCGACATGCCCCCGGGTACCGCCGACATCCAGATGGGCCTGGCCCGGATGATGCCGCGCACCGAGGTAGTGATCGTCACCACCCCGGCGCTGGCCGCCCAGCAAGTCGCGGCCCGGGCGGCCGACATGGCCCGCAAGGGGTACCTGCGGGTGGCCGGAGTCATCGAGAACATGAGCGCCTCGGTGGCTGCCGACGGCACCCGGTATGCCGTGTTCGGCTCGGGCGGGGGCGAGCGGCTGGCCGAACAGCTCGGCGTGCCCCTGCTCGGATCGATCCCCCTCGACCCGGCCGTGGGCGCCGGGGGCGACGCCGGTGAGCCAGCCGTGATCGCCACGCCGCACACACCGGCGGCCCAAGCCTTCGCTGCCCTGGCCGAGTGCATCGTCACCGAGGCCATCCCGCTCGTCGAGATGGTCACCTGCACCGCCCGACAGTTCTTCAAATCCCTCGGTCTGCTCAACCCCATTGCGGAGCCAGAGGCCCACAGCAGCTTCCAACTACCCGACAAATTGACAACAACAAGGAGCACTCCATCATGAGAACCATCGAGGTCACAGCCGCACCCGCACCCGTGATCAACCTCACCGACCGCGCTGCGGCCAAAGTCGCCGAGCTGATCGCCCTGGAGGGCGACGACCAGCTCGCTCT
>Ga0105047_10015917_pt1 | contig 11824 bp, 11 predicted proteins | sample MAT04_FD_78384 | JGI IMG/M metagenome (GOLD analysis project Ga0105047, IMG submission 78384) | Freshwater microbial communities from Lake Fryxell liftoff mats and glacier meltwater in Antarctica - MAT-04 (megahit assembly) | ecosystem: Environmental > Aquatic > Freshwater > Ice > Liftoff... | reverse complement strand
TGCTTGCCGATAAGTTTCTTTCCTGCGAATTCGCAATAAATCGGACACAAGCCATCTCTCACCATTCGACAATTTAATGCACGTATACCGCACACACCATTGTTCGCAGCTTCGTCAAGATGCCGTCGGACAAACCGTTCGATTGTCCGGTTGGGTCTATCGCAAACGCGATTTCGGGAACTTGCTATTCATCGATTTGAGAGACCATTACGGGGTTTCTCAAATCGTGGTGGAACGAGATAGCCCTGCGTTTCCTCTGGCCGAATCCTTGCGGAGCGAATCGGTCATTTGTGTGGACGGCCGAGTCAACTCGCGCGGTCCAGACGCCGTTAATCCAAACCTGGCCACCGGTGAGATTGAGGTGCGGGCCACCTCGATCGAACTCCTGTCGGAGGCGGCTGACCTACCGTTACCTGTCTTTGGCAACGCCGAGTATCCAGAGGAAACACGACTGCGCAACCGGTTTCTCGATCTTCGACGCGAAAAGCTGCACGCCAATATCATGCTGCGTAGCAACGTCATCGCTAGCTTGCGACGCCGCATGATCGATCAAGGCTTCACGGAGTTCCAAACCCCCATTCTGACAGCGTCTAGCCCAGAAGGGGCTCGAGATTTTTTGGTCCCGTCTCGCATCCATCATGGCAAGTTCTACGCCCTACCCCAAGCCCCACAGATGTTCAAGCAGTTGCTGATGGTGGCCGGCTTTGATCGCTACTTTCAAATTGCTCCCTGCTTCCGTGACGAAGACGCCCGTGCAGATCGCTCGCCCGGCGAATTTTATCAGCTCGACTTCGAAATGAGTTTCGTTACCCAAGACGATGTTTTCGCCGCCATCGAGCCGGTGTTGCACGGCGTGTTCGAGGAGTTCGCCAACGGAAAAGCCGTGACTCCCCCTCCGTTCCCTCGCATCGCTTACAAAGAATCGATGCTGAAGTACGGAAACGACAAACCTGACCTTCGCAATCCAGTAGAGATTTCCGATGTAACGGAAATCTTTCGTGGCGGCGGCTTTGGGGTCTTTGCGAAAGCGATTGAAGAGGGCTCTGTCGTTCGAGCCATCCCTGCTCCCGGCGCCGGCGCTGGCGCTCGAAGCTTCTTCGACGGCACCAATCAATGGGCCAAAGAGGAAGGCTTTGCAGGCCTGGGCTATATCAACTTTAAAGGTGGCGAAGGTGGTGGCGGCATCGCCAAGAATCTCGGCCCCGAACGGGTCGCTCAGCTCGTTGCGCAAATGAAACTAGGGCCCGATGACGGTGTCTTTTTTTCCTGCGGAAAGGAACTCCCCGCCGCCAAGCTTGCCGGTCTCGCACGCACTCGCGTCGGCCAAGAGCTCGATCTCATCGAAAAAGATACTTTCAAGTTTTGTTGGATCGTCGACTTCCCCATGTACGAATTTGACGAAATCGAAAAGAAGGTCATTTTCAGTCACAACCCGTTTTCTATGCCGCAAGGCGAGATGCAAGCGCTGGCTACTCAAGACCCCTTGGATATTCTCGCCTACCAGTACGACATCGTTTGCAACGGTATCGAACTCTCCTCCGGCGCGATTCGGAACCACAAACCCGAGATCATGTACAAGGCGTTTGAGATTGCAGGCTACGATCGCAGTGTCGTCGACGAAAAGTTTCGTGGCATGATCAATGCCTTCAAGTTCGGTGCACCGCCTCATGGTGGTTCAGCTCCTGGAGTCGATCGCATCGTGATGCTCTTGGCGGACGAACCCAATATTCGCGAAGTTATCTTGTTCCCGATGAATCAAAAGGCCGAAGACTTGATGATGGGTGCCCCCTCCGAAGTCTCCCCACGTCAACTGAAGGAACTAGGAATCAAGTTCATCGGTGATGGCCCCAAGTAAAAGCGAATACCGCAGACTTGCCCTGCGGATCTTGACCAGCTCGATGAAGTCAAGCTGACGTGTTCGTTGATGTCACCTTGATGATTCAGTAAAGTCGCACCCGGTAGGTGCGACTCCCGTGGCTCCCGTGGGTCGCTCTTGCCGAGAGCGACTCTGCCGCGCAGTTCAGCTCTCGATAGTCGCACCCGGCAGGTGCGACCCACTAGAAGCGAGGACCGCGATACAGGCCCCGAAAACGGAGTCCGTCAGCGAGTTCGCTTGATGCGATCAATCAAAAACGAGCTCGCTCGCAATTTTGTCATCTAAGAGCAAGTGACATCTTTGCTTTAGAGCATCCGTTCGAGCTTCGACTATCTGAGAGAACGCCTTTTGAAAGATATCTTTGTCGGACTTGATCGATTGTGAGAACATTTCCGTGGCTACATTCTGCAGTTGATATTCGGCAAGCTCGCGAGATTTGCCTTGGAACCCCGGTGATCGTGACCACGAAGGGCTCGACGGTAGGAAATCTCGGTTTGCATTCGCGTCGATCACATCCTTTGGGACTCCCACGAGAGATCGATGAGTCTCAAGCCATAATACTTTCGGAAGCAGACTTGAATAGCGTTGCAAGGCAGCTTGGAATTCTGGACCAGTTCTCTGAATCGTTTCATGGGCCGAAGCAACTAGCTTTCGAAGTTGGTCTTGTTTCTCGTTGAGAGTGATGAGCTCCTTTGACTGCTGGCTTAGCTTTTTGCGGATGGTATCTAATTCTTGCGTTGCCCTTTCAATCTGCCTTTTTATATTTTCAAACAAAGCAGTAACTCTTCGCAAAGCATCGTTTGCTTGGTTTGCGATATCCTTTTGTCGTTCGTACTCGGCCTCCTCAGGCGGCGTCGCTTCGAACTCGAATTCCGAGGTTACCTCGGCGGCATGCTGTTTGGCGACTCTTGCATCATGTTTCGTTTTTGCAATATCCATCGCCGCTTTGGCTTGGTTTGCCTCGCGCACAGCGGCGTTGTAAGCGTTCGTGGGCTCGTTCAAGTCGAAAGCTGCCCGTGAGCTGCGATGTTCAGCATCTTCTAGATCGCGACGTAATTTCCGTTCCGCATTCTCCAAATCTTCACGTCGCTCAGGGATCAATTCGAGCTCGCTGAGTTTCTCCACCAAGGACGCGAGCGCCTTTCGCCGTTCCTCAATGAGCGCTGTGGCTGTCGAAACCTCCTCCAAAATCTCCTTCAGTTGGTCGGATCGCCAAGCCATCGTTTGAAACGATGGATCGTTGGCGACAAGTTCGTTTTGGATCAAGGTCGAAAGACGCTTTAGCGCATTCTTTCGCAATGTCTCTTTTTCGCGGGTTTCGTCTTCAAGTGATCTCAGCTCCTCACGGGCAGACAATAGGTCGCTATCGCGCCTACTGCGGTCATCCTTATCCTCAAAGTTCGCAGCCGAAAAGGCCTCGATCTCGTTTCGAATAGTCTCGACAAAACCTATTGCTTGTATCCATTCGTTACCCAAATCAATCGCAACCAAGCTGTATGGCCTAATCCCTTGAATAGAATCATGTTGCAACAGTTTTTCTCGCCAGTCGTTCGGTCGATTTCCCATACGTCTAGCAGAGGTCGGGAGTATCCGTTCTTTAAGCATCTGAGCTCGTGCAATGACGAAGTTATCCGCCAGAATTTCGGCCTTTTGCTGGCTGACAGCCCCGCGATGCTGCAATTCCTGTTTCCGAGTTTCGGTAAACGGAAGCTTGCGCTTGAACCAGCCAATGACTCCGGACTGCTCCTGTTTAAATGAGTCGTATTCCATGGCGAATTTTTCTAGTTCTGAGCTATCTCGCGATCGCTCCTGCTCGATTCGTCGAATCGCCTCATCAATCGACGCAGCCAAATCGGATGCGATGTGGGGCGCATTTGCAACTGCGGCCATTTGCGAAAAAACACTTTGCAGTTCGCGGTAGTTGGTTGCTTGCTCAAGAACCGTGAGCCAACGATGATGATCTGCCACGATCTGAATCCCTGCTTGAAGTGGTGGATGGTCGTTCAGCGGTGATCGACTGATGCCGATGGTAATCGTTTAAGAATCGCTCGCTGAAACGGGTTTAAGTCTAGCCGAGGCCTAACTAGACCCGCAACATGCTAGTCGCAGTTTTTCGCAACGAGTTGCATTTACGTTTTAAAGCACGATTCCGGCCTGCGATGGGCTCCGTCGTCTGGTTAACCGAAGTCCACGAAAACCACGTCAACGGAGTTCTTGCAATGCGACGAAGCCCAGCCTTATACTATGCGCTTCACCCCGCTAACTTCGCCGGCAGTGGACAAGCCAATACCTTGTACCCAAAAGTAAAAATCAGAAGATCGAGGTGCGTAACGATGTTAAAACGTATTTTCTTAACTTTCGGTATCGTTTCGTCGTTTGTTGGCTAGCAGATTCTTGGCCAGCCGCCTCGAAACCTGCCAGACGGTACGAGCACAAAACCAACAAACAAACTTGGTAACAAGGAATTTGAAGAGGTGATTTGGGAGTTCAAAGCGATCGATCCTGCTACCAAGAAGACAGAAAAAGTTGGTCGATTTCGAGTAAAAGAGAATGCTCTCTTCTTGGTAAAGGTGAAAGAGGATGGCAGCGTCAAGGAGAAAGATGAAAAGGAGAAACCTCGCGACAAAGAAGATCTTGGACCACGCAAGGCTCTTGCAAAAAAGAGCGAGGAAGCCACGAAGTCCGATCCGACCGAGCGCATCGGTGAGATCGATCGTGAATTGAGAACCGAGCCAGGCTAACTGCGATTGCACTTCGACAACGAATGTCTTTTGCTGCACACGTCGTTTCGAGGTTTTCACGAATCTGTGCCGGCGCATTTCCGTCGACGTAGATCATTTCGACAGCCGACGGCATGTTTGCCAAAATGCTTTCTAGCGACCTCTGCGAAAAGCTGAAACGTAGCGAGGTACGATCGCCAGGGTGAGATCTAAAGAATTCATCCGCGTTCTTCCATTGACGATGGATTTCTAAAAATCCAGGTCGGCGCAAGCTAAGGTTCCAGTTCTTGATGGATACATCGACCAGGAGGGCCTTAACGGTTAAGCAAAGTTCAACAATTATGCCGAACCAAGAGAATGGGGCCGGGGTGTCGACTAGATTCTCGCCTTGGAGTTGCTTGTTGGTCGCGAATTTGTTTTGCCGCTTAAGCTTTAATTCAAGCCTGACATGCCACCCGGCAGGTGCGGCTCTCGTGGGTCGCTCTTGCCGAGAGCGACTCTGCTACGCAGCTCAGCACTCTATAGTCGCACCCGGCAGGTGCGACCCACTAGAATAGTGGGGCTTTGCCCAAAGCACGGCGCCAAGCAGTTCGTAGTCGCCGAAATACTTGACAACTTCGCTGCCAATTCTTTTGGGCATTCTTTGCCCCGAGTCAACCGTGGGTCGATCTGCTGCGGGAGTATTTGCTGTTCCGCGCGCTGAACCGTTTCTTCCAGCCGCGAAACGGACAAGTCGCGAACCCTCGCCTGAATTTGCCCTCTAATTTGCTGAACAGTACCAGCAGATGATGCTGTCCCTCGAAGATGAAGACCTCGTTCGATTGGCTACTTGGAAATTGGAGGGCTTTTTCAACGAACAGATTGCCTTGAAACTGGATCGATCCGTTCGATCGGTGGAACGGAAGTTACAACTCATTCGGAAGATTTGGATTCACCGACAAGGCGTGGATAGTCCGTCATGGAATCGACGCGATGCATGCTCAACTATCGAGCTGCCGCTAAGTTCGTTGTACGACGCTCCGCGTCGTACGGCCTTGTTCACATAGCAACGTCTCTCCGAGACGTTGTTAAGAGAGTCCCAAAGAGACTCTTCTACGCGTTGCTAAGCTTTGTACGCATGAGAACCGAGGGAACCGGTGGAAGCATCCGTTCTGACTAAACCACCATCTGCTCCGAAGCCCCAACCAATCCAAGAAAAGTCATTGCTGTGCTGAAGTCACTCTTGCAGTGACCTCACTCTTGCGGTGCTTGAGTCTCTACTTCTCAGGGATATCGAAGTCGAAGCTTTGAGACCATTTCGCCTCGACCGTCGCCTTGAAAAATTCGCCTGTTCCATACTTGGCCGGAATTGCGTCCTTTACCTTCGACTGCGTTTTGCTGGATCGGCTTCGGTCTGACTCGCCCAAAGAATCTCTACCCCCAGCTCCTGGCGAAGGATTCGATTCAGCCACCCCTACCTCGCTCGAACTTAGCTTTACCGAATAGGACCCAGGAGGCAGGCCGTTACCAACACTGCTTCCAATTTGGTAGTTGCCATTGGAATCGGTTGTGGCAGCGCCCGTAATTCCGCTTCCGGTCGGCGCGAAAACGACCAAAACATTGGGCGCTAGTTCACCTTTTTGAGTGACTCTGCCAGAGACCTTGGTTGGTCCCGAGCTACCACATGATGCGAACATCAACAGAAAAAAACAAGAAGCGAACCTAAACATGGGCTTGTGTCTTGAAAGTGAGGAACCACAGTAACTCTAAAAGAGCGTACCGGAAGCGTCCGGCACGCTTTGACATCGTCAGATTATGCCGAGATGCTATTCCACAGATGCATTCGCTTCGCCCGCCGCTCGGCTACCGAGTGCTCCTAGCACGCCATAGTTACTGGGACCAGAATACGTTCGGGACTGAAAGGCTGACTGATTCCCGACGTCGATGCTATTGGATAAAAAGTGTACAGATCCGTCCACCAACACAACTTGAGCACCACCCGTGTGAAAACTGCTCAGCGGAATAAGAGCTTCGAGAAACCATGAACTAGCAGCGGCGGGTGTGCAAGCAGGACCGTTGGGTGGCGACATGGTTGTGACACCGGATGCGTAGACGGTCCCTTCCCAATTGCTTGCGTTGAGTGGTTCGTCGATGGGTCGTACCGGGGCTGATAGCTGTGCTCGCCCATTGACGGTTCGTAAGCGAGCCAAACAACTAGCAGGTGTCAATGCTGCTTGGCTAGTACCATTAGACATGGCGACTCCACCCCGCAGGTCCGAAGGTCCTCCACCCCCAGCTACCTCCCCCATCATGATCGTACTGGATGTTCCGTCGGAGATGGATGCGATCGAGAGATATGTATTCGTTTGAAAAACTCCTCTTCCCAATGCCTCGGGCATGATCCAATCATTCCACTCGTAGAGATCCCCTACCGAACCACGGTAGTTGGAAAGTGAAGGCCCATAGGTTCGATCCGGCGGTGGAGAGTCTGACGGGCAAATGAAAGCTGGCAGGTCGATATTCCAATTCTTTTGATTGATGCCCCAGGTAATCTCATCCGGTGTGGAGCATCTCCACGGCACAGGAAGTCCGGGCCCATTCGGCCTAGCTCGAGCTACCATGTTGTTGTAGAGAGCGGTTTGTTCCAGGAAGGGTAACACACTCAAGCGAAACGAATACAAGCCAGATACGCCCGTCAATCGACCCATTCCCGGAGTTGATCGCGACGCAGCTAACGGACGATGGCCAAGCGATGGAAACCGCCTATTGCTAGACTCATAGTTCAGGAGAGCAAGCCCCAACTGTTTGAGGTTATTGCTACATTGCATTCTTCGAGCCGCTTCTCTGGCAGCTTGGACTGCTGGCAACAACAAGCCGACAAGAATTCCAATAATCGCGATCACCACAAGCAATTCGACCAGGGTGAACGCAAAACGTTGACGTTTACGCATTTTTAGAGTTCCTCAAAAAAATAATGAATTCGCCAAAAGGCGAAGATCGACCCTGTGGGAGAGGAGTTTAAACACACAGGAATCAAAACCGGCAAGGTACATTGCCCGATCCCATCCATATGACTGCTCGAATCGAGCCTTCGGAAAAATGGGCCAGGAAACCTCACTTACTAGAGTTATCCTCTAAAATAATGCGAGTGAAACATCAAGTCAATCGGTCGATGAGACTTAATTTTCGGCTATGGACGTTCCAAGATCGCCAGCTTGGCCGAGCCAGCATGAAAGATTCCGGCCGATCGTGGATGATTCTCTCTTGAAAGTCCCCCAAACGTTTGGCTGGATGCGAGCTGCAGTCTCATGTTTACCGATTTTCTTGTCGGAAATTGGTCGTTTTCTGAAAGCAGTCGTCTACATGCGGTACGCTCAGGAAATTCTGCTCCAAACGTGACGTTCCATGCCGAAGTTTGAGGACAAGGCTAGCCCAGCGACGTGGTCGCCGTTAAATACAAATTTGTATCTTTCGATACTAAGGATATCCTAATGAAATGGTCCCTTCCTGACTCGCAAGCATTTGTGTTTCTTTCGTTCCTTGCGTCTGCCAGCATTTGTTTAACCGGTCGGGCTCAAGATCCGTCGAAGGAAATGGCCGCGAAGCTAGCTGAGATTTGTCGTAAGCACGATGTCCCAGCAATGACTATCGCGGTGGTGAACGCAAAGGGCTTGGTTCAGTCCCAATGCTTCGGCAACCGCGAACGGGGAACAACCGACCAGCTTGACCGCTGGAAATTTGTTCGGCAGATTTTCGTTCGATGAAATCTGTCCGGCATCTTCAGCCGCCATTGCTGTGGGGCCAACAAGACCGAGCCTAGTGCAGTCACACCGGTTCGTCTGGCCGGCCGTTATCAACGCAATACGACCGACGTGGACATGATCATCAACCCACGTGATTCGGCGCTGGTCAAGCAATTGCTACTGGCTGACGCGTTTCAATGGGACAATGGGCTAAAGGAGTTTCGAAGTCTCAGCGCAATCCCTTTGCAATTTCTGATGGCTGGTGAGCGAGCGGGCAAAGGATCTGAAGTGACTATCCCTAAGCCCGAGGGTGAATCCAATATTGAGGAGCTGGATGGATTGATTGTTGTTCGACTATCACGATTGATCGAAATGAAACTTGCTTCGGGCGTGGGCAGTCTATGTCCGCTGGATCATTTGCGAGACCAGTCGATCGCGTAAAACCACACCTACAAGCTGCCCGGCTGGGTTGACGATCCGTCCCAATTTCGTATCCTGCGATACCATTTTGTTGAGAACAGAAATCTGTCCTGCGTTCTCTTCAAAGGTCGAAACGGCTCGCAATCTCGGGACGTCAACTCCGAACAACAGATCGTTGATCTCATAGTAACCAACCAAACGCTTGTCTTTGGAATGCAATACCGGCAATATCTGCTGATTGGATTTCCGTGCTATCTGCCGAGCTTCTTCCATCGGCAAGTCGATCGGCACCGCTCGAAGGCCTCGCAAGGGCATGCAGTAGCGAGAAATCGGGTCCCCTCCGTAGGCGAACATGTTTTGCACCAAGTCTCTTTGGACGGGTTCCAACAATCCCGCTTGTTCCCCCTCCTCGAGCACTTGCCTCAGTTCTCGACGTGCGAGTGCCGGCCGAATCTTGAGCGGCTCTTCCCCCAAGATACTCTGCAGCCAACGGCTCAGAATGTAAAGAATCCATGTCAGCGGCAAGAGAACGATAGTCAACACAAATAGCGGCCAACCCGCCGTTCGCAAGAGTCGGTGCGGCAGCTTATGGAAAAAGCTCTTCGGCAATAGCTCGCAAAAGATAAACAAAACGGGAGTGCTGAGGATACTCACAATTACGTTCATCCACGCGTCGTTGTAACCGATCAACGATACCACAAACCATGCGACACTCACCGGTACAAGGTAGTTTGCGATAGTGTTGCCAACCAACAACGTCGACACAAATAGCCCGGGATGATTGGTCAACCATAACAACCCGCGGGCTACCCGCGAACCATCGACCGCGTCTAGCACCAACCGCACCCTAGGCACTCGATACAATCCGGTCTCCACACCGCTGCAGAAAGCGCTGAGCATGCCCGCCGCAAAAAACAGTAGGACAGCGACTATCATTCGATACCTCCCGATTCATCTTCTGCGATATCGATCTCCGAACTGGTAATCTGCACAAACATTTCTCCACGACGGGGAATATCGGTAACCTGAAGCGTGAAGTTCCCCCAGGCTACATGGTCCCCTACCTGCGCCAGTCGCCGCAGTTGGCTTTGCAGGATACCAGCTATGGTGGCGTCGCGAGTCTCAGGTAGCTTGATACCGAGCGAGCGTTCCAATTGTTTGATGCGGGTGGAACCAGTGACCTCCCATTTGGCTTCCCCCGTCTTGGCGAACAAGGGTCGTCCCATGGTATGAATGGCCGTCGAAGGACTAGCGAAGATAGCTTCCATGATATCTTCGAAAAACAGCACCCCAATCGTATCGCCTCGTTCGTTGACAACGATCGCAACCTTGGACTCCAATTTGAGCAGTTCCTGCAATACGTTGGCCAGATTCGCACACCAGGGCACATAGAAGGCAGGTTGCGTACGCGGCGTTAAACGACCCGAGACCGCGTGCCTCAACTCGTCGATGGTGGTCGTAGACATGACTTCTTTGTCGTTCAGCGACAGCCCCAGCACAAGCTCACGCTTGCTCGCATCATCGTCGTCGGGAGTATCGAACTGCTCTTCGATCCATTCTGCGATGCGATCCGTCGACGCGGGCAGACCGATGGCTGTGAATTGGCTTTTCGGGTGCATCCATTCTTGCGCCTGAATCTTGGACAATTGCAAAATGTTCTGCAGGATCCCTTTTTCGAGGTCGATCATCTTCGAATCGGTCTCGCTCAGCTCGATAGCCCGTTCAAGATCCGAAGTCTCGAGCACCGATTCCGGGACCAAACCCGGCCAAATAAGCCGACGGCATAAGTCATTGATACCATGCATGGCTTTGACGAGTGGCAAAATGGAACGCATGATGGCCAGCATCGGGATGGCTGTGAATCTGCTTATCCTGAGCGGAGCCAAAACGCCAATGCTCTTCGGTATTAATTCAGCGAAAAGAATCACGCTACCTACCGTTAGAAATCCGAGAAGCAAGCTCCAACGCGAAGTACTATTGTTCTGTGTAATCCAGGACGAAAGGACGTTGGCAAAAGAAAAGAACGTAATGTTGATCGCGAGGTTGCATAGCAAAATGCAGGTCAACAGGTGCGAGGCGTTCCCCAGCAGCCGTTCGATGGCTCGATCTGCTCGGCGGCTCAACTCCAATCGAAGCCGCTGAGCAGAAGTGAGCGAAAACAAAGCCGCCTCGCTAGCGGAGAAAAGAGCCGACAGAAGCAGCATGCCAACCAATGCGGCTGAGATCGAAACGCAAGCGATCGCATTCCATTCGTATGCATCCGCAGCTAACGGCAATGGAAAACCTCCGTTTTCGTCGGACGCATCGAATTCACTCTTCGTCAGCCGTTCGCGATCGGCCAAACGCAAAATCAAACTCACTCAGCGCGGGAATCATCATCGCCGCAGTTGCAAAGGCATACGAAAGCGAGACCACACTAAAGACGGCAAGCTCTTGATCGCGGAGAATAAAACTCGTTATCGCAAAAAAAGTCAAAAACGGCAGCAAGAACGAACTGATCGTGATCGCTGGCGACGGATTGCGACTCCCCAGCGCGACATACAATCCCGTCCCACCACCGAGGATGATGAAAAGGAAGGGTGCTAGCTGCCGACCAAACGAACCACGGAACATCAACATGATCAGCATGCAAGTTGCTACGCCGAGGAACAAGAAGAAAACCGTTCCTAAACTGGTTCCAATCGCGGCGCGGCTCTGGGCATAAATCATGCCGCAATGGATGCCAAGCATGGTTACGAAAACATCCAATACCAACAGTGTAATGAGGGTAAAAACTAGGTTCTCGGTCGTCAGAGCCGATTGTGACCATAGGTAGAGGCACAATAGCAATGGCGCCAAGACCATTTCCTTGGTGACGTACAGCACACCGGCGATCTTGCCAAACACAAACTCACGCGACGAGATTTCGGTCACCAGGAGCAAATCCAGCGCACCACCGTCCCGTTCGTTGGTAACGGAGTTGACCGCCAAGGCATTGATGATAATGAGTGACAAGACAAAGAACGGCGCCATGACGGAAACCGCGGTCGGTACCAATTCCTCTTGGTACGAAGTTGCCTGCAACGCCATGCCTGTCGTAACATACT